>Ga0302314_10012566_pt1 | contig 14644 bp, 15 predicted proteins | sample III_Palsa_N2_3_FD_200533 | JGI IMG/M metagenome (GOLD analysis project Ga0302314, IMG submission 200533) | Peat permafrost microbial communities from Stordalen Mire near Abisko, Sweden - III_Palsa_N2_3 | ecosystem: Environmental > Terrestrial > Soil > Palsa > Peat permafrost | place: Sweden... | reverse complement strand
CGCCACCGCGAGGAGTTGGAGAGCAACGGGTTCCGCATCGTCACCAACCGCGAGATGCTCGCCTTCATTGACTTCAACTTGAAGTCCTCGCAGCTCAGGCCACGGAACCTGGCAATCTACGACCGCCGGGCCGTGCTCAACGTGGCGATGCTGCTGCGCGACAGCAAGGTCGCCCGGCAGGTCCGCAGCCACCTGCTCGACGTGGAGGCCGCGCACCGGGAGGCCGCGCACCGGGAGGCCGCGCACCGGGAGCCCACGCCGCCGCCCCACGGCATGCCGCCCGGGCGACGGCTCGGCCCCGGCCCGCACTGGGACGAGTACGAGTACCTCCGAACCCACCCGGAGGCCCGCGTGCCCGAGCCGTACCAGTGGCCCGCCGACGGCCCTGACCAGCGCAATTGCTCGCTCTGGGCCAAGTCGGTGGACCGCCGGCTGGACGCCCACGCCCGGGTCGTCGGCGCCATGAGCGTGGTGCTCTGCCGGGTCGGCGAGGACGTCCACGAGCTGCGCGGAGAGCTGGCCGCGATGCGTGCGGACATGTCCGAGCTACGCCAGGGGATGGCCCGGCTGCTCCCCGGCTTCGGCCTCGATGGCGGTCCCTCCGCCCGGCGCCGCCGCCCGCGCCGCTGATCCGACTGTCCACAACCCGGTACCGCACCGGTCCCGGGTTGTGGACAACCCTGTGGACAAGCCTGTGGATACCACTCCCACCTGCATGGACACCACTGTCCACAGGCGTCGTCCACAACCCCCTCCACAGCGTGCGCCGGAGCGGAGTAGGGTCCGGAGCCAAGGCGCGGACCATGGGGATCACGCGCTCGCGGAGGGGGTCCGGACATGGTCGGCAGCACAGGGCGGGTGACCGGGAGGATCGGTCCCGGACTGGTGGGCGAGGTACTGGTCGCCGTCCGCGGCGGCAGCGAGGCGTTCCTCGCCTTTCCCGCCGTCCCGAACGAGGAGATCCCGGTCGGGGCGATCGTCGTGGTCCAGGAGCACCTGCCGCCGCGAACCGTCTACGTCGCCCAACTCATCGGCTGACCTGCCCTTTACGAGCAATCTCCGACCCCGCCTTCCGCTCACCCGTCCGATGGGTGCACACTTCCGTTCGGCCGCCTCGTAGCCCGCGCACTTCTGCCAATCGCGCAGCCACGGGCCGGGCGGCGCAGAAGGGGGAATGTGCCGATGTTCATCGGCCTGGTAGCGGGCGCCGTCGTGGGCGTCCTGCTCGTCGTAGTCATCCTGTTCAAGCTGATGTGGCGGGTGGCCGAGCCCAATGAGGCGCTCGTGATCTCCGGCTCCAAGCACAAGACCGCCGGCGTCGACGACGGCATGGGGTTCCGCATCGTCACCGGCCGGGGGACCCTGGTGACTCCCGGTCTCCAGGTGGTCCGCAAGCTCTCGCTCGACCTCAACGAGGCCGACCTGGACGTCGAGTGCGTCACCGGCCAGGGCATCCCGGTCCGGGTCAGGGGTGTGGTGATCTTCAAGGTCGGCGACGACCACGTGTCGATCGCCAACGCCGCCCGCCGGTTCCTGGACCAGCAGAAGATGATGGGCAGTCGGGTCCACAACGTGTTCGCCGGGCACCTCCGCTCCATCGTCGGCAGCCTGACCGTCGAGGAGATGATCCGCGACCGGGAGCGGCTGACCGGGGCGACCCGGGCGGCCTCCGGCTCGGAGATGGAGAAGCTGGGTCTGATCATCGACTCGCTGCAGATCCAGGAGATCCTCGACCCGACCGGGTACATCAAGAACCTGGCCGCGCCGCACGCCGCCGCCGTCCACCGGGACGCCCGGATCGCCCAGGCCGAGGCCGACCGCGCCGCCACCCAGGCCGAGCAGGAGGCCAACGCCCGCAAGGCCGAGTCCACCCGCAACAGCGAGATCCTGCAGGCGGGCTACCGCGCCGAGATGGAGAAGGCCACCGCGGAGTCGCGGCAGGCCGGCCCGCTCGCGGAGGCCGCCGCCCGGCAGGAGGTCGTGGTCCAGGAGACCCGAGTCGCCGAGCTGGAGGCCCAGCGCCGCGAGCAGCAGCTGCAGATCGACGTCCGCAAGCCGGCCGACGCCGCCGCCTACCAGACCCGGACCATCGCCGAGGCCGAGCGCGACGCCCGGATCTCCGCCGCCCAGGCCCAGGCCCAGGAGACGGAGCTGCGGGCCGCGGCCGAGGCGACCCGGGTGAAGACGGCGGCGCTCGCCTCCGCCGAGGCCACCAAGGCCAACGCCCACGCCGCGGCCGAGGAGACCCGCGCCACCGGTGAGGCCGAGGCCGCCGCCGCCCGGGCACGTGGTCTCGCCACCGCCGAGGCGGTCCAGGCCCAGGGCCTGGCGCAGGCGGCTTCGGCGAAGGCCCTCGGCCTGGCCGAGGCCGAGGCGATCAAGGCGCGCGCGGCAGCCCTGGCGGAGAATCAGGAAGCCGTCGTGGCGCAGCAGTTGGCGGAGAACTGGCCGGAGATCGTCCGGGCCGGCGCCTCGGCCTTCGGCAATGTCGAGCACATGGTGCTGCTGAACGGCGCGGAGGGCATGGGCGAGATGTTCGCCAAGGCGCTCACCATGGGCGGGACCGGGCTCGGCCTGGCCCGGCAACTGCTCAACCAGATGAAGGAGGAGCCGGCCGTCGGCGCCCCCCGGGTCGAGCAGATCACGGTCCAGTCCGAGGAGCCCGAGGCCGACCGGCGCTGAGCTCCCGCGTCACGCGGACCGCGTCACGCGGACCGCGACGCACAAGCGCAGCACAGCACAAAGGGCGCTCGCACCCTCTCGGGTGCGAGCGCCCTGCGGTTCCGCTGCGGCCGGGGCCGGTCCGGCCCTAGCGCGAGGCCTTCTTCACCAGGACCACGACCACGGCCCCGAGCGCGACGATCACCAACACCTTGAAGATCAGGCCGAACAGGAATCCGATCACCCCGAAGATCGCGCCGACGACGGCCGAGACGATCCACAGTGCCACGATCGCCACGATGATGGGGACCACGATGTGGCGCACCCAACCGGGCAGTGCCTTCCAGATCTCACTCATGATGTCCGTCCTCCCCCACGGGGTTTCCCGGGGCCTCGGGGCCACCGGGCCCGTTCGTTCCTGATGAGTCGATCGTACGGCTGTCGACCGTGTCCGCGGGGGGCCTGCGCCCCTGAGAAGTCCCGGATACGACCCTGATCACCTACCCCCGGGCTGCCCCTGGGCTGGCCCGCCCCGGCACGCGGATCAGACCGGCCAGCGCTCCCCGCGCCAGGCCGCGTCCCAGAACATCCACTCGTAGCGGCTGGTCAGCGCGAAGTGCTCGGCCGCCCGGCGGCGTTCGGCGGCGGACAGTGCGGCGCCGATCCGGTCGGTCAGCTCCAGCACCCGGCGGACCACGCCCTGGAACTCCTCGTCGCCGTAGGCGGCGATCCAGCGGGCGAACAGCGGGTCGGGGGAGGACTTGGCCAGCAGTTCCGCACCGACCCGGGCGTAGATCCAGTAGCAGGGGAGGACCGCGGCCAGCCCCTCCGCGAAGGATCCCCCGTAGACCGTGGCGAGCAGGTAGCTGGTGTAGGCCCGCGTGGTCGGCAGCACCTCCGCCGACGCCTCTTCCGGGCCGAGCAGGTCCAGGAAGTCGGCGTGCATGCCCTGTTCGGCGGTGAGCGCCCCGGCGGCGTCCTCGACGAAGGCCCGGACGTCCTCCTCGGTCGGGGCCTTGGCCCCGCAGACGGCCAACGCGCGGGCGTAGTCCCGCAGATAGTGCGAGTCCTGGACGACGAAGTGGCGGAAGGCGGTGTGCGGCAGGGTTCCGTCGGTCAGCCCCTGGAGGAAGGGGTGGGCCAGGATCTCCCGGTAGACGCCCTCGCCGGCGGCCCAGAGCTGTTCGGAGAAGCGGAGCTGTTCGGCCATGGCGGTTCAGGCCTCCGGCGGCGAGAAGACCACGAGCACCCGCAGGTCCTCGGAGATGTGGTGGAACCGGTGCGGGGTGTTGGCCGGCACGAACACGACGCTGCCCCGGCCGACGGTGGTGGTGTCCTGGCCGACGGTGATCGAGGCCCGGCCGCTGACGACCAGGTAGACCTCGTCCTGCCGGTGCGGCTGCTGCGGGTCCTGGTCGCCCTGGTTCAGCGCGTAGAGGCCGACGGACATGCTGCGCTCGTTGAGGAAGCGCAGATAGGCCCCCTCGTTCGCGGCGCGCTCCGCATCCAGATCGTCCAGCCGGAATACCTGCATCGGGTTCCACTCCCTGTGGTCGCTGTCGCCTCATTCAACCAGCAGCCGCGAACCGTCTGTACCGAAGCTGCCACAGGAATCGGACTCGGCCAGGCTGCCACTTCCGTCGGACCCCGGCCGCCTGCGACGATCACAGCATGCTTCGTTTCGTCGGCAAGACACTGATCAACGCCGTGGCCATCTGGGTCGCCGCCTGGATCATCAACGGCATCTCGCTCACCGCAGGTGACTGGGAGCACAAGGCGCTCACCGTGGTGCTGGTGGCCCTCATCTTCGGCATCGTGAACTTCGCCATCAAGCCCATCGTCAAGCTCTTCTCGCTGCCGCTGTTCCTGCTGACGCTGGGACTGATCACTTTCGTGATCAACGCGCTGATGCTGTGGCTGACCTCCTGGGCCTCCGGGAAGCTCAGCCTCGACTTCCATGTCAACGGCTTCGTGCCGGCCCTGCTCGGCTCGCTGATCATCAGCATCGTCGCCTGGGCCCTGCACCTGGTCTTCCCGGACAAGGACTGACCCCGAGCAGCGCCCCGCAGTCCGCTCGCTCGGGCGTACGAGTTTCACCATCGGCCCCACGCGGCACACTCCCTGCAAGCAGATCACTGCACGGAGGAACTCCCATGGGTCCTGGTGACCGCCCTGTGGTCAAGCGCACCGCCCGCGCCATCCTGCTCGACGCCGGACCGGACGGCGGGACCGAGATCGTGCTGATCAGACGGACCAAGCCGAAGCACCTCCCCTACTGGATCACTCCCGGCGGTGGGGTCGAGCCAACCGACCCCACCGTCGTCGACGCCCTGCACCGGGAGCTCTCCGAGGAACTCGGCGGCAAGGCCACCGCCATCGTCCCGGCCTTCGTCGACACCGTCCCGTACACCCATCACGACAACGGCGACCCGGCCCACCCGCACGGCGTCAAGGTGCAGCACTTCTTCGTCTGCCGGCTGGAGTCGATGGACCCCTCGTTGCGGCACGGCCCCGAGGTCGAGGAGCCCAACGGCGAGTACGACATCGTCCGGCTGCCCTTCACCCGCGAGGGCGTGACCTCGGTCAATGTGGTGCCGCCCACGCTCCGGGCCTATCTGGCGGCCAATATCGAGGGAGTCCGGGCCCTGCTGGCCGAGGACCTCGGGGACGGCTGAGCCGCCCCGCCCGCCCCCTCGGCCGCGACCAGCCCGCTCACGGCCGCGACCGGCCCGCTCAGTCCAGGGTCTCCTCGCCCAGGTCGTGGTGGATCCGGCCCCGGTCCGCCCCGGCCGCCTGCAGCGCCCGGACGGTCCGCCGCACCATGGCCGGCGGCCCGGAGACATAGGCCTCGTACTCCTCCCACGGCCCCTGCTCCGCGACGACGTCCGCCAGCGAGCCGCAGAGGCCGCCCTCGTTCGGTCCCTCCATCACCGTGGTCCGGACGGACAGCCAGGAGTGACGTTTCGCCAGCTCCGCCAGCCGCTCCCGGGCATAGAGGTCCGCCTCCCTGCGGGCCCCGTAGAGGACCTCGACCGAGCGCCGCTGCGGCTGCGGGCGGCTCGCCAGTTCCTCGATCAGCGCCAGGATCGGCGCGATGCCGGTGCCCCCGCCGACCATCAGCAGCGGGGCCAGGCTTCCGGGCCGCAGCACCATGGTCCCGACCGCCGGCCCCAGCCGCAGGACGTCGCCGACCCCGGTCCGGCGGACCAGCGCGTTGCTGACCCAGCCCGCCGGGACCGCCTTGACCTGGAAGGTGAGCAGCCCGTCGGCGCGCGGCGCGGTGGCCGGCGAGTAGGCCCGCCAGACCCGCGGCCACATCGGCACCTCCACCGTGGCGTACTGGCCGGCCCGGTAGGGGTAGGGCTGGTCGGTCCGCACGGTCACCTGGGAGATCTCACCGGTGAGCGGGGTGACCGCGACCACCTCGGCCTGCCACCACGGCGGCGCGGACACCGCGTCCGCCTTGGCCGCCTCGATCATCATCCGGGAGACGCTCCCGTAGACCCTTCCCCAGGCGGCCTCGTGGTGCCGGTCCCAGACGCCGCCGGCATAGCGCTGGAGCGTGGCCACCAGGGCGGCGCCGACCGGGGGGTAGTGCTCGTCCTTCACCCCGTACTTGCGGTGCCCGCGCGCCAGCGGCACCAGCAGCGCGGAGAGCGCGTCGGGGTCGTCGGCGACCTTGGCCGCCGCGAGCAGCGCCCGGAACAGCCGGTCCCGCTGGAGGTCCATGGCGGCGGGGAAGAGTGCCCGCAGTTCGGGGTTGGCGACGAAGAGCAGGGCGTAGAAGTGGGCGACGGCACGGTCCGCCACGGATTCGACGGCGGCCAGGGAGCGGCGGACCAGGACGATGTCGGATTCGCTGCTCCGCGCCCTGGCCGCCAGGGGTATGACGGCCACGGCCGTCGCCGGGTCCAGCAGTGGCGGGAAGGCAGGCCCGGAGCCGCCGGGGGCGACCGCGGGCGAGGCCGGCCGGGCCGGCGGCGCAATGGCCGGTACGGCCGGCGGGTGCGCCGTCCAGGCCCGGGTCCAGGCGTCGCCGGGACCGACCCAGTTCAGGCCGGGCGCGTCGGTGATCAGCGGGGCGTAGGCCGGCCGCGCGGGTACCGGGAGTCGGGCCGGCTCTCCCACCGGGGCCGGCGGCGCGGTCGGCAGCGGCGGGATCACCAACGGGAGGAGTCCGTCCAGCAGGTCCGGTTCCGGGGACGCCGAGCCCGGCGTCGGGTCCGGAATCCGTTCGGCGGTCGGGTCGTCGGCCGGTTCAGCGGGTTCAGCGGCCGGGGCTGCTTCCAGCACCGCCGCTTCCAGCACGATCGTTGCGGGGGCGACCTCGGACGGCAGCACCGGCGGCACGGCCGGTTCCTGCCGACCGCGAGATCGGCCATGTCGATTGAGAGCGCTTCCGATGGACACGTTGCGGCGTCTTCTCCCGTCGTATCACCACACTCTGGCTGCTTTCGCCCAGCAGCGTGACACGGGGAAAAGACCGGACCGACTAATACGACGAAGTGTGGGGCGCACGTGATCGGAACGCGCTACCGTACGCACCCCGCACACGCCCCGTCACCCTGTGCGCACGGGCCACGCCCGCGACCGCTGCCGGAACGCGCCGTCGGACCACGCCCTCAGATCACCCCGTCGAGCTCCTGCAGCAGCCGCCGCTTGGGCCGCGCGCCCACCAGTGAGGAGACCGGCTCACCACCCCGGAAGACCATCAGCGTCGGCATCGACAGCACCCCGTACGCGGACTGGGTCTGCGGATTGGTGTCCACGTTCAGGGTGACCACCTTCAGCCGGCCCTGCTGCTCGCGGGCGACCTCGTCCAGCACCGGCGCGATCATCCGGCACGGCGGGCACCAGTCGGCCGTGAAGTCGACCAGCACCGGCAGCTCCGATCCCAGCACCTCCGCCGCGAACGTGTCGTCGGTCACCGCGAGCACCGTCTCACTCTGCGTCATGTCCTGCTCCTTCGGTCGTCGTCGGTCCGTCATCGCTCCGGGGCAGCCGGTGGCCGCCCTGGCCGAGCTCGCACACGGGCTCCCCCGGCTCGGCCGCCTCGGCCTCCAGCCGGGCCCGCAGCAGCTGGGCGCCGACCTCGGCCCGGACCGCCTGCAGCCGCCCGATGCACTCGTCGAGCTCGTCGAGCTTGCGCCGGTAGACCTCGATCGAGGCCGGGCAGGAGTCCCCCGAGGGGTGCCCGGCCCGTAGGCAGTCCACGAAGGGCCGGGTCTCCTCCAGGTCGAAGCCGAAGTCCTGGAGCAGCCGGATCTGCCGCAGCAGCCGCAGGTCCTCCTCGCCGTAGGCCCGGTAGCCGTTGCCCGCCCGGCGGGCGGGCAACAGGCCGCGGGACTCGTAGTAGCGCAGCGTGCGCGTGGTGGTGCCCGCGCGCTCCGCCAGTTCGCCGATCCGCATTCCGCTGTCCTTCCGCCGGGTGCGTGCTGATGACGCTAGACCTTGACGCCGACGTCAACGCCAGTCGGTTTCCCCGGTCTCCCTCGCGCCCGCTCCGAGAGGTCCCGGCACTCTACGTCAACAAACTCATGCACTTGCAATAGTTGCGCACGCTGCCTAATCTGAGTGTCGGCAGCTTCACCTCTCCCAGACGAGGACCCCATGAGCATCCTGTTCGAGCCGTTGACCCTGCGCGGGCTGACCATCCCCAACCGCGTCTGGATGGCCGCCATGTGCCAGTACTCGGCCGCGGCCGAGGGGGCCGACACGGCCGTGCCCAACGACTGGCACTTCCAGCACCTCGCCGCCCGCGCGGTCGGCGGCACCGGCCTGATCATCACCGAGGCCACCTCGGTCAGCCCCGAGGGCCGGATCAGCCCCTACGACCTGGGCATCTGGAACGACCGGCAGGTCGAGGCCTTCCGCCGGATCACCTCCTTCCTGGAGTCCCAGGGCGCGGTCCCCGGCATCCAGCTGGCCCATGCCGGACGCAAGGCCGCCACCGACTCCCCCTGGACCGGCGGCGCGCCGCTCGACCGCGACGCCGCCCTCGGCTGGACCCCCGTCGCCCCGAGCGCCCTGGCCTTCTCCGAGGCCCACCAGGTACCCGCCGAGCTGTCGGTGGCGGAGATCGAGGCGGTCGTCCAGCAGTTCGCGGACGCCGCCCGCCGCGCCCTGGCGGCCGGCTTCAAAGTGGCCGAGGTGCACGGCGCCCACGGCTACCTGGTGCACCAGTTCCTGTCCCCTTACTCCAACACCCGCACCGACGGCTACGGCGGTTCGCCGGAGAACCGGATGCGGTTCGCGCTGGAGGTCGTCGACGCCATCCGCGCCGTCTGGCCGGAGGAGCTGCCGGTCTTCTTCCGCACCTCCGCCACCGACTGGCTGGAACAGGACGAGCGCACGGGCTGGACCTCCGAGGACACCGTGCTGCTGGCCAAGGAGCTGCAGGCGCACGGCGTCGACCTGCTCGACGTGTCCACCGGCGGCAACGTGCCGGACGCCGTGATCCCGACCGGCCCCGGCTACCAGGTCCCGTTCGCCGAGGAGGTCCGCAGCCGGACCGGTCTGCCGACCGCCGCCGTCGGCCTGATCACCGAGCCCGCGCAGGCCGAGGCGGTGCTGGCCGAGGGCCGCGCCGACGCCGTCCTGCTCGGCCGCCAACTGCTGCGCGACCCGTACTGGGCCCGCCACGCGGCGGACGCCCTGGGCACGCCGATCCCGCGCGCCCCCCAGTACGCCCGCGCGTAACTCCGTCGCCCGCGCGTAACCCGGTCGCCGGTCAGTGGTCGCGTGACAACCTCAAGCGGTCCTGGGATAGTTGCAGGTAGCAACCACCGAAATGAGGCTTCCCACATGGCCGGCGACACCGCAAAACCACCCATATCCACCGCAACCGCTCCACATGATCCATCTGAGCACGTCAGTCCGCACGGACCTCACTACAAGTGGCTCGCTCTGTCGAACACCACCCTCGGCATGCTGATGGTGATGATCAATCAGTCGATCGTGCTGATCGCGCTGCCCAATATCTTCGACGGCATCAAGCTGGACCCCCTCGATCCCCACAACACCAGCTACCTGCTGTGGATGATGATGGGCTTCATGGTGGTGACCGCCGTGCTGGTGGTCTCCTTCGGCCGGCTCGGCGACATGTTCGGCCGGGTGCGGATGTACAACATGGGCTTCGCCGTGTTCACCATCTGCTCGATCTTCCTGTCCTGCACCTTCGGCCACGGCGCCACCGCCGCGCTCTGGCTGATCGGCTGGCGCGTGGTCCAGGGCATCGGCGGGGCGCTGATCTTCGCCAACTCCACCGCGATCCTCACCGACGCCTTCCCCGCCAAGCAGCGCGGCACCGCGCTCGGCATCAACGTCATCGCCGGCATCGCCGGCAGCTTCATCGGCCTGATGCTCGGCGGCGTGCTCGGCCCGGTGGGCTGGCGCTGGATCTTCCTGGTCTCCGTCCCGGTCGGCATCTTCGGCACGGTCTGGGCCTACCTCAAGCTCAAGGACACCAGCGTCCGGCACCGGGCCAAGATGGACTGGTGGGGCAACCTCACCTTCGCCGTCGGCCTGATCTCCATCCTGGTCGGCATCACCTACGGCATCCAGCCCTACGGCAGCAGCGACACCGGCTGGGGCAACCCCTGGGTGCTCACCGCGCTGATCGGCGGCCTGGTCGTGCTGCTGCTCTTCTGCTGGATCGAGACCCGGGTCACGGACCCGCTGTTCCACCTCGACCTGTTCAAGATCAAGGCGTTCACCGCCGGCAACCTGGCCAGCCTGCTGGCCGCGCTCGGCCGGGGCGGGCTGCAGTTCATCCTGATCATCTGGCTCCAGGGCATCTGGCTGCCGCTGCACGGCTACAGCTTCGAGCAGACACCGCTCTGGGCCGGCATCTACATGATCCCGCTGACCATCGGCCTGCTGGTCGCCGCGCCGCTGTCCGGGGTGCTCTCGGACCGCTACGGCTCCCGGATGTTCACCGTCGCCGGCGCCCTGCTCAACGCCCTGAGCTTCGGCCTGCTGATGGTGCTTCCGGTGGACTTCCCGTACTGGGCGTTCGCGCTGATCCTGGTCCTCAACGGCATCGGCGCCGGCCTCTTCGCCTCGCCCAACCGGGTCCAGATCATGAACTCGCTGCCGGCCAACCAGCGCGGCGTGGGCGCCGGCATGACCGCGACCTTCCAGAACACCGCGATGGTGCTGTCCATCGGCGTGTTCTTCAGCCTGATGGTGGCCGGTCTGGCCACCCACCTGCCGAGCGACATGTACAGCGGCCTGACCGCCCAGGGCGTGCCCTCGGCAGCGGCCACGCAGATCTCCCACCTGCCGCCGCTGGCGGTGCTGTTCGCCGCCTTCCTCGGCTACAACCCGATGAAGCAGCTGCTCGGCAACCAGATCCTGCACAACCTGCCGGCCGACAAGGCCTCCTACCTGACCGGGCGCAGCTTCTTCCCGCACCTGGTCACCGGCCCGTTCAAGGACGGTCTGGCGGTGGCCTTCTGGTTCGCCCTCGCCGCGTGCCTGATCGCGGCGGCAGCCTCGCTGATCACCGGCGGCGCGAAGAAGTAGCCACCCCGGAGCGCGGGCGGGGGTGGCGCCGAGCCACCCCCGCGCACGTATTCACCCTTCGCGCCGTACACGCACTATTCGCTCCGCTGAATGGGTGACCCGGTCAGACAATCGGCGTTTGGCATGACGTCAGAACCAGCTACCCGAGAGGGACGTCATGCCACACACCGAACAACCCACCCTGACCCGCTCGGCCTTCCCGGTCACCGGGCAGCCGATCCGCGTCGTGATGATCGACGGCGAGCCGTGGTTCGCCACGCTCGACGTCTGCCGAATCCTGGGACGTCAGAATGCGACCGACGCTGTCAGGGTGCTCCAGAACGGAGAGAGCAGGGTCCTCGATATGCGTAGCGTATGGCTCGTTTCAAACGAGCCATACGACGAAAGGCCAGCTCGGAATGGCTACGCCCGAGGCAACCAGACCCTCAACCTGATCAGCGAGTCCGGCCTGTACACGCTGATCATGCGGTCCCGGAAGCCCTCCGCCAAGCCGTTCCAGCAGTGGGTCACCAGCGAGTTGCTCCCCTCCCTCCGGCGTGGGGACACCGACCTCGACGAGCAGCGCCGGCGCATGGCCGAGACGCTCACCGAGGCTGTCGACCAACCGCTCGACGTGGTCATGCGCATCGACGGCATCGAGGATGTCGACTTCCGCGTCCTCTCCGACGGCAGCGTCCACTGCCTCCACGGTCAGACAGATGTGGTCTTTCCGAACAAGGGTGAGGACAGCGGCCCGCCCTTCGGCCCGTTCTACCGCTGCCCGGAGCTGCGTCGGGTCGGCATCCGGGGCAGCAAGGGCATCCGTCCCTGCGGCAGCATCCGCTTCGTGGACGTCGTCAGGCGGCTCGGCGCTCCACGCGAGCCCGAGACCCCCGCTGCCTGCTCGTCCCCCTCTGGCGGACGGATGACCGTGACCGTGACCGTGGGAACGATGCGGTTGGAGGGAACGGCTCGGGAGATCACCACGCTGCTGCACGAGCTGAAGGCCATGGGCGTCCCGCTGCCCTGACCGCGAGCCCTGGTTGCAACCTGAGGTGAGGGGCTATGCCTCGTTTCAAACGAGGCATAGCCCGTCCCGTGCCGGAGTCCGCCCCCGGCACCGGGCATCACGCAGGTGGGAATGGCTACGAATGGCTTCCGTCGGCCCGTGCGGACATCCAGTGGAACAGTCCCATCCCCACGCTGGTGGCCAGGTTGAAGCTGGAGACCTGGGGCTGCATCGGGATCGCCACCAGTCGGTCGGCCCGCGCCCGCAGCTCCGGTGAGAGGCCGTGGCGTTCCGAACCGAAGGCGAGCAGCGCGTTGTCGGGGAAAGCCACGGCCCGGATGTCCTCGCCCTCCGGGTCCAGCGCGTACAGCGGCCCCGAGGGCAACTGCTCCAGCGTCAGCTGCTCGACCGCCGTGGCGAAGTGGAGTCCCGCACCCGCCCGGACCACGGTCGGGTGCCAGGGATCGGTGTCGCCGGTGGTGACCACGCCGGTCGCGCCGAAGCCGGCCGCGAGCCGGACCACGGCGCCGATATTGCCCAGGTTGCGCGGGTTGTCCAGGACCACGACCGGGGTCCGGCGCGGTTGCGCGCCCAGCACCGCGAGGTTGCGCCCCCGCGAGGGGCGGACGGCGAGTGCGGCGATGCCGGTGGGGTGCAGCCTCGGGACGAGCTCGCGCAGCGCCACCGCCGGGACCTCCACCGCCAGCTCGGCGATCCGCTCGGCGACGTCCGGCGCCAGTTCCCGGGCCAGCACGGCGACCCCGGCGCCGTCGCTGGTCAGCACCGTCCGGACCTCGGCGCCGAAGCGCAGCGCGTGCTTCAACGCGTGGAAGCCGTCCAGCAGCACGCTGTCCCCCGCGTATGCCCGCCAGGTCCTGATCCCGCCGCTGCTCTCGTCCATCCCGCCAGCCTAGGGGGACAGAGGTGCGCGCCCCGTCCGTAGGGGGGTCCGGACGGGGCGCGCGGTGACGGGTGGCTGCGGGGTGGTGCTACTTGCGGGCGCTCCTGGCCCGGCCGAGGAGTTGCGACACGGCGATGATCGCCATGGTGCCGAGCAGCATCATCGAACCGATGACGTCGATCTGCGCCGGGTAGGAGCGCTGCACCGACCCGTAGATGTACATCGGAAAGGTCTCCAGGTTGCCGGCGGTGAAGACGGTGATGATGTAGTCGTCGATCGACAGCGCGAAGGCGAGCAGCGCGGCGGCGGCGATGCCGGGCGCGACCAGCGGCAGGGTGACCTTCATGAAGGTCTGGAACGGGGTGGCGTAGAGGTCCTGCGCCGCGCGTTCCAGGGTCGGGTCCATGCCGGCCAGCCGGGATTTGACGGTGACCACCACGTAGCTGAGACAGAACATCACATGGGCCGTGGTGATGGTCCAGAAGCCGAGCGAGCCGGGGCCGACGGTGTTGAAGAACAGCGCGGTCAGGGTCGCGCCCATGACCACCTCGGGCGCCGCCATCGGCAGGAACAGCAGGGCGTTGATGCCGGAGCGGGCCTTGAAGCGGTAGCGGACCATCGCGAAGGCGATCATCGTGCCGAGGATGGTGGAGCCGATGGTGGCGACGACGCCGATCTGCAGCGAGAGGCCCAGGCTGTGGCACATCTCGCTGTTGGCGCAGGGACTCTTCCAGGCGTCCAGGGAGAACTTGTTCCAGGTGTAGTCGAACTTGCCGATCGGCTTGTTGAACGACATCCACAGGATGACCGCGTTCGGGGCCAGCATGAAGACGAAGATCAGGACCGTGGCCACCAGCAGGATGTGCTCGCGGGCCCAGTTCAGCGGGGACTGGCGGCGGATCGGCTGCTGGGTCCCGCCGGCGGTGCGGGCGGGGGCAGAGGTGAGCGTGGCCATCAGATCAGGTCCTCCGTACCGGCCTTGCGGATGTAGGTCATGACCAGGGCGAGCGTCGCGACCATCATCACGACCGAGATCGCCGAGCCGACCGGGTAGCCCTGGGTGTTGCGCAGGAACAGGTCCTCGATCTTCTGGCCGACCACGTTGGTGTTCGGGTTGCCCAGCAGCTGGGCGTTGATGTAGTCGCCGACCGCCGGGATGAAGGTCAGCAGGGTGCCGCCGATCACGCCGGGCATGGACAGCGGCAGGGTGATCCGGCGCCAGGTGGTGAAGGCGTTGCAGTAGAGGTCGTGGCCGGCCTCGTGCAGCCGCGGGTCGATCTTCTCCAGCGAGGTGTAGAGCGGAAGGATGGTGAACGGCAGGAAGTTGTAGACCATGCCGCAGACCACGGCGGTCGGGCTGGCCAGCACATGGTCGCCGACGGTCCAGCCCAGCGAGCTGGTGATCCTGAGGATGCCGAGGTCGTTCAGGACGTGGACGACCGTGCCGTTGTCGGCGAGGATCGTCTTCCAGGCGATGGTGCGGATCAGGAAGCTGGTGAACGAGGGCACGATCACCAGGGCCATCAGCAGCGACTTGTACTTGCCGCCCTTGAAGGCGATGAAGTACG
>Ga0302314_10012563_pt1 | contig 14645 bp, 14 predicted proteins | sample III_Palsa_N2_3_FD_200533 | JGI IMG/M metagenome (GOLD analysis project Ga0302314, IMG submission 200533) | Peat permafrost microbial communities from Stordalen Mire near Abisko, Sweden - III_Palsa_N2_3 | ecosystem: Environmental > Terrestrial > Soil > Palsa > Peat permafrost | place: Sweden... | reverse complement strand
ACTGCGACCCTTCCTGCCTTCCTCTCGCTGACCCATTCCTCCCGCGCATAAAACCTTCGCCATAGCGCGGTTGTGATCGGGCGGGCTCGCGACTAGGGTGCGCGGCTCAATTTTGGCCCCCAAGGCGCCAGGCGAGCAATGAACGAATCCGATAAAGTCACCTTCACCGACGAGGAAGCCCTCGCGTTCCACAAATACCCGCGTCCGGGCAAGATCGGGGTGGTGGCGACCAAGCCGATGGCGACGTCGCACGACCTGAGCCTGGCCTATTCGCCGGGTGTGGCCGTGCCCGTGCGCGCCATCGCCGAGAATCCCGACGCCGCCTACGACTATACGTCCAAGGGCAATCTGGTGGCCGTGATCTCCAACGGCACCGCCATCCTGGGCCTTGGCGACCTGGGCGCGCTGGCGTCCAAGCCGGTGATGGAAGGCAAGGCGGTGCTGTTCAAACGCTTCGCCGACGTCGACTCCATCGACATCGAGGTCACCTCCAAGGACCCCGACGAGATCATCACCGTGATCAAGAATATCGGCGCGACCTTCGGCGGCATCAATCTTGAGGACATCAAGAGTCCCGAATGCTTCCGCATCGAGACCGAGCTGCAGGAGCTGCTCGACATCCCGGTGTTTCACGACGACCAGCACGGCACGGCGATCATCTCCGCCGCCGGCCTGATCAACGCCTGCCACATCACCGGCCGCAAGCTGGAAGACGTCAAGCTGGTGCTCTGCGGCGTCGGCGCGGCGGGGATCGCCTCGCTGGAGCTGATGAAAGCCATGGGCGTCCGTCACGAGAACTGCATCGCCGTCGACACCACCGGCGTCATCTATCGTGGTCGCGGCGCGGCGATGAACCAGTGGAAGTCGGCCCACGCGGTGGACACCGACGCCCGCACCCTGGCCGACGCCATGAAGGGCGCCGACGTCTTCATCGGCCTGTCGTCCAAGGGCGCGGTGACCAAGGAAATGGTCGCCTCCATGGCGCCCAACCCGATCATCTTCGCCATGGCCAATCCTGACCCGGAAATCTCGCCGGAAGAGGTGGCCGAGGTGCGGTCCGACGCCATCATGGCCACCGGCCGGTCGGACTATCCCAACCAGGTCAACAACGTCCTGGGCTTCCCCTACATCTTCCGCGGCGCGCTTGATGTGCGGGCGCGGCAGGTGAACCACGAGATGAAGATCGCCTGCGCCAACGCCCTGGCTCAGCTGGCCCGCGAAGACGTGCCGGACGAGGTCGCCGCGGCCTATGCCGGCAAGACGCTGAAGTTCGGTCCCGAATACATCATCCCCGCGCCGTTCGATCCCCGGCTGATCTGGTACATCCCGCCCTTCATCGCCCAGGCGGCGATGGACACGGGTGTGGCGCGCATGCCGATCGAGGACATGGACGCCTATCGCGCCTCCCTGGCGCAGCGGCTCGATCCGGCCGCCGGCTTCATGCAGAAGATTTCCGGCGCGGTGCTCGCCGGCCCTAAGAAGCGGATCGTCTTCGCCGAGGGCGAAGAGCCCAGCGTGATCCGCGCCGCCTACGCCTTCCAGACCGAAGGCCTGGGTCAGGCCATCCTGGTCGGCCGCGACGAGCTGGTGCACGAAAACATGCTGGCCGTAGGCCTGAATCCGGCCAACACCGGCCTTGAGATCATTAACGCCCGGGTTTCGCACCGGAACGAAGAATACGTCGAGCATCTCTATAATCGCCTGCAACGTCACGGCTATCTGCTGCGCGACGTGCAGCGGCTGATCAATCAGGACCGCAACTCCTTCGCCGCCTCCATGGTCGCCCACGGCCACGCCGACGGCATGGTCACGGGCGTGACCCGCGCCTTCGACCAGTCGCTGGAAGAGGTCCTGCGCGTCATCGACCCGGCGGAGGGCGGCCGGATGATCGGCATGTCCATCATCCGCGCCAAGGGCCACACCCTGTTCATCGCCGACACCAATGTCACCGAGATGCCCGAGGCCGATGACCTGGTGGAGATCGCCGTCGAGGCCGCCAACGCCGTCCGGGCGCTGGGCTTCCAGCCGCGCGTGGCCTTCATGTCCTATTCCACCTTCGGCAATCCCATGGGCGAGCGGTCGGAAAAGGTGCGCGACGCGGTGGCGATGCTCGATGAGATGGGCGTCGACTTCGAGTATGAGGGCGAGATGCCGCCGGAGCTGGCGCTCGATCCCGCCGCCCGGGCCAACTACCCCTTCATGCGCCTGACGGACTCGGCCAATGTGCTGATCATGCCGGCCATCCACTCGGCCTCGATCTCCACCAAGCTGCTGCAGACCCTGGGCGAGGCCACGGTGATCGGGCCGATCCTGCTGGGCCTGTCGAAGTCGGTGCAGATCTGCTCGCTGTCGGCCTCGGTCTCGAAGATCCTGACCATGGCGACGATGGCGGCCTACGATCCGAAGCTGGTTCCGGCTGAATAGAAGGTTTTCATCACGGAGCACGCGGAGGGCACAGAGGGGCCTGTGCTTTCGTAGATTTAAACGCAAAGGCGCGAAGTACGCCAAGGGCGCGTAGCGCGATCAGACGGAAGCTGGCCCGTCCGATCGTTTTGCAGGCTTTGCCCGCCTTGGCGTCCTTTGCGGCTTTGCGTCGAACCCTCTTCTTCTCCGTGCCCTCCGTGTGCTCCGTGGTTGATCCTGCTGACTTGCCCCGACACGCTTGATCGTCTATCCCCGCCGGCCCCATGGACAGGCTAGACGCCATAGGTGTCGATTTCGGCACGACGAACACCGTCGTCGCTTTGGGCGGCGGCGGCGGCTCGCGCCTGCTGTCCTTCGAGACCCCCACCGCACCCACGCCCACCTTCCGCTCGACCCTGAGCTTCAACCAGGATCCCACCGAGCCCACCGGCCGGGCGGTGCGCGCGGGACCCTGGGCGATCGAGGCCTATCTCGACGATCCCGGCGAGACGCGGTTCATCCAGTCGTTCAAGAGCTACGCCGCCTCCAGCCTGTTCACCGAAACCCAGATCCTTGGCCGCCGCTACCAGTTCGAGGACATGCTGTCGGCCTTCCTGCTGCGCCTGCGCGAACATGGCGGCGAGGCGATGGCGCAGGCTGGCGGCCGGGTCATCGTCGGGCGGCCGGTGCGGTTCGTTGGCGCGCGGCCTGATGCCGAGCTTGCCCTGACCCGCTATCAGGCCGCCTTCGAGCGGCTGGGGTTCACCGACATCCTCTATGCCTATGAGCCGGTGGCGGCGGCCTTCTTCTTCGCCCGCCAGCTGGATCAGGACGCCACCGTACTGGTGGCCGATTTCGGCGGCGGCACCAGCGACTTCTCCATCGTCCGGTTCGAGCGGCGGAGCGGGGTGCTGACCTCGCGGGCGCTGGGCCAGTCGGGCGTGGGCATCGCCGGCGACGCCTTCGACTATCGGATCATCGACAATCTGGTCTCGCCGGAACTGGGCAAGGGCTCGAGCTATCGCGACTTCGCCAACATCCTGCCGATCCCGCTCCAGTACTACGCCAACTTCGCGCGGTGGGACCAACTCGCCTTGATGCGGGCCTCGCGGGCCATGCGCGACATCCGCGGCCTCGTGCGCAAGGCGCTGGAGCCGGAGAAGATCGAGCGTCTGGTGGCCCTACTGGACGGCAACCATGGCTACCACCTCTATCAGTCGGTCTCGAGGCTGAAGGAGGCGCTGTCGGGCGCGGACGAGGCTCAGTTCAGCTTCCGCGCCGACGATGTGGTCATCGAAAAGCCGGTTCAGCGCGCCGAATTCGACGGCTGGATTGGACGTGAACTGGCCGCCATCGAGACCGCCATCGACGAGGCCCTGGCCGACGCGGACCTGAGGCCGGATCAGGTCGACCGAGTCTTCCTCACGGGCGGTTCGTCTTTCGTGCCCGCCGTCCGGGCGCTGTTCCACGCGCGGTTCGCATCAGAGAGGATCAGCAGCGGGGCGGAATTGGAGTCGATTGCCGCGGGCCTGGCGCTGATCGGCGGCGAAGCGGACCTGGGGCAATGGTGCCAACGGGTGGGCGGCTAAGAACAATCCTTCCCCCTTTTGAGGGGGGAAGGGAGGTCTGCGCGTGCTCAGCCAAACGGGACCAGCTTATTCCCCACATCATGGCCGATGTCGGCCACACCGAGGAAGGGGATGCCGGAAACCTCGCACCAATGGCGAACGACTTGTTCCGCCGTCTGGCCGAAGTCAGGCTCGTTCTCCGGGATCAGGCTGCACCGGCCCAGGCGGATGCCCGCGACCTTCCGAATCTCCGGATTGCTGGTGATGTGGAACAGCGACCGGTCGATCCGGTACATGGCTTCCGACACCTCCTCCAGCATCAGCACCCGGCCGGTCAGGTCCGGTTGCAGCGGCGTGCCGAGCATCTGACTGAGGACGGTGATGTTGAAGGCGGCGGCTTTCGGCGCTTCGGCGAGCGAGGGCTCGAGCGCCGCCGGGTCACGGTTGATCAGCCAGGCGAGAACCCGCGCTATGGCCATCTCACCGCCCTCGCGCTGAATCTCCTGGGCGACGGGGCCGTGCACGCAGGTTCCGATCCCGGCGTGATAGAGGGGCGCCAGCAGGAAGCCGAAGTCGCTGTAGCCGAGATAGGTTTTCGCGCCCGCCGCCTCGGTGAGGGCCGGCAACACCAACTCGGCGATCCGATTGGCGCCATAGCCGCCGCGCGCGCACCAGAGCACATCGAAGGCCGGGTCATTGGCGACCTCGACAAACGCCGCCGCCCGCTGGCCATCATCGCCGGCGAAATGGCCGCTGGAGGCCAGGCATTGCGGGTGGAAGACGATCTCCGGCGCGCGCTCGCCGTAAAGGCGCATCGCCAGGGCGACCACCTTGTCCGGAACCTCCGGCGACGTCCGTGAGGCGGGCGCGACGACGCCGATCCTGATCCGCCGATCCCCCAAAGCCTGCTCCAAACTTGCCCCAAACCGCGACCGACCATAGGGTCCGGCGATGATTTCAGGGCAAGACTTTTTCTTCTGCGGCGTCGGCGGCAGCGGCATGACGCCCCTGGCCCTGATCACCAAGGCCAAGGGCGGGGTGGTGGAGGGCTCAGACCGCGCTCTCGATCAGGCCCGCAACCTGTCGCGGTTCGACTATCTACGGGACCAGGGCGTGGTGCTGCATCCACAGGACGGCTCTGGCGTAACCCGCGCCGGTCAGACCCTGGTGGTTTCGGCCGCCATCGAGGAGACCATTCCCGACGTCCAGTCCGCCCGCCGGGTCGGAGCGCCCATCGTGACGCGCGCGGAATTGCTGTCGGATTTGTTCAACGCCGCCAGCGTGCGCGTGGGTGTCGGCGGCACCAGCGGCAAGTCCACCACCACCGCCATGATCGGCTGGATTCTGGTTCGGGCCGGCCTCGATCCCACCATCGTCAACGGTGCGGAGATGAAGAATTTCGTCGATGCGGCCACCCCCTTCGCCGCCTTCCGCGTCGGCGCCGGCGCGCCCTTCGTGGCCGAGCTGGACGAGAGCGACGGCTCCATCGCCCGGTTTTCGCCCACGGTGGCGGTCGTCAACAACATCTCCCTTGACCACAAGACCATGGAGGAGCTGCGACAACTGTTCAGTGACTTCGCCGCCAAGGCCTCCAGCGTGGTGATCAATCTCGACAACGACGAAACGGCGATCCTGGCCGAGACGATCGATGCCAGCCGGCGCAAAACCTTCAGCCTGAGTCGACCAGACGCCGATCTGGTCGCCGGGCCGCTGGACCAGGCGCCAGATGGGATTGGCTTCGACGTGAAGACCGCCAAGGGCGAGACGGCGCGCGTTCAACTGAAGGTCCCTGGCGCCCACAACGCCGCCAATGCCCTGGCGGCCATCGGCGCGGCCCTGGCCTGCGGCGTGCCCTTGGCCGACGCGGCCCAGGCATTGGCCAGCTTCAGCGGTATTCGCCGGCGACTCGAGGTGGCCGGCGTGGCCGGGGGCGTTACAGTGATCGACGACTTCGGGCACAACCCGGACAAGATCACCGCGACCCTCGCCGCCCTGCATCCCTTCCCCGGGCGGCTGCTGCTGATGTTCCAGCCGCACGGCTATCGGCCACTGCAGTTGATGGGCGAAGCCTTCATCGACGCCTTCGCGACCTCCATGGCGGACGACGACATCCTGCTGATGCCAGAGCCGGTCTATTTCGGCGGGACCACCGACCGCAGTGTCGGCAGCGAGGCGGTGGTTGCTGGGATCAGGTCGCGTGGCCGCCACGCGGAGGCTCTGCCCGATCGCGCCGTCTGTGGCGACCGGCTGCTTGATCTGGCCCGGCCCGGCGACCGCATCGTGGTCATGGGCGCGCGGGACGACACTCTGTCAGTGTTTGCCGGCGAGCTGGTGGAGCGGCTGGCGAAGCGCGGCTCATAGGCTCACTGCTCGTCAGCGCAGTTCGGCGCGAAGATCGCGCACGCCTCGCCCCAGCCGTTGCCGCAGAAGCGTCCGCAAGGTCGCGCCATCGACGTAGCCGACCTCCGCCGCGATGGCGTCCACGTCGAGACCGCTGCCGTGCAGAAGCGATTGCGCGCGCTCGACCCGCAGATCCTGGAAATAGGCGAGTGGCGATTTGCCGAGCACCGCCTGGCATCGGCGCTGCAAAGATCTTGGACTGGTCGCCAGGGCGCGGGCGGCGTCCTGCAAGGAGAAGCCATCATTGAGATGGTCTCGCGCCCATCGCTCGAACCGCAGAACGAGCGGATCGGCCTGAGCCAGATGATTGGGGATGATGTAGGGGGCTTGTGAGGACCGGATGTCCGCGAGCAGGTAGCGCGAGACGACGGCGGCCAACTCCGGACTGGCCTTACGGATCAGCCACAGGGCCAGATCGAGATGCCCCATCGCCGATCCCGCAGTGACCCCCACGTCCGTCGGCACGAGCATCCGAGACTCGTCCAGGAGGACATTCGGATAACGCTGTCGAAATAGGGGGGACAGGGACCATGTCGTGGTGGCTTCGCGATGCTCAAGCAGCCCAGCTTCCGCCAGCAGGAAGGTCCCGATGCAGGAGGCGGCGATCTGAGCGCCTTCGGCGCGCCATTTCAGCAGTTGAAGCTCGGCCTGTTTCACATCCGGCCGTTCGAGCGCGGGGATCAACCGATCCGCCGTCGTGGTGTTCAGCGCCGGCACGATAACCCAGTCCGGCTTCAGGTCGGGCGTTATGGGCTGCACTGGCACCGTCAGTCCTTGGCCAGAGCGAACCTTCCGCCGCACGCCGACGACAGACACATCGAAGCGGGTTTGGCCGCCCAGGAGCGCGGCCGAGAGATTGTTGGCGGCCGAGAAGGCGTCGAGCGTCACGGACAGGCCGGTGTCGAACAAGCTCTCAAGGGCCAGCACGGAAACGCGCATGTCGTAAATGACCTTAAAGTTGGCATTTACGACAATACGGTCAAGCGCGCCCGAGGGCTACATCAATCCGCGTGGTCATCCAGGCCGCGAGGAGATTTTCCATGAAGGTTTTCGCTATCGGCTCGATCATCAAGCCGCTCACGCCCGAACAACAGCAGCAGATCATGCCCAAAGAGGTGCCCGCTACCCTCAAGCTCTATCTCGACGGCGCCATCGAACAGTTCTGGTTTCGCGGCGATAAGCCCGGCGTGGTCTTTCTCGTCGACGCCGAGTCGGTCGATCAGGCCAAGTCGAAGGTGGACAGCCTCCCCCTCGTCGAGGCGGGTTGGATGACCTTCGATCTGATCCCGGTTGGTCCGCTCGCTCCGCTGGGTCTGCTGATCCAAGGCAAGTAGGCGCGGCAGGCGCCGCCGTGAACCTAATCGCCTTCATGGCGGCGCTGAGCCTAACTTTAGGCGTATCGCCCCTTCAGCACCTCGAACAGCGCTCGTATCGCCTGGGCCTCGGCGCCGGCGGGCGAGCCAGGCTGGCCGCGCGGGTTCCAGGCGAAGATGTCCAGGTGCACCCAGGGCGATTTGGGCGCGAAGCGCTGCAGGAACAGAGCCGCGGTCACCGAGCCGGCCTGGGCCCAGCCGTCGGGATCGTTCTTCAGGTCGGCGATGTCGCTGTCGAGCGAGGCCTCGTAACCGGCCCAGAGCGGCATGCGCCAGAGCGGATCACCCACGGTCTCGGCCGCCTTGGCGAGCTCGGCGGCCAGGGTCTCATCCGCCGTATAGAAGGGGATCACCTGCGGACCCAGGGCCACGCGGGCCGCGCCGGTGAGGGTAGCCATGTCGATGGTCAGGACCGGCGACAGCTCCTCGGCGCGGGTCAAGGCGTCGGCCAGGATCAGCCGGCCCTCGGCGTCGGTATTGCCGACCTCGATGCTCAAGCCCTTGCGCGAGGCCAGCACGTCACCCGGCCGCATGGCGTCGCCGGAGATGGCGTTCTCCACCGCCGGGACCAGAACCACCAGCCGGATCGGCAGCTTGGCGGCCATGATCATACGGCCGAGCGCCAGGGCGTGGGCCGCGCCCCCCATATCCTTCTTCATCAGCCGCATGCCGGCGGAAGGCTTGATGTCCAGGCCGCCGGTGTCGAACACCACCCCCTTGCCGACGACGGCGATCAAGGGGGCATCAGCGCCGGCGCCGGTCCAGCTGATCTCGATCATGCGCGGCGCCCGCCTCGGGTCCGCCGCCCGGCCGACGGCGTGCACCGAGGGATAGTTCTCAGTCAGCAGATCGTCGCCGACGACGACGGAAATCTCGGCTCCGAAGGCCTCGGCGATCTCGCGGGCCGCCATTTCAAGGTGCACCGGGCCCATGTCGTTGGCGGGGGTGTTTACGAGGTCGCGGGCCAGGGCGCAGGCCTGAGCCAGACTGCGCGTTTCGGCCAGGTCTGCGCCTTCCACCACCAGCCGGGGCTTGGGATCGGCCGGCTTCTGGCGATAACGGCTATAGCTGTACGCCCCCATCGCCCAGGCCAGGGCGACCGCTTCGATCACGACGCCGTCGGGAAGGGCCACGATCTTGTAGTCGCCGGCTGGCAGTTTGGCGGGCAGGGCGCGGAAGGCCATGCCGTCCGCCTTCACCTTCGCGCCCAGGCCGAAGACGGCCAGGCCGGCGCCGGTGGTCTCGCCGGGAACCGCCAGCACCTGACCGGCCTTGGCCTTGAAATCCGTCAGCGCCGCCATCCGCGCCACCAGCGGAGGCTGGGCGGCCAGGAAAGCGTCCAGGCCCGCCTCGGCGACCAGATGGAGTGGAATCGGCTCGCCTTCGGCTTGGTTCAGCAGAACGTCGGACATGGCGAGACGGACCCTTGAAGTTAAGAAACATGCTTAACGCTTCGTTGATGCTGAGCGGGGATGATGGCGCGATCACCCTCCTCCCGCCGCACGGAGCGCCCTTCCATGTGTCGCAACCTTCTCCTCGCCGCAACCGCTTTGGGCGCCGCCCTGAGCCTGGGGCCGGCCGCGCAAGCCGCGGTCCAGTCCATGACCCCGGTCGCCGCCAGCCCCCAAGCCCCGGCTCAAGCTGTCGCGCCGCCGCAGAAGCAGAAGAAGGCCTCGGCCCAGGAGCGGATCGACGCCGAACGGCTGCCGCCCATGGCGCGGGCGGCCTTCTGGGCGAGGGAGGTCAATCTCGACCCCACCGACGCGGTCGCCAATATCCGCCTGGCCTCGGCCCTGCGGTCGCTCGGCCAGTACAGTGAGGCTGCCGACAGCGCGCAGAAGGCCCTGGTGGTCGACCCGAAGAATTTCGACGCCCTGATGGAGACTGGCCGCGCCTATGTGGGCATGGGCCAGGGCTTCTATGCCATCGATCCGGTCAAGCGCGCCGCGGCGCTGGCGCCGAAGGACTGGCGGCCGTTGTCGCTGTTGGGCGTGGCCTACAGTCAGGTGAAGCGGGACGACGATGCTCAAACCGCTTGGCGCCAAGCCTTGAGTCTGTCGCACGAGAATCCGGCGGTGCTGTCCAATATGGCCATGGCCCTGGCGACCACGGGTGACGCCGCCGGCGCCGAGGCGCTGCTGCGCCGGGCCACCGCCCAGCCGAGCGCGACCTTGCAGGAACGGCAGAACCTGACCCTGGTGCTGGGCATCGAGGGCAAGCTGGCCGAGGCGGAAAAGTTGCTGCGCGAAGACCTGCCGCCGGATCAGGCCGAGGCCAACCTGGCCTACTTGAAGACGCTTTCGGCCAGCCAGACCGCGCCCAGTCCCGTATCGACGCCGGCGCCGGCGCCGGCGACAACGAGCGATGCGCGCACCTGGGCCTCTGTGAAGGGCGCGGGGGGTTAGGCCCGGCGCTCACCCATTGAATTATAGCCAATGATTGGCTATAATTGAGGAATGAAGGAAGTCGCTCTCTACGAGGCCAAGAACAACCTTTCCTCTCTCGTCGCCGCGATCGAAGCGACGGGCGAAACGATCGTGATTACCCGGCACGGAAAGCCAGCGGCCCAGCTTGGTCCGACCCATCGCAAGCCGACTCAGGCGGACCGATTGGCGGCCATCCAAGATCTTGCGGAGCTCCGCACGGAAATCGTCCGCGGCCATCCCGACGCACCGTCGTTGAGCTGGGATGAGCTCAAGGTCCTGATGCGCGACGAGGAGGCGTGAGCCTAGTTGTTGACGCGTCGGCAGCGATCGGCTGGATTGCGCCATCCCAATCGACCGCGGCCGGCGAGCAGCTGCTTTCCACCCTGGACACCGCCCAGGCTATCGCCCCCGCGATCTTTGCGATCGAATTGCGCAACGCCCTGCTGAAACTCGAGCGACGCGGTGCGATATCGTCGGCGCAGGTCGACACCGGGCTCGCACGCCTTGGTCTTTTGGTCACCGTCCAGGATGGGCCAGGCGACGCGGTCAATCCCGAGGGACTACTTTCTCTCGCGCGGGCGGAGATGCTCAGTGTGTTCGACGCCACCTATCTGGATCTCGCCCTGAGGGAGCGTGTGGCGGTGGCAAGCCGCGACGCGCCCCTTCTGGAAGCGGCGCGTCGCCGAGGCCTCCGGGTTCACGACTTGCGTTAGTCGTCGGCCTCTTTCGACGATTCATCTTATAAGCGCCGACCAAGGGGAGGCATCACCATGCTCGGACGACTGTTCTGCGCGGCATTCGCCGCTTCCACATTCCTGTGCGCCGAAGCGGCGATCGCCGCCGACCCGCCAATGCCGCAGGGTGGCGGCGCGGTGCTGCAATGGACGCCGGAGCAGCAGGCCTGGGGTTATCGCAATTTCGAGAAGGTCGGTCAGGCCAAGGTGATCGCCCGTGGCAAGCACGTTCATCCCCTGCCGGTCGCGGCGCATCAGATCGATCCGGTCTTCACCGCCGGCGGCAAGACCTATGACACGGCCAGCTATATGGCCGCCTTCCGCGCCTCCGGCATTCTGGTGCTCAAGGACGGCAAGATCGTGCTGGAGCGCTACGGCCTGGGGCGTGGCCCGCACGATCGCTGGACCTCGTTTTCGGTGGCCAAGTCGGTGACCTCGACCCTGATCGGGGCGGCGATCAAGGACGGCAAGATCAAGAGCCTGGACGATCCGGTGACCCTCTACATCCCGGAACTGAAGGGCAGCGCCTATGAAGGCGTCACCGTGCGCCAGCTGATCACCATGACCTCGGGCGTGAAGTGGAACGAAGACTATACCGATCCCAATTCCGACGTGGCCAAGGTCGGCCTGAGCGTGCTCGAGCCGGGCGTCAATCCGGTGGTCAGCTATATGCGCCACCTGCCCCGCGAGGCTCAGCCGGGAACCAAGTTCGTCTACAAGACCGGCGAGACGGACCTGGCCGGCATCCTGGTCTCCAACGCCGTCGGCGAGCCGATGGCGCAATATCTGTCGGAGAAGATCTGGAAGCCCTACGGCATGGAGCAGGACGGGGTCTGGGTCGAGGATATTGCCGGGCATGAGCGCGGCGGCTGCTGCATCAGCATGACCCTGCGCGATTATGGCCGCCTGGGACAATTCATCATGGATGGCGGCAAAGCGGGCGGACACGAGGTCGTGCCGACAGGCTGGATCGCCGACGCGACCTCGCCACACGTGAAGGAACCGCCCTACGGCTATTTCTGGTGGCTGATCCCCGGCGGTTATGAGGCGGAGGGCATCTTCGGCCAGACTGTGTCGATCTTCCCCAAGGACCACGTGGTGGTGGTGATCAACTCCGCTTGGCCGGGCGCCTGGGTGGACTCCATCGACGCGGTGCGGATGAAGTATCTGGACGCGATCCGCGCGGCGGCGAAATAGGGCCTAGGCGGGCTTCACGGCCGACTTCAGGCCCAGATGCTCGACGAACGGATCGAAGTCGCGGTCACTGTAGAGCAGGGCGTGGCCACTCGTGATGCATCGTGTGGCGATGAGGGTGTCGATCGTCTTGCGCACCGTCAGGCCATGACCGCGTAGAGCGCGGAAGTTCCGGGCGGCCTGAACGGCGACGTGCTGGCCGGCGATCTCAATGATCGTCAGCGACGTCATCAGGCGCAGGGCGTCGGTGAAGTCTCGTTCGGTGGAAAACCCTTGCAGCACCTCTGTAAGGATGATGTCGCCGATTGCGAGGGGTTCGGCGCCGAGCAGGGCATCCAATCGGTCGGACTGGGGCGTCGCCACGCCTCGGAAATAGTCGATCCAGACACTGGAGTCGACCAAGATCACTCCTCGGACCTCATGGCTTCAAGGTTGCCGACCCAGGCCAACTTTCCTCGGAAATCACGGATTTCAGCCTGGCGCCTCAGATGCAAGAGGGTTTTGAGGCCGAGCTCAACCGCCTCCCGCTTTGTCTTTAGCCCTGTCGCCTTAAGCGCGTCGGCCATCAGAGCGTCATCGATAACGATGTTGGTTCGCATGATGTGTATCCTCTTTCGCATCTATACACATAACGGTGATCGTTCTTCGCCGCAACATGGTCTCCGGGCTTGCGCGTGCGGGCGAGATAACCGTGCTATGAATGTCCAAACAACGCGACTCTGGGGAGGGCGCCATGAAGCCGTTGCTGGCCGTAGTCGGCCTTGTCTTCGCATTGGCTATGAGCGGCGGCGCCACGGCCGCGCCGGCTCTCGAAGACCATTACGCCAATGATGACGGGGTGAAGATCCATTATGTGGCGGCCGGTCATGGGCCGCTGGTGGTGATGATCCATGGCTTTCCCGACTATTGGGGAACCTGGAAGCCGCTGATGGGGGAGTTGGATGGCTCCTACCGCGTCGTGGCCATGGACCTGCGCGGCTACAACCTGTCGGACAAGCCGCAGGGCGTTGAAAACTATACATTTCCGCACCTGATCGCGGATATCGAAGCGGTGATCAAGGCGGAGGGTCAGTCCAACGCCATCATCATCGGCCACGACTGGGGCGCGGCGATTTCCTGGCAGTTGGCGATGGCCCGGCCGGACTTGGTCAACAAGCTAATCATCATGTCGGTGCCGCACCCGGCCGGCTTCGCCCGCGAGATGGCGACAAACAAAGCTCAGCAGGCCGGCAGCCAATATGCCCGCAACTTCCAGACGCCCGGGTTCGAGAAGAACCTGAGCCCCGAAATGCTGGCCGGCATGCATGGCCCCGATCCGGCGGTTCGCGCGGAGTATCTGGAAGTGTTCAAGCGCTCGGATATCGGCGCCATGCTCAACTATTACCGGGCCAACTACCCGAAGACGACGGGGCCGGAGGTCCAGGCCATGGGCGCGCCGATCAAGCCGATCACTGTGCCCGTGCTGGTGATCCACGGGATGAAGGACACGGCCCTGAACGCCGCCGGCCACAACGGGACCTGGGATTATGTGACGGCCGACACCACCATCCTGATGATCCCGAACGCGGGCCACTGGGTGCAACACGACGCGCAGGGTTTGGTGGACCGCACGGTGCACGACTGGCTCGACGCCCGGCGATAGAGGGCACGCGCCTAGTCGCTAAGCCGGCCTTGGGCTCACCAGCCCGCCATAGAGGTCTGGCCGGCGGTCGCGGAAGAAGCCCCAGGCGGCGCGATGGGTGGCCAGGAAATCCAGGTCGAACGCGGCCAGGGCGACGCCCTCCTCATCGCGCCCCAGGTCGGCGACCAGATCGCCCCGGTGGTCGGCGATGAAGCTGGAGCCATAGAAGCGCTGGCCGCCGCCGGGGTAGCCATCCCAGGGCTCGAAGCCGGTGCGGTTGGCGCCGACGACAGGGATGACGTTGGAGACCGCATGCCCCTGCATCGCCCGGCGCCAGGGTGCGGCGGTGTCGAGGCTGGGGTCGTGCGGCTCGGATCCGATCGCGGTGGGATAGAATAGGATTTCGGCGCCCATCAGCGCCATGGCCCGGGCGCATTCGGGAAACCATTGGTCCCAGCAGATGCCGACGCCAAGCCGGCCGAACCGGGTGTCCCAGACCTTGAAGCCGGTGTCGCCGGGCCGGAAATAGTATTTCTCCTGATAGCCGGGGCCGTCGGGAATATGGCTCTTGCGGTAGACGCCCATCGGCCGCCCATCGGCGTCGATCATCACCAGGCTGTTGAAATAGTGCGGGCCTTCGCGCTCGAAGATGGAGACCGGGATGACCACGCCGAGCTCGGCGGCGACAGGTGCCAGGGCGGTCACGCAGGGATGTTCGCGCCACGGATGGGCGGCGCTAAACCAGCGCTCTTCCTGGGCGACGCAGAAATAGGGGCCTTGGAACAGTTCCGAGGGCAGGATCACCTGGGCGCCCGCCGCCGCGGCCTCGCGCACGAGGTCTATGGTGCGGGCGATGTTGGCTTCAAGATCCAGTCCGTAGGCGCTTTGCAGCGTGGCCGCGGTCAGGGTTCGGGTCATGCCGGCTC
>Ga0302314_10012562_pt1 | contig 14646 bp, 13 predicted proteins | sample III_Palsa_N2_3_FD_200533 | JGI IMG/M metagenome (GOLD analysis project Ga0302314, IMG submission 200533) | Peat permafrost microbial communities from Stordalen Mire near Abisko, Sweden - III_Palsa_N2_3 | ecosystem: Environmental > Terrestrial > Soil > Palsa > Peat permafrost | place: Sweden... | reverse complement strand
GCCGCCCCGGCAGCAGCTCAGCTGGCTCAAATTCCTCCGTGACAAAGGCTCAACCGCGAAGATTTCGGTCGACATGTTTGAGCACTTTGTGAAACATGAACCAATGGACTCCCGGGCTGCCTGTGACATGGCGGACCTGATCTTCCTGAATAAGGTCGAGTATGACGGCCTCTACCAGGCCCATGAATATCCGAAGCCCGCGGTTGTCCTCAAGTACGGGGCCGGCGGGGCCGAGCTAATCCGGGACGGCATGAAGCACCGTGTTCCCGCCGAAACGGTCGACGAGATCGACCCCATCGGGGCCGGAGAGATACTGGCTGGCGTATTCCTGGCCCTGCACGCCCGCGGTCTTTCCGAAGAGCGCGCCTTGCACCATGCTGTGGACGTCGCGACCCGCTCGGTGACCGAGTTCGGAGTGGACGGGCCGCAGCGCACGCAAGCGCTGACACGGATCAAGGCCGAAGTAGCCGCGACCAGCCGGGCCTGAGTTCTGGCGGCGGCCGGGGCGCCGTCGCCCGGCCTGCGGAACATCGGCCCCTGCCTGGGGCTGATGTGACCGACCAGTAGCATCAATGGGTGGCAGACAGCTTCTTCGTCCCCCTCGGGGACGGCCGGTGGCAGGCGACGGTGCACACGACCGGCCCGTGGGATGCCCGGTCCCAGCACGGCGGGCCGCCCAGCGCACTGCTCGGGCGGGCCATGCAGCAGTGCCAGCCCCGGGCGGAAATGATGATCACCAGGTTCACCTGCGAGATCCTGCGCGCCATTCCGCTCGGCGAGATCACCGTGACTGCCCGGCTCGCCCGCCCCGGCCGCAGCGTCGAACTGCTCGAGGCAACCGCGAGCGCGGACGGCCGCGAGGTCGCGAAGGCCAGTGCCTGGCGGGTGCTTCGCACCTCGGCTGACGCGGTGGCGTCCCGGCATCCTGTGCCCGAAGGAGTGCCCGACGGCCCGTCCCTGCCGCCGCCGGCCGGCTGGGTCGACGGGTACCTGTCCGCGATCGACTGGCGCGCACTTCATGGCGGTTTCACCGTGCCCGGCCCCACCGCCGTGTGGGGACGGATGCGGTACCCGCTGGTCCCCGATGAGGAGCCGAGCCCGCTGGAACGGGTGCTGATCATCGCCGACAGCGGCAATGGCGCCTCCTGGGAGCTCGACATCAACCGCTGGCACTTCATCAACCCCGAACTCACCGTGCACCTGCACCGCGAGGCCGAAGGGGAGTGGATCTGCCTGGACGCGCAGACCGCCATCTCGCCGGGCGGGGCCGGCCTTGCCACCTCGGTGCTGTCCGACCGGCGGGGCCCGGTCGGTGTCGGCGCCCAGTCACTGCTGATCGCCCCCCGCCCGCAGCCCGGCAGCTGAAGGAAGGGGAACCGCTGGTGTCTCGGGTTTTCGTGACCGGATCAGCTGACGGTCTTGGCCTGGCCGCCGTCAGCCTGCTCGTCAGCCAGGGCCATGAGGTCGTCGGGCACGCGCGCAACGACGACCGCGCCGCCACCCTGAAGACAGCGGCGCCCGGCGCGGCCGGTGTCGTCGTCGGTGACCTCAGCAGCGCGGCGCAGACCCGTTCGGTCGCCGGCCAGGTGAACGAGCTCGGGCGCTTCGACGCGGTGATCCATAACGCCGGCATCGGCTACCGGGGCACGGGCAAGGCCACCACCGCTGACGGGCACGCTGCCATGCTGGCCGTCAACGTGCTGGCACCGTACCTGCTCACCGCGCTCATCGAGCAGCCCGGCCGGCTGGTGTACCTGTCCAGCGGCATGCACCGCGGCGGTAACCCGACGACCGAGGACCTGGACTGGAACGGGCGCCGCTGGAACAGCACCCAGGCGTACTCAGACAGCAAGCTGTACGATGCCGCGCTCGCGTTCGCCGTCGCCCGTCGCTGGCCCGGCGTGCTCAGCAACGCGGTCAACCCGGGCTGGGTGCCGACCAAGATGGGCGGCCCCGGCGCCCCGGAAGACCTGGAGTCCGGCGCACTGACCCCGGCCTGGCTGGCCGTCAGCGACGACCCCGCCGCGACCGTCAGCGGCGAGTACCTCTACCACCAGCAGCCGGAACAGGTGCACCCGGCGGTGCGGTCGCATCAGTTCCAGGACGAGCTGACCAGCGCACTCGCCGGCCTGACGGGGGTAGAGCTGCCCGCCTGACCGAGGCGTGCGTACGCCGGGCAGCAAACTGGGACGTGCCGCCCCGGTGATGAATGTGACGGCTGGACGACGTCTACCAGGTGACCGTTTCCGCGCACGAGAGCGAGGTACTGCCCCTTGACGCCCGAGACGACAGCGGCCTACTTGCTCGTGCCGGGCGCGGGCGGCCGCGGCTGGTACTGGCACCTGGTGCTGGACGAACTGCGGCGCGGCGGTCACCGCGCGGCCGCGGTCGACCTCCCCGGCGCCGACCCGGAGGCAGGCCTGCCCGAATACCGTGACCTCATCGTTGCGGCCGGCCGCGCGCTTGGGCAGCCGGTGGTCCTGGTGGCCCAGTCCCTGGGCGGGTTCAGTGCGCCGCTCGCGTGTGCCCACCTGCGGGTGGCGGAGCTGATCCTGGTCAACGCGATGATTCCGTCCCCCGGCGAGACGGCGGGGGAGTGGTGGGGCAACGTCGGCTGGCAGGCGCAGGCGCAGGCAGCCGCCGACCGCGACGGCCGTCCCGAGGTAGACGTGACCGACCTGGACACGCTGTTCCTGCATGACCTGCCCGGTCCGCTCGCCGCCGAGATGCGGGCCGACCCGGCAGCGGCGGCGGAAGGGCCGGCGATTTTCGCCCAGCCGTGGCCTCTCGCCGCCTGGCCGGAAATACCGACCCGGGTGCTGTCCGGCCGGGACGACCGCCTCTTCCCGGTCGCGCTGCAACGGCGGGTCGCCCGGGACCGCCTCGGTATCGAGGCCGAGGAGATCCCCGGCGGTCACCTGGGCGCGCTCAGTCAGCCCGCCGCGCTGGCCGAGGCGGTTACCCGAGGCTGTTAGTCCGGAGTATCCCCGTGACCAGTTCTGCCGCCGCCGCGTACGGGTCGCTCTGCCCGGCAGCCACCCGGGCAGCCGCGGCCGCCAGGGCGGCGGAGCCGTGCACCGCGGCGAAGCGCGCCCGCAGCTGGCCGAGTGCGATCGCCTCGATCTCACTAGCGGCCCGCGCGCGGCGGCGGCGGCCGAGTTCGCCGTGCTCGACCAGCCAGGTGTGGTGCTGATCCACCGCCTGGACGACCTTGTCGATGCCCTCGCCCCGGGCGGCGACCGTTTTAACGATCGGTGCCCGCCACGCGGCCGGGCCGGCGCACCGCCCGCCGAGCCACTGCATGGCGCGCATGTCGCGGGCGACCTGGTCCGCTCCGTCGCGGTCGGCCTTGTTCACCACCAGCACGTCGGCGATCTCGAGGATGCCGGCCTTCGCAGCCTGGATCCCGTCGCCCAGGCCGGGGGCCAGCAGCACGAGCGTCGTATCGGCGAGCGCGGCGATCTCCACCTCCGCCTGCCCGACCCCGACGGTCTCGATGAGCACTACGTCGTACCGGGCCGCATCGAGCACCCGCAGTGCGTACGGCACGGCTACCGACAGGCCGCCGAGCTGGCCGCGGGAGGCCATGGAGCGGATGAAGACGTCAGGGTCGGGGGCGTGGTCCTGCATGCGCACCCGGTCACCAAGCAGCGCGCCGCCCGAGAACGGCGAGGACGGATCGACGGCCAGCACGCCGACCCGCTTGCCGCCGGCGCGCAGCAGCGCGACAAGGGCCGACGTGCAGGTCGACTTGCCGACACCCGGCGAGCCGGTCAACCCCACGACCTGGGCGTACCCGCCGTACCGCGTCAGCGCTGCCGCGATCTCGCGGCGCGCCGGCGAGTCGTTTTCCACCAGCGAGATCAGCCGGGCGACCGCGCGCGGCTGGCCGGCCCGCGCGCGCTCGACCAGGTCCACTACGTCCACGGAGCGTCCGGCCGGCATGAGGATCGCTCAGAACACCAGCAGCGCGGCCTTGGTGCCCGGCTCAGCTGTCAGCTCGGACACCGCACCGAGCTCGGCGGCATCCAGGTAGAAACAAGATCGCGTCACGTGAGTGGCGTCCCGGTACCGCACCGCCCCGCGGACCACGACGAAGAAAGCGTCCCCGTACCGGCCCGCGTTCGACGGCGCCGCCAGCACCTCGTCACCGTCGATCCAATCGAGATCGAATACCGCCGGACGGCCGTGCTCGCCGGTACCGGCCGAACGAACGCCCGGCTCAGCCGACTGCATGCTGAGCGTCCAGGTCGCACTGCGCCCGTCCGATCGCAGCCGCTCGTGACGCGCCCCGGGCATGTAGTGCGTCTGGTTGGAGGAGTGCTGACGCAGGGTCAGGAAGTCCAGGCCGCCCGCGCCGCTGACGATCGGCCCGTACGGGGTGTAGGCATCCGCGTAATGCACGCTCCCGACGGCAATGTCGTGCCGCCCGAACTGCCCGGAGCCCCCGATGAACAACTGGAACTGATTCGAGCCGTGGAAGTGGGGTGCGATGACCCCGCCGGGCGGTGTCTGGACGAGGAAAGCCTGCGGCGCCTGCTCGGCCTTAGCGAAGGAGCCGATCAGGTCAGTCGCGAAGCGGCCATCTTGCGTCGGCACCCGGGCCGCCTGCCGGGAGGCGTAGTCACCGATATACATCATTCCTCCTGCGGGTTCCTGATGGCGCAGACAGCACAGTGCGGCGCTCCGTCGGTTCGGCGCTAAGCCGGCCGCTGGCGCGCCGGTGCGCGCTGGCTGAATGACCGTCCGAGATATTCCGACACGATCCGCACTCGCTGGATGCTGGGCGTGCCGCCGCCGAGCGCCCATCCGTGCGCGTCGCGGTGATAGCGCTCCAGGCCGTATTCCTCCGAATAGCCGTAGCCGCCGTGCAAGCCCATCGCGGTATCAGAGACTTTCTTTGCCATCTCGTTCGCGAAGCACTTCGCGATCGAGGCCTCAAGCGACGTGGGAGCTCCGTGCCCGGCCCCGCTGGCCGCCCGGTACAGCAGCAGCCGGGCCGCCTCCACCTGCAAGACCATGTCGGCCAGGGCCATCTGGACGGACTGGAACTCCACGATGGGCCGGCCGAACTGGGTGCGCTGCTGGACATACGCCGCCGTGCGGTCCAGGCAGGCCTGCCCGATGGCGAGGCTCATCGTCGTGTTGCCCAGCCGCTCGATGGAAAAGGCGGTGAAAAGCTGCTTGAAGCCCTGCACGATCAGGTTGTCGGCGGGGACCCGAACCTCGTCAAAGTACATGTCAGCTGACGCGATGCCATGAAAACCCATCAGCCGCTCTTGCGGGCCGAAGGTCAGTCCGGCGGCATCAGCGGGCACGACCAGGGCGCCGATCCCGCGCGAGCCCGGCTCGCCGTCAATCCGGGCATACACCAGGTACTGCTCGGCGTGCCCGGCTCCGGAACACCAGCGCTTGGTGCCGGTGATCACGAATTCAGCGGCGTCGCGCCGGGCCGTCAGGGTCAGGTCGGTCGCGGCGGAACCCGCCTCGGGTTCCGAGATGCTGACGGCGAGGGTTACCTCTCCCCGGACAATGGGCGGCAGGAAACGCTGCTTTTGCTGCGGCGAGCCGAACAGCTCAATGACCCGGGCCGGGCCGGTGTTGGCCTCGAAAACAGGGAAGGCGGCGACCTGGGATGCTTTCGCCAGTTCCTCAATGACAATCAGGCCGTCGAGGAGCGGGGCCCCGCCGCCGCCGTATTCAGCCGGCAGGCACATCCCGAGGAAGCCCGTCTCCGCCAGACGCTGACGCTCGGCCGCGGGCAGGAAGCTGCGGTCGCGGTCCCACTCCAGGGCCTGAGGCGCGTAGACGTCGCGGGCCAGCCGGGCCGCTGTCTCGCGCAGCAGCAGCTGTTCCCCGGACAAGCCAAACTCATCGGCCTGCATGATGTCCTCCGCTCGTCGGCTTGTTCATTCACTGAGCAGCGTGGTGTTCACGAGGTCGCCGGGTCGGCCTTCTTCTCCGGCTGCTCACCCAGGTAAGCGCGCACGACGGCCGGGTTGCTGAATACCGTGTCCGGCGGACCTTCAATGAGCTTGCGGCCTTCGGCCATGGCCACGATGCGATCGGAGCAGTGCGCCAGGAAGCCGGTGTCATGGTCCACCACAACAGCGCTTACGCCCTGCTCGCGCAGCGCGCTCATCATCTCGCGGAGCATGATGCGCTCCCGGGCCGAGCTGCCGGAGGTCGGCTCGTCCAGGAGCATGATGGTCGGTTCGGAGACCAGCACGCGCAGTACATCGACCATCTTGCGCACGCCATAGGGCAGCTCGCGCATGGGCAGGTCGCCCATCCGGCTCAGCCCGAATTTCGCCAGCAGCTCCTCGGCGGCCTGCTGCGCGCTGCGCTCCTTGCGGTAGGACGACCGGGGCCCGAAGACCGAGCTCCGGATCGAAGCGCCGCGCTGGCCGAGCCGGCCCAGGGCCACGAAGTCGCGCCCCGAGCAGTCGCTGAACCCGTCGACGGTCTGGAACGCCCGGGCGATGCCGAGGCGGCTGATCCGGCTGGGACTCAGCTCCGAGATGGTGACGCCCTGGAAGGCGATCGTCCCGCTGTAGCGTCCGGCCACGTTGGAAATGCAGTTCAGCAGGGTCGACTTGCCCGCGCCGTTAGGCCCGGCAATGCCGACCCACTCCCCGGGGGCGACGGCGAACGAGACGTCGTCCACCGCCTTGATCCCGCCGAAGGCCCGTGACACTCCGCTGACTTCAAGCAGCTCTGTCATACCTCGCCTCCCACTACCAGCGAATGGACCTGGCCACTCTGCAGCACCTCCGCTGGCCCTTCGCCGACGATGGCTCCGTTCTCCAGCACGTAGGCGTAATCGATGACGTGACTCAGCGCGCCGAGTGCCTGATCGACGAGGAGGACCGTCGTGCCGTACTCCTGGTGAATCCGCTTGATCTCGTTCATCAGCGAGGTGACGGCAATCGGCGCCAGTCCGAGGGAGAGCTCGTCAACCAAGATGGCCTTCGGCCGCCGGGCGACGGCCGCGCTGAGTGCGAGCAACTGCCGCTGCCCGCCACTGAGCAGTCCGGCCGGCCGGCTGCGCAGCCGGGCGAGCTCCGGAATCCGGTCGATCGTCGCCGCGGCCTCGCGGGCGGACAGGCCCACCGCCCGGAGGTTGTCCAGCACCGACAGCGTCGGGAACACCTTTTCCCGTTCCGAGACGATGGCGATCCCGCGGGCCGCGGTCTGCCGCGGCCGCAGGCCGGCGATCTGCTGGCCACCGAATAGCACCGACCCGGACACACTGACCCGCTCGGCCCGGGGGAACCCGCTGACCGCCCGGACGGTCGAGGTCTTGCCGGCCGCATTGCGTCCGACAATGGCCACGATCTTCTCCGGCGGTATGGCAAAGGAAATGCCCGAGACCCCGACCGCGCCGGTCTTGTAGACCACCCGCAGGTCCTGCACGATAATCGACGCCGCCCCATCCCGCTGGGCGTCGCTGAGCAGCGCGCCGGACGCTTCGGTTGCGGTCCGGGGGAGGCTGGGCTCTTCCATGGCGGCCGCGGAGTAGGAAGACCCTGACGGGAGGGCTTTGCCCGCTGTTTCCGCAACGGCCCCGGCTGGCTGAGACCGGCTGACCCGCCGGGCCGCCCAGCGCGTCCCTGATTTAGCTAGTCCGACGATGCCCGTCGCATCGGACAGCAGGATCAGCATGAGGAACGCCCCGAAGATCAGGCTCTGCACCAGCGAGGTGTTGGAAGAAAGCCAGCTGCTCGACAGATGCGCGCTCAGGTGCTGGAGACCAACCGGAACCAGTTCAAGCAGCACCGCGCCGATGATCGCGCCGACGATGGAATCGACCCCGCCCAGGTAGACCATGAGCACGAGGTTGATCGACAAGGTCAGGGAGAAGTCCTCGATCGACACGTCGTTGATGAGGTAGGCGTAGAGGCCGCCCGCCAGCCCGGTGATCGCCGAACTGCCGATGAACGCCGACAGCTTCCAAACAGTCGGCGAAATGCCCATGGTCCGGGCCGAGGTCTCGCTCTCGCGGACCACCATCCAGATCGCGCCCGGGGCCATGCGGTAGTTCCACCACAGGAAGGCGCCCGCCAGGACCAGGATGACGACCGCGACCAGGATGAAGGTCTGCGGATTCGCGCTCGAGTTGCTGCCGATCGTGAATGCGCTCACCGACATTCCGGCGGGGTGGCTGACCTCGTAACGCTCACCGAAGAAGGTGACGATGAAGTTCAGTGCCAGCGTCGCGAGCACGAGATAGAAACCGCGCAACCGCGCTGAGGGCAGGCCCACGATCAGGCCGACGATGCCGGCGGCGATGGCCGCTCCGATCAGCGGTACCGGAAACGGTGCACCCCACTGCTGGATGGCGCCGGCCGTGTAAGCCCCGATCGCCATCATCGCGCCGCCGCCCAGCGAAACCTGGCCGGCCCCGCCGATTAGCCACTGCTGGCCCACCGCCGCGATGGCGAACACGACAATGAGCTCGATGACGTAAAGGTTGTAGGAACTCGCCGAGGAGCAGTACACAGCGAGCAGCACAATGACGACCGCACAGGCGGCGGCTCCAGCCCACGGCTGCCGGAACCAGCCGAAAGCAGCACGCGGCTTGCGGATCTTCGATGAGGGCCCATTCAGCGTCGCCGTCACGGCTAGATCCTCGCGATCTCTTTGGAACCGAACAAGCCGGTCGGTCTGACCATCAGCACGCCCAGCAAGATCAGGTAAGCCACCGGGTCCTGCCACTCGCCGCCGACATAGGTTCCGATGATGCCGTCGAGCAGGCCCAGAATGAGGCCGCCGACAATAGCTCCGCCGACCGAGTCAATGCCGCCGAGGACGATGGCCGGGAACACGGCGAGACCGATGTTGGACAGCGTCTCAGGGTCGAGCTGGGTGCCCATCGAATAGCAGACGCCGCCGAGTCCGGCCAGCACCGCGGCCAGTGTCCAGGCGATACTGCGCATGGCACCAACCCGGATGCCGGACTGCTCGGCCAGCGTAGGGCCGTCCGCGGTCGCTCGCATCAGCACCCCCAGCCTGGTCCAGCGCAGCAGCACGATCACCGCAAAACAGCCGACCAGGCAGGCTGCGGTGGTCACGATGTCCTCGACCGAGATGGGTGTCCCGCCCAGTCCCTTGAAGCTGAGCACCGTGGGATAACTGCGCGGCGCGGAGCCCCAGATGAGATAGGCAATCTCGACGCAGACGAGCTGCAGGCCGACCGTCGAGATTGACAGCTTGATCGGGTCGACGGGCGCTGCCCAGCGATAGATAAGCGCGTTCGCCAGGTAACCCGCCAGTCCAGCGGCGGCCATGGAAATGAGGAGAGCAAGGTAGAAGTTGTGGACCCGGCCCTCGATCACCGTGTCGAACGTGAGTGCCCCGAACACCATAAACGCGCCCTGGGCAAGGCTCAGCACGCCCGTCGAACGGAAAAGCACCACGAACCCAAGGGCGACGACAGCATAAATGGCCCCGAGGGCGGCACTGCCGACCAGCATCGACGGTACTGCACTCATGTAGATGACCCCCGATTCGGGAAAAGACGTCCTTCGTTCACGCGGCCGGGCGCAACGGCAGGAAGCCCTCGGTGCGGTCAGTCAGACCGCACCGAGGAACCTCACTGTCTGCCGACCCCCATTGACTGTCAGCCAGTACCACTCAGGCTGGGCGCGACCAGCTTCGGCGCACCGGTAGAGGCATCGTAGACGTAGGCCGAAAATTCATGAACCGGCTGGTGGTTGGTCGGTGTGTAACCGAACGTGCCGTTAGTCAGGCCAGGAAGGTTGACGGACGTGTTGGACATGGCCGTGGCGAGCGATGCGGGCGTACACGAGCCGCCGCATTTCTTCAGGGCGTCACCCACAACGGTGGCCGACAGGTAGTAGCCGAGAAGTCGCCCAGCGTTGATCTCGGCCGCGCCCTTAACCCCGACGGAGCCGAGATCACTCACCAGCTGCTTGACAGCCGGGTCGCTCGAGGTCGGGTCCACCAGCGCGTTCGGCCACAGCTGGTAATAGCCGGGATCCTTGAGCTGCAACAGGCTCGTGTAGTCGGGCACCGCCAGCACGAGCGGCACCTGGGAGCCATCGGTGCGCAGGTCGCGGACCATGGACACCGCCTGCGGAACCAGGAAGTTGCCGGCGACGATATCCGGCTTCTCCGCTGCGATCTTGGATGACGGGCCCACCACGTCGGCGGTCGGCGAGGTGGCCAGGGCCGTGTTCGACACCACGGTCCAGTTCTTGGTCTGCGCGGCCGTCGCGACGTCGGAGCCGAACTGAACGGTGGCGGCGTCGCTCGTGGTCACGATCGCGACCTTGGGCGTTGGGGTGGAGACGAGCTGCGGTATCAGCTGGACCGCCGCGCCCGCCGCTGTCGGCGCGGTCACGATCGTGGTGAACACGTACGGCTCGACCGGCGAGAGCGTGGTGGTCGAGGCCGCCGAGCAGAGCAGCGGGGTCTTCGCCTGGGCGGCGATGGGAGCCAGGGCTGTGCACGGAGTGGCCGACACCGATCCGCCGATCAGCAGCGCGCCCGCGCTCATCAGCTGGCGGGCATTCGCCACGGCGGTCGACGCAACCGACTGATCGTCAAGGAATTCCAGCTTGACCTGGTGACCATCGATTCCGCCGGCCTTGTTGACTCCATTGAAGTAGCCGGTCCATGCCTCCTGTTGCCACTTGCCGTATGAGGCCAGCGGGCCCGACAGGTCCGTGGTGACCCCTAGTAGGTAGTCCTTAGATCCAGATGCAGATCCACCCGAGCCGGATGCACTGCTTCCGCAGGCGGCTAGCACCGACGAGGCCGCAATGACCGCGACACCGAAGGTTGCTAGTCGCCAAGGCTTACGCAGATCTACTGCGGTTGGTTTCACAGGCCATCACTCCCGAACTCCCGGCCTACGCGACGATGCATATCGGCAGACGGTAGTCCAACTATGAGCATATTTCAATAGCTAGACAAGGTTCAGCTTCTGCGCATATTATGCAGATGTCAACGGCTTCGCCTTCCTCTGGACAGGCAGAAGACCTGCGGAATCAGCAGCCGAAGCATGGATGGCATGTGACCGATAGCGCCCTTAGCCCGAAGCAACCAGAGCACGACGGTGGTCTCGCAGCCCACGTTCGGCAGTGGCGGAGTAGCAGCCTGAAGCCGGCCGTCGAGAAGCTCGGGGCTGGCATCGACCCGGAGGCAGTACGCCTCTACACGCCTGACGACACCGCCAGTCACGACTACCTCGGCACCGTTGGCCTGCCGGGTGAGTATCCCTTCACCGCCTGGCTGTATCCCGTGGCGACGCCGTTCAGCGGCGGCGGCGAACTGAACCGGGCCGGGCGCTACTCCGGCTACGGAACGTCGGAGGACTGCCGCGACTACTACCTCGCGGCCGCCCGCTCCGGCATGCGGATCGGCGGCCCGAACGTGGCATCGGACCTGCCCAGTCAGCTGGGCTGGGATTCTGACGCGGCCCAGGCGTCCGGTGAGGTCGGCCGCGTCGGCGTGGCGATTGACAGCCTGCGCGACTTCGAGACCATCTACCAGGCCTTCGGCGAGCCGTCCGCGCTTGGCCGTATCTCGAGCAACTGGACGATCAACGGCCCGGCCGCGATATACGTCGCCTTTTACTATGCACTGGCCCAGCAGAACGGCGTTGACCCGGCACTGCTGCGCTGCACGCCGCAGAACGACATCCTCAAGGAGTTCGTCGCCCGCGGGCTGTACATCTTCCCGGCCAAGCCGTCGATGCGGCTGGTGGGCGACATCATGTCGTTCATGGCCGGGCAGATGCCGCGCTCCAACTCGATCAGCATCTGCGCCGAGCACATGCGTTACGCCGGCGCGACGACCGAACAGTCCTTCGCCTTTGCCTTTGCGAACGCGAAGGCCTACGTGCAGCTCGGTCTCGCCCGCGGGCTCGACGTGGATCAGTTCGCCCGCCAGCTGACCTTCCGCGGCTTCGGTGACTCGTCGATGGACTTCTTCCGTGGTATCGCCGCGCCGCGGGCGGCCCGTCGCATCTGGGCCCGCATCATGCGGGAGGAGTTCGGCGCGAAGACAGATCGTGCTTGCCTGCTGCGGGGCGGGGAGCACGCGTGGGGCAACGCCTACCTGCGCATGACCAGCACCCGGCCGGTCAACAACATTGTTCGCGAGACCGTCGAGGCGATGGTCCAGGCCTGCGCCAGCGGTCAGCTCAGCGGGAGCTTCCCGTTCGACGAACCGCTGGGTCTCGGGCACAGCCCGGAAGCGCAGCAGGTGCGGCGCGACCTCGAGCGGATCCTGTACTACGAGGCGAAGGTGGGCTCGACGCTCGATCCGTTCGCCGGTTCCTACCTCATCGAGTCGCTCACCGACGAGATCGAGGAAACGACGCTCGCCGAGCTCGCCCGGGTCGAGGAGCTCGGCGGCGCCGTCGCCGCGGTCGAGACCGGGTACTACCACGGGCAGATCGCGCAGGCCGCGTGGCGGCAGCAGCAACTGCTCGAGACTGGTGAGGAAACTTGGGTCGGCGTTAACCGCTTTAACGGGCCGGACGAGATTGACGTTGCTGTTGCGCGCACGCCCGAGTACCCGAGTGACCGGCTCGAGACGGCCGAGGAGCGGGCCCGGGCCGGGCTGCGCGCGCTGCGGGCTGAGCGAGACGAGACGGCCGTCAGCCGGTCGCTTGACCAGCTTGGCGCAGCCATCGATGACCCGGCCGTTAACCTGATGGGCCCGCTGGTTGACTGTGCCCTCGCCTACGCGACAGTCGGCGAGATGTGTGATGTCATGCGCTCGCGCTGGGGTTCCGCCGACAGTGCCGGTATCGCGGGGGCAGGGTGATGGGCACCACCGGTGACCTCGCCCGCGTTGACCACCCCGGCTGGCTTGAGCTGCGGCTGAACCGGCCCGCCAAGCTCAACGCCCTGTCGCCCGATCTGCTCTTCAGCCTGGCGGCGGAGCTCGGCACCGTCGCCGGCGCGCACGTCGTGGTGCTCACCGGCAGCGGGGAGAAGGCCTTCTCGGCCGGCTTTGACCTCGACGTACTGCGAGCGCTCGGGGCGGCCGCCCACGACGGTGATCCGCTGGGAACCGCGGTGGCGGCGCTGTCGAGTTGCCCGGTGCCGACCATTGCCGCACTGCACGGCTACTGCTGGGGCGCCGCGGTCGAGCTCGTCACTGCCTGCGATATCAGGATAGCGACGGGGGACTCCTCCATCGCGATCCCGGCCAACCGGCTCGGATCGCTCTACCGGCCCCGCGGTATCGATGCCCTCGCCCGCCGGTTCGGCCCCACGGTCGTCAGCGAGCTGATCGTCATCGGAACTCGGTACAACGCCCGCACCGCGCTCGACCGCGGCGTCATCAGCGCGGTTGTCGAGGACCCCGCCGGCTACCTCGACAGCCTGGCCGCCACCCTGGCCCCGCCGGCGCCGGGCCTGCACGCCCGGTTCCTGCGTGAGTGGGTCGCCGCCGCCAGTGATGACCGGGAGGCGGTTCTCGCCCGCTGGGAGGCGGTGCGCGAGGCCTCGGTCGCCGCACGAGTCATTCCAGCCACAGGGAGCCAGTCGTGAACACCTTGTCTTCGCGGCCGCTGCGCGTCGTCATGACCAAGGCCGGCCTGGACGCACACGAACGGGGAGTGCACGTGGTTTCCCGCGGCCTGCGCGATCACGGAATGGAAGTGATCGTGCTGGGGCTGCGGCAGCCGCCCGACACGGTGGCCCGGGTCGCCATCCAGGAAGACGCTGACGTCATCGGCGTGAGCAGCCTTGCTGGCGGCCATCTCGCCTACATAGCAGCGCTCATCGAGAAAATGCGCGAGCTGGAGAGTGACTCGATCGTCGTGGTCGGCGGGGTGATTCCCGCCGATGACGTTCCGAAGCTGCACGATCTGGGCGTCGCCGCGATCTTCCCGCCCGGCACCCTCGTGTCCGAGATCGCGGCGAAGCTGACCGAGCTCGGCCAGACGCGCATTCCTGACTAGCAACTAGCACGCTTGGAGCCACGTTGGAGACGAGACTGAGCCCACCTGCCCCCGACGCGGGCAAGCCGGACCGCCCGCTGGACGGCGTGACGGTACTTGACCTGTCCTGGCATCTGGCCGGCCCGTTCTGCACCATGATCCTGGCCGACCTCGGCGCCCGGGTGATCAAGGTTGAGCCGCCGGGTTCACAAGGCGGATACGACCCGGGCGGCATCATCCGGCACCGGTACCAGGGCACCGACCTGCATTACATCTCGGTCAACCGGTCGAAGCAGAGTCTTACGCTCGACCTGAAGTCACCCGATGGCCTGGCCGATTTCTACCGCCTCGTCGGGCAGTGCGACGTCGTCTTCAATAACTTCCGGCCCGGCGTGATGGACCGCCTCAAGCTCGACTACGAGACGCTGCAGCGCCATAACCCGGCGCTGATCTACGCCTCGATCAGCTCGTTCGGGGCGACCGGGCCGGAACGCCTGCGGCCCGGCGTCGACCTGGTACTGCAGGCCATGTCGGGCGGCATGTCGATGACCGGGTACCCGGGCGAGCGGCCGGCCAGGGCCGGGATCCCGATCGCGGACCTGGCCGGGTCGCTGTGGGCCGCCATCACGATCTTGTCGGCCATCGTCCGGCGGGCCAACGGATTCGCCGGCCCGCAGCTGATCGACACCTCTCTCCTCGACGGCCAGATCGCGCTGCTCCCG
>Ga0302314_10012560_pt1 | contig 14647 bp, 13 predicted proteins | sample III_Palsa_N2_3_FD_200533 | JGI IMG/M metagenome (GOLD analysis project Ga0302314, IMG submission 200533) | Peat permafrost microbial communities from Stordalen Mire near Abisko, Sweden - III_Palsa_N2_3 | ecosystem: Environmental > Terrestrial > Soil > Palsa > Peat permafrost | place: Sweden... | reverse complement strand
GCCGGCAGGGTCAGCGTGGGCGCGGCCTGCGGCGGCGGCGGCGGCGGGGGTGGCACCGGCGCGGGCGGCGGCGGGGGTGGGGGCGGCGGCTCCTCGACGGTCTGCGCCGCCTTCATGCTCGATTTGAACGGCGCGATCTGCAGCAGGGCCACATGCACGCTGTCGCTGTTGGCGGGCCAGAGATGGACCCAGGATTCGACGCCGTCCTTGGTTTGCGTGGCGAAGATCTCGTCATCCTCGCTCCGCTTTGGGTTGGTGATGGTCCAGCCTTCCGGCGGCAGCCCCTCGGCATAGTTCTTGATGATCTCGAGGTTGGTCTTGTGGGGGATACCGGTCTTGAGCGTGTAATCCTGCCGGCAGGTCTTGCCGGTCTTGGTGACATTCTTGGCCTGGCCGTCCTCGACCGTGCTGAAGTCGAGCGAATCATAGGGCTTCTGCACCGGTGGCCGGTCGGCGGCGAAATCCTGCAAGCCCTGGATCGGTGCGCAATCTTGTGCCGCCAGCGGCGCGAGGCTGGGGTGGAACGGCTCGATCTGCAGCAGCAGCACGCCCAGCGCATCGCCATTGGCCGGCCAGAGATGGACCCAGGATTCGATGCCGTCCTTGGTCTCGGTCGCGTAGATCTCGTCATCCTCGCTCCGCTTCGGATTGGTGATGGTCCAACCTTCCTGCGGCAGCGCGAGTGCGTAGTTCTTGATGATCTCGAGATTGGTCTTGAGCGGGACGCCTGTCTTGCGCCCGTAATGCTGCAGGCAGGTCTTGCCCGATTTCTCGACCGTCTTGTTCCCGCCATCCTCGAAGACGGCGAACCTCTCGGCGGCGAAAGTCCGGGTCTGCTGTGGGCCCTCGGCCGCGAATTCCTGCAGGCCGCGGATCGGCGCGCAATCCTGCGCCGTCAGGGCCGCGAGGCTGGGGTGGAACGGCTCGATCTGCAGCAGCAGCACGCCCAGCGCATCGCCGTTGGCCGGCCAGAGATGGACCCAGAATTCGATGCCGTCCTTGGTCTCGGTCGCGTAGATCTCGTCATCCTCGCTCCGCTTCGGGTTGGTGATGGTCCAGCCTTCCTGCGGCAATGCCAGTGCGTAGTTCTTGATGATTTCCAGATTGGTCTTGATCGCCACGCCGGTCTTGCGCCCGTAATGCTGCAGGCAGGTCTTGCCCGATTTCTCGACTGTCGTGTTCGCGCCATCCTCGAAGGCGGCGAACCTCTCGGCGGCGAAGGTCCGGGTCTGCGGCGGGCTTTGGGCCTCGAATTCCTGCAGCGCGCGGATCGGTGCGCAATCGGCAGCGGTGGTGGCGGGGTTGAGAGTCGGTTGGAACGGCGCCACTTGCAGGATCAGGATATGCAGCCCATCGCCGTTGGACGACCAGACATGGGCCCAGGATTCGACCCCGCCCTTGGTCATGGTGGCGAAGATCTCGTCATCCGCCGCCCGGTTGGGATTGGTGATGCGGAAGCCCAGATCCGGCATGCCATCCGCATAGTTGCGCATGATCTCGAGATTGGTCGTGCGCGGCGCGCCCTGCTTGAGCGCATAATGCTGCAGGCAGGTCTTGCCCGTTTTCTCGATCGTCTTGTAATCGCTGCCCTCGAGCGCGCGGAACCCTTCGGCAGCGAAGACCCGCGTTTGCGGCGGCGCCGAGGCCTCGAAATTCTCCAGCGTGCCGATCGGCGCGCAATCGCCAAAGGTGGCCGCGCGAGCCGGCGCCGGGCCGAACAGCAATCCCAGAGCGAAACACGACCAGACAAGAAGAACCGCCCGCACCCGCATGTTCTGCTCTCCCCTATCGGCGCTGCTTGTTTCCCCAGCAACAAAACTGCACGGTAGTCTAGTACACGAACGACCGATGCCCTGCCAGCTTCTGCGGTTGCAGAGGGGGACGGGAGCGGAAGGGCCGATTCAGAGGGACCGGCGGCGAATAACCGACGTTCGTTCGCGAATTTGTCGAATTCAAGGCCGATACGCAGGTGGCGCCAAGAGCGCCGAGAGGTGCGGGGCTTCGGGCGCCCGGCTTCCCAGCGCAGTTCGGCGCTGCCCCGATTTGGCTCGGCGCCGGTGATGTTCACCACCACCCTTGCCGGATCGGCCGGGCAGCGGCGCCCGACCGATCCTGCGGCACTTACTTCGGCACGATTTCCTGGAAGGTCTTCTGCCCGATGATGCTGCGTACTTCGACGCGCTTTTCCATGATCTGGGTCCGCTTGTCCTCGGTATCGCCGGCCTTGTCCATGATCGCATCGTATTTGGCCGTGATGCCGTCGAAGGCGGCCCAGTTCTTGAATTCCTCGAGGATCACGAGATCGAAATCCTCGCTGTTCGAGGCCTGGCCGGACAGGATGTGCTCGGAGATCAGCAGGCCCTCTTTCTTGGCCTCGTCGTCGATCTTCTTGCGGGCGGGCAGCAGGTCCTTCATGTAATTTTCGAACTGCCCGGGCTTTACCTTGATCAAATCCATCGTCCAGATCGTGCCTTCGGTATAGGGCTTATCGGCGGCCAGTGCGGCGGTGGCGGCGAGCGCCAGGGTCAGGCCGAGAGCGAGCGGCAGCCGTCCCTTGAGCATGATTTCTCCGATCATTTTTTTGAGGCGCGGGCATTGCGCCGGTAGCTCAATACCACGGCCGCCGCGTTTCGTGCCAGGGTTGTTGGCGTCTCCGGGCGCAACAGGGCCGAGAAAAGCCAATCGCTGCAACCCCTTGCCGAAAAGGGGGTGGCCAAGCACGCATTATCCGGCGATCGCGCGATCCGGCGCTGCTCAGAACCCGATGTCGATGGTCGAAGCCGAATACCGATCCCAGGGGATCGGACGAAGATCGTGGCGGAGCGATCCATTCTCGACGGCGCGCGAAAGATTGACCATCAAGGGCACCAAGGTTCAAACTTGGCGTCCTTGCATCTGTCGGCGGTGTGGGCAACGCTAACGGGCCTGACAACAGGCGTGCAAATCCAAGATATAGCCAAATGTCGCTTCATGGCTTCAACATCTTGCGGTGCCGGATTGCCATAATCACCCAGCCCAACGCAACAGGAGAACAGGGCAATGGCATCCTCCCAGCGTGACCGGCTTCGCCGCTTGGCGCAAAAGGCCGCCCGTCGCAAGGCCGTCGTCGCCGAAAAGCGCAAAACCGATCTGGCCGCGACGGCCAGCAGCCTTGCAGACCGCGTCCGGCGTGCCGCCGCAGCGCCGATCGAAACCTGTGTTGTGACCGCACAGCTGTTCGAGACGGGCATCGGTCAACTGATGGTGGCTCGGTCCCTGCCCAGCGGCCTGCTGGCGGTGGCCATCTTTCTGCTCGACCCCTATTGTCTCGGCGTCAAGGATGTCTTCTTCCGCGAAATGACGCGGGAGGATTTCGCCTTCGCCCAGGAATCGACGTCCCAGGTTCAAAGCTTCGCCGACATCGATCCCGGCCAGGCCCGGCGGCTGGTGAAGGAATCCGCTGCCTATGCCGAGAGCCTGGGCCTCTCTTCGCCCGGCGATCTGCCTGCCATCGAAGGCATATTCGGCGACACTCCTGCCGCCGACGGCGACGCTTTCATCTTCGGCCAGAATGGCAAGCCGCTCTACGTATCCGGGCCGAACGACACGCCGGCGAAGGCCCGCCGCATCATGGCCATTCTGACCCGTCGCCTCGGGCCCGAAGGCTTCCACTACATCGCCTCGGTGTCGGCCCGGACATATCAGGAATTCGCCGACACGGGCGAGTTCCTGGAGGAGGAGGTCTTCGAGGAGGAGTTCCTGGACGGCGAAATCATCGAAGGTGAACTCGCCAGCCCCCCGCAGCGTCTCGAATAGAGCGCGATCCCGCGCTCAGAACCTGACATCGGTGGTCGAGGCGGTCTTCATGTCGACGCCGGTGAGATCGGCGCCGATCATGTTGGCGCCGTCGAATTTGGCGCCCTTGACCCGGATATTCTTCAGCGAGGCGCCGAGGAAATTGGCCGGCCAGGTCCGACCGGTCGGCTTGCGCTCGATATTGAGGATGTCGGCGGCGCTGACATCGGCCTCGGACAGGTCAGCCTCGTCGAGCCGTGCCTTCTTGAAGGCACAGCCGCGCAGATTGGCCTTGGTGAGATCGCAGCCGATCATCGTCGCACCGGAGAAATCGCAGAGCGGGAAGCTGCCGCCGCGCATGTTGACGGCGGTCAAATTGGCGCCCTTGAACACGGCGGCCGAGAGGTCGAGATTGGCGAGCGTGAAGCCGCGCAGATCCTTGTCGGCGAAATTCGCCTGGTCGCCCTTGGCGCCGAAGGTCTGCACCCAGGTGCAGTGCCGGGCGATCATCCGGCGCAGATCGGGGTCGAGCCGGTCGGCGCCGTCGGGCTCATAGCCGACCGTGGTCTCGAGATTGGCGCCCTGGGTCAGCGTGTCGGTCAGATCGGCCGCGGTCAGCACGGCCGCGGTCAGGTCGGCCCCGCTGAGATTGGCGCCGGTCAGGTCGGCGCCGGTGAAATCGACGCCGCGCAGATCGGCATGGGACAGGTCGACGCCACACAGCTTGGCGCCGGCCAGCAGGGCACCCTTGAAGCTGGTGGCGACACCCTGGGCGCCGCTGATATCGGCATCGCTGAAATCGGCCCCGGCATGGCGTCCGGTCTGGCTGCGCATGCGATCGAGACCGGGGCGGGCATCGAACAGCACGCCGCCGGTCAGGCGCGCCCCGGTGAAATCAGCTTCGGCCAATATCGCGTTCTTGAAGCCGGCGCCGCGCAGATCGGCGCCGCGGAAATTGGCGCCGTGGATGCGGGCATTGTCGAAATGTGCGGCGAAGAGATCGGCCTCGGAGAAATCGGCGCCATCGATCTCGGCATGGTCGAAGCTGGCGCCCGGCAGCCGCGCCTTGTGCAGGTTGACACGCGAGAAGCTCATCCCGGCGAAATCGGCCCAGGGCTGGTCGAGGCGATGGCCGCCGCGATTGCGCAGCCATTGCAGATGTGCCTTGAGGGCCTCGATCAGATCTTGGGACATGAAGGTGCGGAGCGCAGCCTGGCCGTTGCGGGGATCGGGCGGGCGCCGGTCGGATCGGATCCGGATACGCCGCTTCCTGTCCTTATAGGCACATCCGGTTCATCAATAATGAATGATGATCACCCGGCGCGCGGCCGCACGAGCGCATGATGCTTCTTGCCCTTGCTGAGCTTGATGACGCCGTCGCCGGTGAGATCGGCCAGGGTGACGAGCCGGTCGCCATTCTCGATGGCGGCATTGTTGAGATAGGCGCCGCCGCCGCTGATGAGCCGGCGCGCCTCGCCGTTCGAGCTGGCGAGCCCGGCCTGGACGAACAGCTTGAAGGCGGGCACGCCGTCCGTCAGATCGATCTCGAAACTCGGCAGATTGTCGCTGAGTGTGCCTTCCTCGAAGACCCGGCGCGCGGTCTCGGCCGCTTCCGCGGCGGCCGCAGCACCATGGGCAAGCGCGGTTGCGGCATTGGCCAGCGCCTTCTTGGCCTCGTTGATGCCGGGCCCGTCCGGCGCCACCAGCCGATCGATGTCGACCAGCGGCAGATCGGTGAACAGCTTCAGGAAGCGGCCGACATCCGCATCCTCGGTATTGCGCCAGTATTGCCAGAAATCATAGGAGGACAGCCGGTCGGCATTGAGCCAGACGGCGCCCGACACGGTCTTGCCCATCTTGGCGCCCGAGGATGTCGTAATCAGCGGCGAGGTGAAGCCGAACACCTCGATATCGGCGACCCGGCGGGCCAGCTCGATGCCGTTGATGATATTACCCCATTGATCCGAGCCGCCCAGCTGCAGCCGGCACTTCTGCGTCCGCGCCAGCTCGACGAAATCATAGGCCTGCAGGATCATGTAGTTGAATTCGAGGAAGGACAGCGGCTGCTCACGCTCGAGCCGGAGCTTCACGCTGTCGAAGCTCAGCATCCGGTTGACCGAGAAATGCCGGCCAAAATCGCGCAGGAACGGGATGTATTGCAGCCCGTCCAGCCAATCGGCATTGTTCAGCATGATGGCGTCGGCCGGGCCGGCGCCGAAACTCAGGTAGCGGTCGAACACCCGGCGGAAGCCGGCCATGTTGCGGGCAATATCCTCGTCCGACAGCAGCTTGCGGCCTTCATCCTTGCCCGACGGATCGCCGACCTTGGTGGTGCCGCCGCCCATCAGCACGATCGGCCGATGGCCGGCCTGCTGCAGCCGGCGCAGCATCATGATCGAGACGAGATTGCCGATATGCGGGCTGTCCGCCGTGCAGTCGAAGCCGATATAGGCCGTCACTGGGCCTTCGAGAGCGAGCTTGTCGAGGCCCTCGAGATCAGTGCATTGATGCAGGAAGCCGCGTTCGATGAGGCTCTGAAGCAGGGATGAGCGGAATTCGGTCATGATCTTCCAACGGTCTATCCGGCCGGGCGGTGCCCGGGGGCGCATGGTGTAGCATGGCCGGTGGACCGACAGAAAGGGGCGGGCGATGCGCGATGGCATAGTGACGGCGATCGGGTTGATGAGCGGCACCTCGCTCGACGGCATCGACGCGGCGGTGATCGAGACCGATGGCGAGGCCGCGATCCGGACCGGCCCGAGCCTGACACTCGCCTATGAGGACGGCTTTCGCAGCCGGCTGCGCGGCATCCTCGGCGAGGAGCACGACACGCCGGCGGTCCGCGCCGTCGAGCAGGAACTGACCCTGCTGCATCTTCGGGCGGTCGAAACCCTGAGGACGCAGCACGGGCTCACGGGCATCGACGTCGTGGGCTTCCACGGCCATACCATCCTGCACCGGCCGGAGGCGGGGCGGACCCGGCAGATCGGCAATGGCTTCCAGCTGGCGCGACAGTTGGGGGTCACCGTCGTCTCGGATTTCCGCAGCGACGACGTCGCTGCCGGCGGTCAGGGCGCACCCTTCGTCCCAGCCTATCAGCGGGCGCTGGCCGGCCGGTTGGAGCGCCCGCTGGCCGTGCTCAATCTGGGTGGCGTCGGCAATGTCACCTGGCTCGGCCCGGACGAGGACGAGGTCCTGGCCTTCGACACCGGGCCCGGCAATGCGCTGATCGATGACTGGGCGCTGAGGCATACCGGCCGCACGGCCGATTTCGGCGGGGCACTGGCGGCGCGCGGCACGATCGATCCGGCCAGCGTCGCCCGCTTCCTGGCGCATCCCTTCTTCGCCGCAAGGCCGCCGAAATCCCTTGACCGCGACGATTTCAACCGGCTGGTGCCGCAGCATCTCTCGGCCGAGGACGGCGCCGCCACGCTCACCCGCATGACCGCCGCAGCCGTGGCCCAGGCGCTATCGCATTTGCCGGCACCACCCCGGCGCTGGCTGGTGACCGGCGGCGGCCGACACAACCCGGTGCTGATGGCGGCGCTGGCCGACGAACTCGGCTGCCCGGTCGAACCGGTCGAGCAGGTCGGCTGGGATGGCGACGCGCTCGAAGCCCAGGCCTTCGGCTATCTCGCCGTGCGCTCGCTGCGCGGCCTGCCGCTGAGCTATCCGGGCACGACCGGTGTCCCGGCGCCGCAGACGGGCGGGCGCTGGGACCGACCGTGACGGGGATGCCGCGCCGGGCTTGCGGTGCCCGTCGGCGCTTCCTATCCTGAGCGCATGCTTCGGAGTTGCTCCCATGAGCGAAATCCTTGAACAAGTGATCCAGCGCATTCGATCGAACGAGCCTGAACTCCGCCGACGGGGCATCCGGCACCTGGCCGTGTTCGGTTCGCTCGCACGCGGCGATCAGCGCCCGGGCAGCGACGTGGATATCGCCATCGACATAGAGCCCGACCGCGCCTTCTCGCTGATTCGCATGGAAGATACCCGATTGCTGCTGGAGGATGCCCTCGGCCATCCCGTCGATCTCGGTGAGATCGAGACCTTTCGTCCGCGGGTTCGGGCGGCGTTCGAGCGGGACAGGGTCCCGGTCTTCTGATGGCACGGAGCGAGCAGGAATGGATCGAGGACATCCTGACGGCCGTCGCTGACATTCGGGCCGACACGATGGGCATGGACTTCGCCGCATTCTCGGGAAATCCAGCGATTATCCGGTCCGTCCTCTATTCGATTGGCGTAATCGGCGAGGCGGCGAAGCATGTTTCGGATGGATTGAAGACGGATAACCCGCAGATTCCCTGGCGAGCCGTTGCACGCATGCGGGATCGGGTCGTTCATGAATATTTTCGAACCAACATCCGTCGCGTGTGGGATGTCGTCACCGAAGATCTCGATCCCCTCGAAGCCGCTCTTCGGGAGCCACGAGACGCCCAACTGCCCGACCAGCCGGGCGATTGAATACCGACGCCGTCGTGGACCGGTCGATTGTCCGCGTGTAGCTGCGGACTACGCGGGCCAGCTCTATCGGCGTCTCAAGAGCATAGCGGCCACGATGACGCCGAGCCCCTTTGCACTAAATACTCCTGGAATTACAAGTTCGGAGTTCTTCAGCAGATCGAGCAGAAGGACAAACAGTTCACACATTTCGGTTGACCTTTTGAGGTCTTCCGAAGCGCTCGCCGTCTAGCAGAAGAGAAGAGGGTCGCTGCACCGTCGCGAGCGTCGCGCCGACTCGGCACGCAGGAACTCCCATGTATGTGGGAACGCCGCCGGGATCGCCCAAGGGACGGAGAAACGGAACCTCGATCTTGTGGGCAAACGGTATCGCGATCTGGTGCGGGAGTTTGAGTGATGGCGAACGAACGATTTGACAGCATCTGGGACGCGATCGAAGACACGCCCGCCGAAGCGGAGAGCTTGAAGCTCCGTTCGGCGCTGATGATCGCACTCAAGGAGCACATCAAGCGTCACGGCTGGACGCAAGCCGTGGCCGCGCGGCACCTGAGTGTAACACAGCCGCGCATATCCAATCTTTGCCGCGGCAAGATCAATCTGTTCAGCTTCGACATGCTGGTAGATATGGTTGCCGCGGCCGGCCTTCATATTAAGATAAGCGTCGCCGATGCCGCGTGACGCTCCCTACCGGCTCCGCGGGCCGAGCGTGCGCTCCAGATTGGCGTCCAGGTAATCCGAGATGATGATTTCGAGCTCGGGCATCTTGTCGGTGAAGAAGTGGTTGGCGCCCTTCAACAGATTGTACTCGATCTTGATGTCGCGCTGATGCGACAGCTTGTTGACCAGCTTCTGCACCGATTCGGGCGCCACGATCTCGTCGGCATCGCCATGGACGATCAGCCCGGAGGACGGGCAGGGTGCGAGGAAGGTGAAATCATACATGCTGGCCGGCGGCGCCACCGAGATGAAGCTGTCGATCTCCGGCCGGCGCATCAGCAGCTGCATGCCGATCCAGGCGCCGAAGGAGAAGCCGCCGATCCAGCAGCCGGCCGCGTTCTGGTTATAGGTCTGCAGCCAGTCGAGCGCCGAGGCGGCATCCGACAGCTCGCCCTCGCCGCGCGAGAAGCTGCCCTGGCTGCGGCCGACGCCGCGGAAATTGAAGCGCAGGGTCGAGAAGCCGCGCTTGGTGAAGGCCCGGAACAGCGCATAGACGATCTTGTTGTTCATCGTCCCGCCATGCTGCGGGTGCGGATGGAGCAACAGGGCGATCGGCGCGTTCGGTTCCCGGGAATGCTGGTAGCGCCCTTCGATCCGGCCTTCCGGGCCGTTGATGATGACCTCAGGCATGGTCGGAAGATCCTTCGATTGCCGCAATCATCATCCCGACAATGCTCACAGCCTCGCCATGCCGTAGCCTCTGGGCGGGGGTATCCACTCTGCTCATCTAGGGGGTGCCAATCTCGATGGGGGCCGAAGGGTAGTCCGGGTCTCGCGTCAGCCTAGTCATGCCCTCGCTTTTGCGAAGGCGATCAGAGTAGCGTGTTCCGCCGCACCGCAATCCTGCGATCATACCATGGCGGAGCCCATGTTTCTGCAAAACCTGCCGGCGGAAGTTCGGACCATTATCCGTTTGGGCATTGCTTCCCCCGGCGCCGTCACGCGTTGTATCGCATCGGCGCCCGAAAATGGAACCGTGAAGTGACGCAACCCACCCGCGCCCTGTCGCAATTGGAATAAAGCGTGTCGAGTTCACCGCCGGTTTTCACCTATCTCGACCATAATGCGACGACGCCGGTCAGGCCCGCCGCAATCGCCGCCATGGCCGAAACCCTCGCCGAATGCGGCAACCCGTCTTCGGTGCATCGGGCCGGCCGTGCGGCCCGGCAACGGCTCGAAGCGGCGCGGGCGATGGTCGCCGAGGCCGTGGGTCTGCCGGCGGGCGGGACCCTGGTTTTCACCAGCGGCGGCACCGAGGCCAATCAGCTGGCGCTCGCAGGAACCGGACGCGAGGTCATCCTGCGCTCGGCCATCGAGCATGATTCGGTGCGGGCGGCGGTGCCGGACGCGATCGAGATCCCAGCCCTGGCGGGCGGCACGGTCGATCTGGCCGCACTCGCCGCCCTGCTGGCCGAGGCAACCGGCCCGGCGCTGGTCTCGGTCATGGCCGCCAATAACGAGACCGGCGTGATCCAGCCGATCGCCGAGATCGTGCGGCTGGCTCACGCCGCCGGCGCGCTCGTGCATTGCGACGCGATCCAGGCCATCGGCAAGATCGGCTTCGACATGGCGGCTCTCGGCGCCGATCTGGTCAGCATCTCGGCGCATAAGCTGGGCGGGCCGCCCGGAGTAGGTGCGCTGGCCCTGGTGCCGGGCCTGCATCTGGCGGCGCGGCAGCGCGGCGGCGGGCAGGAGCGCGGCCTGCGCGCCGGCACCGAGAATCTGCCGGGCATCGCGGGCTTCGCCGCGGCAATCGCGCAAGCGGTCGCGGAATTGAGCAGATACCAGGCGCTCACGGGCTTGCGCGATGCCATGGAGCGGTCCCTGCTGGCGATCGAGCCCGCTGCCGTGGTCTTCGGCGCCGGGCAGGCGCGGCTGCCCAATACCAGCTGCGTAGCACTCCCCGGCGTGTCGAGCGAGCTGCAGGTGATAGCGCTGGATCTGGCTGGTATCGGTGTCAGCGCCGGGGCTGCGTGTTCCTCGGGCAAGGTCCGACCGAGCCATGTGCTGGAAGCCATGGGCGCCGGGCCGGACCTCGCGCGCTCGGCGATCCGCATCAGCCTCGGCCGCGACACCGGGCCGGCGGAGATCGAACGGCTGGTCGCCGCCTGGGGTGCGCTTGCCCGCCGGCATCGCGACAAGCGGGGAGCAGCATGAATTCGGTGCGCCGCAATGCGACGAGGCCGCCGCCGGATGCCGTCTATCTCGACTATCAGGCGACGACGCCGGTCGATCCGCGCGTGGTCGAGGCGATGCTGCCCTATTTCACCGAGCGCTTCGGCAATCCGCATTCGACCGGCCACGGCTTCGGACTCGAGGCGGCTGAGGCGGTCGAGGCCGCGCGGGCGCAGATTGCCGCGCTGATCGGTGCTGAGCCCCGCGAGATCGTCTTCACCTCGGGGGCCACCGAGGCCAATAATCTCGCGATCAAGGGCGCCACCCGGTTCCTGAAATCCCGGCGAAATCGGGTGGTGACGCTCGCGACCGAGCATAAATGCGTGCTGGAAAGCATGCGCGATCTGGCGCGCGAGGGCATCGACAGCGAGATCGTGCCGGTCGAGGCGTCCGGCCTGGTCGATCTCGACCGGCTGGCGGCAGCACTCGACGACCGGGTGGCACTCCTCTCGGTCATGGCGGCCAATAACGAGATCGGCGTGCTGCAGGATCTGGGCGCGATCGGCGTGCTGTGCCGGGCACAGGGCGTGCTGCTGCATACCGACGCCGCCCAGGCCTTCGGCAAGGTGCCGCTCGACGTCCAGGCCATGAAGCTCGACCTGGTCTCGATCTCGGGCCACAAGCTCTATGCGCCCAAGGGCATCGGCGCGCTCTATGTCCGGCACCGGCCGCGGGTGCGGCTGGAGCCGCTGTTCAGCGGCGGTGCCCAGGAGCGCGGCCTGCGCTCGGGCACGCTCTCGCCGGCGCTGTGTGTGGCACTGGGCCAGGCCGCGGTGCTGGCGGCGGCCGAGGGGGCCGGGGAAGCGCGCCGGCTGGCGGGTTTGTCCCGGCGGTTCCAGGACAGGCTGGCGGGGCTGCTCGACGGTGTCGCGCTCAACGGCGACGCGGAGCGCCGGCTGCCGGGCAATTTGAACCTCAGTTTCGCCGGCGTGGCAGCGCTCGATCTGATGGCGGCGCTGCCGGATGTGGCGCTGGCGACCGGCTCGGCCTGCAGTTCGGCGGCGGTCGAGCCGTCCTATGTGCTGAAGGCGCTGGGGCTGGACGATGCGCGCGCCAATGCCGCCGTGCGGATCGGCTTCGGGCGCTTCACCACCGAGGTCGAAATCGACCGTGCGGTCGAGCGGATCGCGGCGGCGGTGACGCGGCTGCGGGCGTAGTTCGCTCGGACGGAGAGCGAGAAAAAGGGGTCAGAGTGAATTTCCCGCCCCGCACGATCCTACGGGGATTCAGCCGTCGAGGAAATACACTCTGACCCCTTTTCCTCGAGCGCTCGGACGATGCCGGAAATACCATAATCGATCCTTCGATAATCATGGAAATAACCCATTGACTGCGTGAGCGTGATGCCACATCCTATTTCCATGAACATCGAACAAGCGGCCAAGCAGCTTGAGGCCCTCGGCAACCCGACCCGGCTCGGGGTCTACCGGGCGCTCATCAGGGCGGGCGATCCCGGGCTTCCGGTCGGGCGTCTGCAGGAAAAGCTCGCCATCGCCGCCTCGACGCTGTCCCATCACCTGCACCGGCTGATTCTGGCCGACCTCGTCACGCAGGAGCGGCAGGCCACGACGCTGATCTGCCGGGCCAACTACCCGGCGATGGATTCGCTCATCGGTTTCCTGGTCGACGAATGCTGTGCCGATGAAAAATGCCGGACTCGGACCAATGAGGCGGCGGCATGAGGCTGCGCTTCGGTTTGCCTTATATTTCGATCATTCGAGAATGACGGAAGGTGCACCATGACCGATCTTGAAAACCTGCCCATCGCCGTCATCGGCGGCGGCCCGGTCGGGCTCGCGGCGGCCGCCCATCTGATCGAACGCGGTCTCGCCGTGCGACTTTACGAGGCTGGGGCAAGTGTCGCCGCGAACATGCGGGATTGGGGCCATGTCCGGACTTTCTCGCCGTGGCGCTACAGCATCGACGCGGTGGCCGCGGCGATTCTCCGCCGTTATGGCTGGGTCTCGCCGCCGGCCGACGCCATGCCGACGGGTGCTGAACTCTATGAGCAGTATCTCAGGCCGCTGGCGGCGACGCCGGCCCTGGCCGCGGTGGTCGAAACCGGCGCCAAGGTGACGGCGATCTCGCGGCAGGGCATGGACAAGGTCGTCAGCGCCGGACGGGAAGCCCGGCCGTTCGTGCTGTCGATCGCAACGGCAGGCGGCATGAGACGGGATCTGGCGCGTGCCGTGATCGACGCCTCGGGCACCTGGGCGACGCCGAACCCGCTGGGCGCCAACGGGCTGCCGGCCGATGGCGAGCCGGAATTTTCGGATCGGATCGCCTACGGCATTCCCGATGTGCTCGGCCGGGATCGCCAGACCTTTGCCGGCAAGACAAGTGTTGTGGTCGGAGCCGGCCACTCCGCCGCCAATGTTCTTCTCGATCTGGCCCGGCTCGCCCGGAGCGCTGCCGGCACCGAGATCATCTGGGTCACCCGCAGCACGGATCTGAAGCGGGTCTATGGCGGCGGCGAGGCCGATCGGCTGCCGGCGCGGGGTGAATTGGGCACCGATCTGCATGAGCTCGTGGCCGGCGGCGGGGTCACGCTGATCGCCGGATTTGCCCCGATGGCGATCCGGGCAATCGGTGACCGGATCGTGCTCGACGGCGAAACCGCCGGTGGAAAGCTGCGCATCGGCCCGGTCGATCGGATCGTTGCCGTCACCGGCCAGCGGCCCGATCTGGCGATGACGCGCGAGCTTCGTCTTGATCTCGATCCCTGGCTGGAGAGCGCCAAGGCGCTCGGACCGCTGATCGACCCGAATGAGCATTCCTGCGGGTCGGTGCCGCCGCATGGGCATCGCGAGCTGGCGCATCCCGAGCCCGGCTACTACACGGTCGGCATCAAGAGCTATGGACGCGCCCCGACCTTTCTGATGCTGACCGGCTACGAGCAGGTTCGCTCGGTCGTTGCTGCCATCGCCGGCGACCTGACGGCCGCCGACAATGTCCAGCTCGTGCTGCCGGAAACCGGCGTGTGCTCGGCGCCGCCGGCCGAGGACGCAGGGGCCACCGAAAGCTGCGGCACACCGGAACCTCTCGCCGGCGGTGCCAAGAGCGGGCGCTGTTGCGGCGTGACTGCGTGAGCAGCCTAGCCATCGGCACCCAGACGATCGGGGCGGCACGAAGCCGCCCCGTCATCATTACCGCGCTCGGCCTGGGGCAGATTCTGGCCTGGGGCTCGTCCTACTACCTGCTCGCCGTCCTCGCCGGGCCGATCGCCGAGGACACGGGCTGGAAATTGCCCTGGGTCGTGGGTGGGATATCGCTCGGTCTGCTTGCGGCGGCCATCGCGTCGCCCTGGGTCGGCCGCGCCATCGAGCAGCGCGGCGGGCGGCCGATCCTGGCAGCGAGTTCGGTGCTTCTGGCCGCAGGGCTTTTCGGCCTGGCACTTGCCCGGAGCATCCCCGCCTATCTCGGCGCCTGGATCGTCATCGGAATCGGCATGGGCGCCGGTCTCTATGATCCGGCATTCGGGACACTCGGCCGTCTCTATGGGACGAGTGCCCGCAGTGCG
>Ga0302314_10012558_pt1 | contig 14650 bp, 12 predicted proteins | sample III_Palsa_N2_3_FD_200533 | JGI IMG/M metagenome (GOLD analysis project Ga0302314, IMG submission 200533) | Peat permafrost microbial communities from Stordalen Mire near Abisko, Sweden - III_Palsa_N2_3 | ecosystem: Environmental > Terrestrial > Soil > Palsa > Peat permafrost | place: Sweden... | reverse complement strand
CTTGCGCGGCCTCCGTCTTCCAGCGGGTCATGTCATGGGCGGCTAAGGCTGGCGAGGCGACGGCGATCAATGCGGCCAGCAAAAGTCCCAATCGCAGATTACGCAAACACGCCTCCATCGCGATCCCGAACCTGTCCTTGCGCCGGGTCGACTCCTTCGCAAGCGTGTTCGCGATATTCTACGCGAAAACTTCGGCGAGGTTTGACGGGTCGCCACCTTCCTGGGCTGTTTTCAACTCGTGATAGATCGCCCCTAGACCCGCCGCCCCAGGGTCTGAATTGCGGCGATCGCCACTGCCGACATAACTAAGTAGGGCGCTCCGGTCACGGCGGCCCGAGGATTGGTGGCGGAAAACGACACGGCGAAGGCCGAGCCCAGCAGAACCGCCATGGTGATCCAAATGACGACCCAATAGCCAAAAACCAGGCCAAACAACGCCCAGCGATTTCCCTTCGTCAGTTGGGTGCTCCTTGCGAGGGCCGCGAACACGCCTGGACCCTCCGCCACCCTGACCGGCAGAGCCACGAGCCAGCGCATCGCCAGGATTACTCCGGGAACGATCAAGAGGATGAAGCCGAGCCCGATGGCCGTCCCTGAAACGATGCCGATGGCCAGCAGAGGCAGGATCACCTTCAGGCCGGCGGAAAGACAATCTGCAATTTGGGGGCGACGTCCGTTCAGGTCATCGAGCACGCCGCGGATTACGGCAGCCTGGAGCAGGATGGACAGCACGCTGCTGATGAGGATGGTGATGAAAAACGGACCCGTGAAGCCGCCGCCCGGCAATCCGGACGTAGCGGGATTGGCCCGCGCTTGCAGGAAACTCGCCGCCAACTGCGGCGCGACGCCAAGGACCAGCGCCAGTACGAACAGCGTCGATCCATTGCGGCCGATTGCTCCAGAGGTCTTGGAAACAACTCGGCCCATATTCAACGCCTCTCGAGGCGCCTCGGCTGCGGTCATGGTAGCTCCCCAATTCGCGTCGCGCAGTGTTTTGGCGGCGCGGTAACGCTTAAGGTTAGGAGGTCGCGCTTCCACACTCAAGGTTGTTTATTGGTTTGCCTCGGTGGCCATTGCCTACACATCGAACTTGTCCTTCCGCCTGTGCCCGAACAGCAGCCGGGTCTCCAGGCGGCCTCGCAGGGCGGCGTAGTAGGCGCCGAGGAACTCGCGATCCGGCTCCGAGCCGGTCCAGCCGATCTTGCGGCGGATGCGTTCTGCGACCTCGGCCTCGACCTGGGCCTGACCCCTGCGGATCACGTCCTCCAGGACGTGCAGTTCCTTGACGCCATAGGCGTTGATCTGGGCCGAGGAGAAGGCGAACCTCGCCCGGTCGTCCGCTCCGCTCGTCGCCAGATCGGCCAGAAGCCGTCGCTTGGGCGCGCGCACGACCCACGTGCCGGCCATCAGATCCCCCGCGCGCAGCCTGTCCCGGTTGAACAGCGGAAACAGCGCGAATATCCCGCTCCAGGTCAGGCCCGCCAGCACGATCCAGCCATCCACGCCGGTGCGCTGGGTCAACAGGAAGGTCAGGGGCAGATAGACCTCGATCTCGCGAATGGCGTTGCGGGCGAAGATGGCGTCGGCGGTCAGCGGGCCTCCGTCGCGCGAAGCGACCCGCAGCCCCAGCGCCCGCTTGCCCGGCGTCGCCGCGCCCGTCCGCAGCTCGAAGGCGATGAAATAGACATTGCGCAGGCCGAAGAAGACGAACAGCCAGAGGATGCCCAGGAGTTCCATCGCCACACCCTGGATCGCCAGGGCCAGCAGCAGGATGATGATCGAGGCGGCGATGAGGCAGCCGATGATGATCGCGGCGTCGAGCAGAAAGGCCGTGGCCCGCTCGCCCGCATCCGCCAGGACCAGGTGCAGATCGACGCCTTCCGGAGTGACCAGGCTGCGGACGCGGCCGGACTTTTCGGGGGGCAGCGCCGGTGCGGCGCGCGCGTCAGACGGCGGCATCGGACGCTTCCCGTCTTGGCCAATAGAAATAGGCGCTCCAGGCGACGATCATCGTGGCGGCGATCGCGTAGCGCGCCCAGTCGTTGACGATCAGCTGGCGGCCCAGGCCCTCGAGCAGGCCCGCGACGAACAGCATGATCACCACGCCGAACATCAAGATCGCGCCTTGCCGTCCCGCCGCGCCGACCGCCTCGGCCCGCGCCCGCTCGCCGGGAAAGGCCAACGCCCAACCGACCCTGAAACCGGCCGCGCCGGCCAGCGTCACGGCGAAGAGCTCGGTCGTGCCGTGGATGAACAGCCAGCCGCCCAGCTGAAACCCCAACCCCTTTTCGACGAACACGGCGAACAGGGCTCCCAGCGAACAGCCATTATAGATCATCAGAAATCCGCTCGGCAGGCAGAACACAAAGCCCAGCGCGAAGGCGAATATGGCAATCTGGGCGTTGTGAGTGAACAGGAAGGCGGCGAACAGGGACAGCGCCTCGTGCTGACCGCCATAGAGCGTTGAACGCAGGAACGCCGTCGTGGCGGTGGGATCGCGGCCGCCGGTCATCGCCCCCGGCACGAAGGCGTAGAACCAGTCCGCGTCGTGCAGCACCATGACATAGGATATGACAGTGCCGAGCAGCATCAGCAGCCCCGCCGCCGCGGTCTCGCGCCACAGCGCCCGCGCCGCGTTCGGCCAGTCTGTGAGGAAAAACTGGCGAATACGCTCCAGCGGGTGCGAGCGGGCGCCATAGACGAAGAAATAGGCCCGCGCGCAGAGGCTCTCCAGATACTCGACCAGCTGATGATCCAGCGACGTCGCCCGCGCCACCGACAGGGCCGACAGCGCCGAGCGGTAGAGCACCGGGATCGACAAAAGCTGGCGGTCATCCAGCGCCGCCGGCCCCTCCTTGTCGATCCGCCGCAGCAGCCGGTCTAGTTGGCTCCAGTCGGCCTCACGTTCCTGGCGGAAACGCTGGCTCTTGAGGATGGGCGCGGGCATGGGCGGTCAGCGCCTCTGGAACCCTCGCCCCACGCAGTGGGGAGAGGGCAGGGTGAGGGGTGGTTCCGCGATCCGCGATCTATCCGGAGATTTCCGTACGTCGGCGCCACCCCTCACCCTGCCCTCTCCCCGCGAAGGGCGGGGCGAGGGTTCGAGAGGCGGGGCGATCGTGATTGCTGAGCTTCGCATCGTCACAGCCTGTTCCGCCGCTTGATCTCCAGATACCGGTCCAGCAATCCCGTCCCGATCCCCGGGGCCGGAGCGTCGATGATCTCGACGCCGAGCCGGCGCAGGCGCGCCACCACCAGGTCGCGCTCGCGCAGCAGCGACTGGCCGATCACCGCGCGGGACACGTCATCAGGCGAGCGCGGCTCGGCGTGCACCATGCCTTCCAGCTCCTCGTCGTGCATGACCACGAAGGCCACCAGATGCCGGGTGAGCAGGCGGCCGACATTCTCGATCATCAGCTCGGCCGAGGTTGGATCGGTGAATTCGGTGAACACCACCACCAGCGAGCGACGGTCCAGCCGGTCCGCCAGGCTGGACAGGCCCAGGGTGTAGTTGGTCTCGTCGCTGGAATAGTCGACCCTGCCGGCGGCGCGCTGCAGGGCGGAAAAGGCGCGCACGCCGCTGACCGGCCCGCTCATCGCCCGGGGACGCGCGTCGAAACTATAGAGCCCGATCCGGTCGCCCAGTTTCAGGCTGACATAGGCCAGCAGCAGCGAGGCGTTCAGCGCCCAGTCGATCCGCGCCAAGCCGTCGATCGGCTCGCACATCGAGCGGCCGGCGTCGATGGCCAGGATGATCGGGTTGTTGCGCTCGGCTCGATATTCCTTGGCCAGCAGCTGGCCGTGGCGCGCGGACTGTTTCCAGTCGATGGTGCGGGTGTCCATGCCGGGCTGGAAATCCCGCAGGGCGTGGAATTCGGCGCCCTCGCCGGCGTCCAACTGCGTCTTCAGGCCATGCAGGGCGTCGCGGGAGAACAGCCGCACCGCCTCCTGCTTGACGCCCTCGATATCGACGGTGATCGCCACCTTGCGGCCGGGCGCCTCGGCCACCTGCTTCCACACCAGGCCCAGCGGCCCGCTCCATCGCGCCCAGATCCGCGCCAGCTCCGCCTCGCCCCGGCGGATCGGGTTCAGTGCAAAAGCCGTCTCGGTGCGTCCCGCGCGCACGACAGCCCGGCGTCGGGGCGGCGCGCAGCCGAGCTTGGGGCCGGTCCCCAGCGCGAATTCGAGGCGCGTCGGCGCGGCCCTGTCGAAGGCGCCCAAGATCGTCGCCTCGCCGGCGGCGTTGATCGAAAGCTGGGCCGGGGCGCTCAGCGTCAGCTTCAGGTCCCGCGCCCTGGCGCCGGACAACACGTCGATCAGGATCAGCCCGGCGGCGAGGACGATCCAGGCGACGCCGAGCAGCCACAGGCCCGGCGTGGCCGCGCCCAGGGCCAGGGCCAGCGGCGCCCCCGCCGCCATCAACAGGATCGCGCGGCGCGTGGGATAGACCGTGACCTGGCGCTCGCCGCCTGGGTTCCCAGCGGCGTTCACCGCGGCGCCTCGACCTGCTCGATCAGGCCGGCGACCACCCCCTCGGTGTGGCGGCCCTCGATCTCGGCGGCCGACGATAGGATCACCCGGTGGCGCAGCACCGGCGGGGCCAGCGCTTTGACGTCGTCGGGGATCACATAGTCGCGGCCGTCCAGCGCGGCGCGGGCGCGCGCGGCGCTCGCCAGCATGGCCGCCGCCCGAGGCGAGGCTCCGCCCTCCAGGTCCGCCGTCTCCCGCGTCGCACGCACCAGCGCCACCACATAGTCGATCACCGCGTCGTTCAGCCGGATCGTGCTGACCGCCTGGGCGGCCTCGGCCAGGCCCGCGCCGTCGATCACCGGCGAGACGCCCAGCTCAGCCGGGTCCGGATGGCCGGTGCGCAGACCGTGGGTGGCGACGATGACGCGCTCCTCCTCGGCGCTGGGATATTTCAGCACGTGCTTGAACAGGAACCGGTCCAGTTGGGCCTCCGGCAGGGGATAGACGCCCTGCTGTTCGATCGGGTTCTGTGTCGCCACGGTCATGAACCGCGCGCTGAGGGTGTGCAGCGTCCCGTCCAGGGTCACCCGCCGTTCCTGCATCGCCTCCAGAAGGGCGGCCTGGGTCTTGGGCGGTGCGCGGTTTATCTCGTCGGCCAGCAGCAGCTCGCAGAAGATCGGTCCCTTGCGCAGGGAAAAGGCGCCCGTCTGGAAGTTGTACAGATTCACCCCCAGGATATCCCCAGGCATCAGGTCAGGCGTGAACTGGATGCGCCCGAAATCCAGGTCCAGGGTCCTGGCGAAACACTGGGCGATAAAGGTCTTGGCGACGCCCGGCGGGCCTTCCAGCAACACGTGGCCGCCTGCGAACAGGGCGGTGAGCAGAAGGTCGACCGTCTCGACCTGGCCGACCACCACCTTCGCCATCTCCGCGCGGATGCGGCCGGCGATCTGGCGCACCTCATCGACGTTCATGCGTCATCTCCAGCCTCCATTGATGCAGTTTGCGCGCGGCCGTCATCAGACCGGCGACGTCGCGGGCCTCGCGCGCCTCGCGTTCCAGGTCGGAAAAGGCCGCGCCCGCGTGCTTTGCCTGGCCCAGGCGGTCCAGCAAAGCGTCCATCTGGTCGTCGTTCAGGTCGCGCGGCGCCCCCACGGCCTTAGCCGTCAGCGCGCGCGTCAAGGCGGCGTACCCGGCGCCCATCCTGTGCTCGCGGCGGACCAGCCGGATCAGGGCGGCGGAATTGTCCGCCAACGCCCGCTTGCCCAGGGCAAAGGTGGGCGCCGGGCGCAACGGCGCGCCGAACCGCGCGACGGCGTGCAGGCCCATCAAGCCCGCCGCGGCGATGGCGCAGAGCGTCGCGGCCAGAAACGGCGGCTCGAACGCCAGGCCCAGCAGGCTCCGCGAGCGGGTGAAACCGGCCAGAGTCAGGTCAAAGAAAACCGGCTGGGTGCCGCCGCGCAGCACATTGATCAGCAGGCTGGCTCCGCGGGCATTGTCCAACTGGGCCAGCCCTTGATTGTTCAGCAGATCGGGGTCGCTGAGAATGAAAACCTGCCGGTCCGCCTTCTTGATCAGGACGGCGTGTCCCGGCTCGGATTCCACGATGCCCAGCCAGCCTTGATCGGGCCCGGCGATGGTTTGCAGCCTGTCGATCTCACCGGCGGGAAGACGAGCGCCGGGCTGAAGATAGGCGCCCGTGGTCCGAAGGTCCGGCCGGCTGGCTCCGCCGCGACGCTCGATGTGATCGCCACCATCTAAGGCATGCAGCAACTGCTTGTCGATCAGTTCGCTCGGCGCCAGGTCCAGCTTCATCACCCATCCGGGATGGGCCTGATCCGGGACAGTCGCCCATTTCGACAGCACGATCAGCTCGGCGTCCGAACCGGCCAGGGCGGCCATGGCTTTCGGGTCGGCCTGAAGACCCGGCGTCAGCACCAGCAGTCGTGACCGCTCCTCCCGGGCCGGATGCGGATTGCGGCTGATCAGGACGGGGACGCCTTCGTCGCGCATCAGTGCGACCAGACCGGCATAGCCCACTGCGGACTTGGACAGGGCGTGTTCGGCGCCGTTCGACTCGTTGCGGAGCTGCGGCGCATAGGCGGTCAGCACCAGGAAGAGCAGGGCGGACACCCCGCCAACCACGACCATCCAGAGCACCGCCAGGCTGGAGAAGGAATTGGTCGGACGGTTGTTGTTAGTCAAAGCAGTCAAGGCCGCGCGCTCGCCGCCGAAGCCTGGGCCGAACTCGGCGCCCAGCTCTGGGGATCGGCGAACTTCAGATAGGCGCCCCGGCAGGTCGCGAATTCCGCCGCGCCCACGGGCCGCCCGCCGAAGAAGCTGCGCTCCACCAGTTCGGCGATGGCGGCGAAGGCGCCGCGCGCCAGCGGCGGAATCTCGCCCAGCGCGGCGATGTCGCGGCTGGTCAGGGCAGGGCGGACCGCGCGAGGGCGGCGGCTCTCTAGATCGGCGATGGTGCGGAACAGCAGGACGTGCGCGGCCTCCTCGAACCGCTGCGCCGCGGCCAGTCGGTCGGCTTCCTCCAGCAGCGCCCGCGCACGCCCCGCGCCCGGCCGCAGGCTGGTCGGTTCCGCGCCGAGGTTCGGGCCGCCCAGGCGGTATGGCTGGTCGCGTCGCCGGTATTTGATCGCGGCGCGGACGGCCCAGATCACGATCGCCAGCGCCAGACATGCGATGGCGATCCAGAACAGGATCCGCAGCGCGGGGCCCATCGCCTGGAGCGCCTTGACCAGCGCCACCAGCCAGTCGGGCGCGCGGGGGATGACGAAGGACGTGAAATGAAACTGCAGGCTGTTGTCGGCCAACAACCTGGCATGGGCGCGCGCCACGATATCGCTCGCCGCCGCCGCTCGCCCGCTGCTCGCCATCAGCCCCCGCCTGAACGCGCCATGTCACCCGATCCGGGGGCGTTCGTGAAGTGGAAATGCCGGGCGCGAGGAAAATATCTGGTCCGCCGCTTCGATCCGGGGCGGCGTGTCAAAATCGACCAAGGCCCCTCGACGCGGCCCGCGATACTGCGCCATGGTTGCGCTTCCGTCCGAGGAGGAGCCTGCCGTGCGCCCATCCGCCCTGATTCTTGCCCTCAGCCTGCTCATCGCCGGTCCGGCGCTCGCGCAGAGCGTGCCCCAGGCGGTGATCGAGGACCCCGCGCCCGACGCCCAGCATCCGGCCCGGATGGAGGTGATCCATGTCCCCAGCGGCGGGGTGAATATCAACGGCGTAGTCTATGTCGCTTCAGGACCCGGGCCGCATCCGACCTTCGTGCTGTTCCACGGCCTGCCCGGCAATGAGAAGAACCTCGACCTGGCCCAGGCCGTGCGCCGCGCCGGCTGGAACGCGGTGACGATCAACTACCGCGGCTCCTGGGGCAGTCCCGGGATGTTCAAGTTCGCGCAGAACCTGGAAGACGCCGACGCCGTCCTGGCCTTCATCCGCGATCCGGCCAACGCCAAGCGCCTGGACATCGACGCCAGCCGTATCGCGCTGGGCGGCCACAGCATGGGTGGCTGGGTGACGGCCGAGACCCTCGGTCACGACAGCGGTGTCCTGGGCGCGGTCATCATATCGGCCGGCGACATGGGCGGCGCGGGCGTGCAATCGCGAGGCAATCCCGCGCCGCTGATCGCCAATATGAACGACAATCGCGAGGCCCTGGCCGGCGCGACCGGCGAGAGCATGGCCAGCGAGCTGATCGCGCATGGCCCGGAGTGGTCCTTCGCGACGCTCGCGCCAAGGCTGGTCAACAAGCGGCTGCTGGTGCTCTACGGCAACGACTTCGTATCGGCGAATTCGGTCGCGCTGGTCGACGCGGTCAAGGCCGCCGGCGGGACCCAGCTCCAATCGGTCCACGTGCCCACCGACCACAGCTGGTCCGACCACCGCATCGCCCTGGAGTCGCTGGTGATCAACTGGCTGCGGACACTGCCGGCTGTTCCCTAGGCGGGCGACGGCGACCCAACGTTTGACAACCTGCCTTCAACCGGTGTGCAGTCCCCTTTGGGGGACAGGGGCATGGCGCGGGCGACGGTTCTGAACGGCGAGGCGCGGTCAGCTCACGTCGGGCTGGGCCCCGGGGTTGTCGGCCTGCTCGCTCTGGCGATCTTCATCAACTATGTGGATCGGGGAAACCTGGCCACCGCCGCGCCACTGATCAAGGACGAGCTGAGGCTGAACAACACCCAGATCGGCGTGCTGATCAGCGCCTTCTTCTGGACCTATACCCCAGGCCAGCTGCTATCAGGCTGGCTGGCGGAAAAGATCAACGCCTACCGGACCTTGGCCCTTGGCGTCGGCCTGTGGTCGTTGGCCACGGCCGCCAGCGGCCTGGCCACCAGTTTCGAGGCCCTGTTTGCGCTGCGCCTGGTGCTGGGCGTGGGCGAGAGCGCGGGCTTTCCCTGCAGTTCCAAGCTGTTAGCCCAGCATCTGCCGGCCCACCGCCTGGGCGCGGCCAACGGCCTGATCGGTGTCGGCCTGGCGCTCGGCCCAGCGTTCGGCACGTTGATGGGCGGTCTTCTGATGGCGCGCATGGGCTGGCGGCCCGTGTTCATCCTGTTCGGACTGGTCTCGATGTTGTGGTTGGTCCCGTGGCGGCGAGCGACCCGCGAGGCGTCGGTCACCGCCGATTCGCACCAGGCGCCGCCGCCGCCGTCCTTCCTGACGATCCTGAAAGTGCGGGAGGCCTGGGGCGCCGCCCTTGGCCATTTCTGCGCCAACTACGCCTTCTATTTCGTCATTTCCTGGCTGCCCCTCTATCTGGTGCAGTCCCGGGGTTTCAGCCTGGGCCAGATGGCCGAGCTCGGCGGTGTGATCTATGTGATCTACGCCATCAGCTCCCAGCTCACCGGCTTTGTGTCGGATCGCTGGATGGCGGCCGGCGCCAGCGATACGCGAGTGCGCAAGACCTTCATGGTCTCGGCTCAGGTCGGCGTGGCGACCTGCATGCTGGGCGGCGCGGTCGGCGGGCCTGTGATCTCGATCATCAGCCTGCTCGCCGCCGGCGTCTTCTTCGGTTTCAGCACGCCCAGCATGTACGCCATCGGCCAGACGCTGGCCGGGCCGCACGCGGGCGGCAAGTGGATGGGCTTCCAGAACAGTGTCGGCAATATACCCGGTATCATCGGCCCGATCGTCACCGGCTATGTGGTCGACCGCACCGGCAATTTCTCGGTGGCCTTCCTGATCGCAGGGGCCGTGGCCCTGGCCGGCGCCCTGGGTTGGGGCGTCATTATCCGGCGGGTCAAGCCGGTGGCCTGGCCAACCCCAGCCTGACTAAGTCTCTATCTCGAAGGTCAACCCGGCCTTGGCCGGCAGCCGCGCCAGCAACGCCTCGGGCATCGCCGAGGCTGAAGTCCAGCAGCCGCCCGGCGTCCGGGAGCGGGGAACATCGAACGCCAGCGCCAATCCCGCCTCGGCCAGTATCTTGGATGTCGATCCATAGCCTGGGTCGCGGTCGCCCTTCACCGCCGCGCGGACGGTGCGGCCGTCTGGAGCTTCGGCGATGAACAGCAGGTCGTAAAAGCCGGTCTCGCGTTCCTCGGGCGTCGGGCCTTCGCCAGGCTTGGGCATGCCGGCCGACCCGAAATTGAACCCGCCGAGGCCAGGCGCGGCGTCCTTGGACGGCGGCCCGTCCAGCATCTGCATCTCGTCGTACTGGAAGCCCGTCCCCCAGGGATGGCCGGTCAGGAAATTGGTCCGATGCACCGCCTTGGTGTTGATCCCGGCCATCATGAAGGCCCCGACCCACGAGCCCGTGACCTTGTCTTGGTAAGGCGTGTCACCGTCAGGCTGAGTGGGGCCCGTAAAGCCGGGCGTCAGCGCGAACGGGTTGGCCAGCACCGCGCCGATGGACGGATCGGCCGCGGCCGCGGCCATGGTCGCCTGCCCGCTGGCCAGGGTGCCGCCGGAAAGTCCGCCGCGCAGGTTGCGGATTCGTCCGCGTACGCGAGGCGCATAGGCGCCCAGCTGTGTCTTGGTCTCCTGCTGGACGAACCAGACGCCCAGATCGAACGGAATGGAGTCGAAACCGCATGAGAAGACCAGGCGTGCGCCGGACGCCTTGGCCTCGGCTTCGTGGGTGGTGATCATCGTGGCGATCCAATTGGACTCGCCGGTCAGGTCGACATAATCGGTCCCGGTCCTGGCGCAGGCGGCGACCAGATCGGAGCCGTAGAGCTGATATGGCCCGGCGGTGGAGATCACCACCTTGGTTCGGCCGGCCATGGCATCCAGCGCCGCGGAATCTTGCGCGTCGGCGATGACCAGGGGCAGGTCAGCCGGCGCGCCGATCAGGTCTCGCACCTCGGCCAGTTTCGCGGCGTCGCGCCCGGCCATCGCCCATTTGACCTCGCCTGACGCGCCGTAAGCGCGAACCAGATAGTCCGCGACGAGCCTGCCGGTATAGCCGGAGGCTCCATAGACGATGACGTCGAATTCACGGCTGCCGCTCATGGCGTTTCTCTCCCAGGCTCGTTTGTGCGGACGCTAGGGGTGGCCGCCTGCAAAGGAAAGAGGAGATGAACGCGGTCGTCTGCGATCAGGCTGGTCGGGTCTCAGAATTCCTCCCAATCGGCCGCGGCGGCGGATTTGGCGCCCATGGCCGCGGCGATCTTGGCGTGGCTGCGGGCTACGGGATTGGGGGCGGGCGCGTGGCGCCCAGGCCGCGCGATTTGCGGCCGCGCAGTGCGCTGGGCGCCGTCGCCGGTCTGGAATCGCTCGACCAGCCGGGCCAGCTCCACCGCCTCGGATTTGAGGCCGGACGCGGCGGCGGTGGCTTCCTCAACCATGGCCGAGTTCTGTTGGGTCACCTGGTCCATCTGATTGACCGCGGTATTGACCTCGCTGAGCCCGATGGCCTGCTCCTGGGCGGACTTGGCGATCTCGGCGATCAGGACGTCGATCTGGGTGACCTTGACCACGATCCCCTCCAGGGCCTGGCCGGTGTCGCCGACCAGGCGCACGCCGCGCTGGACCTGCTCCGAGCTGCTGGCGATCAGCGCCTTGATCTCCTTGGCGGCCTCGGCGGAGCGTTGAGCCAGGGCGCGGACCTCCTGGGCGACGACGGCGAAGCCGCGGCCCGCGTCGCCGGCCCGCGCCGCCTCGACGCCGGCGTTAAGGGCCAGAAGGTTGGTCTGGAAGGCGATCTCGTCGATCACGCCGATGATCTGGGTGACCTTGCCTGAGCTCTGCTCGATCTCGCTCATGGCCATGACCGCTTCGCCCATCACAGCGCCGGACTTTGTGGCGTCGGCCTTGGCGTCGGAAGCGGCGATATTGGCCTGTTTCGCGCCCTCGGCGCTGCGCTTCACGGTCGCGGTGATCTCATCCAGGGCGGCCGCGGTCTGTTCCAGGCTGGCGGCCTGCTGCTCGGTGCGTCGCGACAGGTCGTCCGAGGCGCCGGCGATTTCTTCCGAGCCGTTCCTCAGTTCTCCGGACGATGCGCCGATCGAAACCAGCGCCTGGCGCAGGCTGTCGATGGCCAGATTGAAATCGGTCTTGATCTGCTGAAAGCGTCCATTGAACGGCACGGTGATATTCGCCGTCAAATCGCCCTGGGCCAGACGACTGAGCCCATCCGCCAGCGCGGCCAGGACCGTCTGCTGTTCCTCCTCGCCCGTCAGCCTGTCGGCCTCGCCCTTGTTCCTTTCCAGCTCGACGTCGGTGACGTCGGTGGCCACCTTGACGATCTTGTAGGCCTTGCCGTTGGCGTCGAGGAGCGGGTTGTAGGAACCCCGGATCCAGACGCTCGCGCCGCCCTTGCCCACCCGCTGGAACTTGCCGGTCACGAACTGCCCGCTGTTCAGGTCCCGCCAGAACGCCTTGTACTCCGAGCTTCTGGCGACGTCCGAGGTGACGAACATGCTGTGGTTGTGGCCTTGCACCTCGGACAGGCTGTAGCCCATCGTCCGAAGGAAGTTGTCATTGGCCGTGATGATAGTGCCGTCCAACTCGAACTCGATCACCGCCTGCGAGCGGCTGATCGACGCCACCATCGCGTCCAGTTCCGCGACGCGGTGAGCGTCCTTCACCGAGGCGCCGCGGCCACCAAAAAACGCCATGCCTATCCCCTTCAGACCACCCACAAAACCGACTCGGTTGAGCGCCGCCAAACGTCGTCAGCGGCAACCACAGCGCGCAAATCGTTAATAACCGGGTAAGCGAGACCGATGTTCCGGTTCGGCCTTGTCGGAGGCCTTCCGGCGGCCGGGTCGAAGGGCTTAGGCGACGTTTCAGTCTTGCGTCCGTCCCAGGATCAGGTGGCGGGTCGAGCGCGGGATGCGGTGGGAGAGTTGGGGTTCATCGACCGCGCGGGCGAGCGCCAAGGAAGGCATCCGCTCCTTCGTCGAGCGCCGCGCGGCGGTTTTTCAAGGCCGCTAAGGCGCCGCCCCGTCGTCAGGCGGGGACAGGCTGGCGATAGCGCGCCGCGGCGTGATTGCGCGACAGGTTTGGCCGCAGCGCCGCTCGCGCGGTTTCAAGAGTCGCCCAGTCCGCGGGGTCTGGAAGCGACGGTATGGTCACCAACTCGCCCGCGTCCAGTCCGGCCAGCGCGGCGTCGACCATCTCGTCGGCGTCCATCAGCATCTCCACTGGAATGGCTTCGATCGGACGGCCGGCGCGCTCCCAGATCTCGGTGCGCGTCGCGCCGGGAAGGACCGCCTGCACGCGCACCCCGCGCCCGGCCAGCTCTTCGTTCAACGACAGGCTAAGATTGAGCATGAAGGCCTTGCTGCCGCTGTAGACCCCGTTGCTGATTTCCGGCGCCAGAGCCAGGACCGAGGCCAGGTTGACGATCAGCCCGTGGCCGCGCGCCGCGAAGCCCGTGGCCGCCGCCGAGGCCAGACGGGCGGCGGCGGTGATGTTGAGGGCGATGATGTTTTCCAACTGGTCGGGATCACCGCCGGTCACCGGGCTAACGGACGCGACGCCCGCATTGTTGATCAAGGCGCCGATGCCGGCGTCCTCGCGCAACCGCGCCTCGATCTTCAGGAGGTCGGCGCGATCGGTCAGGTCAGCCCGGATCACTTCGATCTTGACGCCTGTTCTGACCCGCAATCGTTCGGCGAGCGTCCTGAGACGGTCCTCGTCGCGGGCGGCAAGGATCAGGTTGTGGCCGCGCTTCGCCAGCCGATCGGCATAGATCGCTCCGATGCCGCTGGATGCGCCCGTGATCAGCACCGCGCCGTTGATGGATGTGTGGCTCATGGCCAGCTCCTCGTATTAGATGATGATCATCATCTAATGGCGTCGCGAGCGATCGCAAGAAGACCGGCCTCAATTATCCCAGAGCCGGCCTCAATTATCCCAGAGTATGTATTCCTCGCCTGGCTTTTGCGGCGCCCCGGAGGGGTGATCCACGAAGATCGGCCCCTGTAGCAGCGACGGCCACAGGGATTTGACGCTCTGGGCGTCCTGCGCACGCAGCAGGGCCAGCATCGCCTGCACCTTGTCAGGCCGTTGCCTGGAAAGTTCGCGCCGCTCGGTGGGGTCGCCGGCCAGATCGTAGAGCCAGACCTTGTGCAGGGCCTCGCTGCTCTGCAGCTTCCAGTCGCCGTCCAAAACCACCTTGTACTGGCCCGATCGCCAGAACAGCGTCTGGTGCGGCCGACCCGTCGCCTTGCCGGCGACATACGGCAGGAGGTTCACCCCGTCGATCACCCGGCCGGTCGGCAGCGGCGCGCCGGCCGCGCCGGCCGAGGTGGCGAATATGTCCACGTGGCCCACCGGATAGGCGAAACGCGAACCGGGGGCGATCCGGCCGGGCCAGCGCATGAAGAAGGGAGAATGGATGCCGCCTTCGAAGAAGGTCGCCTTCCAGCCGCGATAGGGTTTGTTGATCTCGGGCAGGCCGATATAGCCGGCGCCGCCATTGTCGCTGGTGAAGATCACCAGGGTGTTCTTGTCCAGGCCCTGGTCCTTGAGCGCCTGCAGGATGCGGCCGATATTGTGGTCCAGGTTCCGCACCATGGCGCCGTAGACCCGCAGGCGATGATCCTTGATCTGGGGCAGGGCGTCATAGTCCTCCCGCCTGGCCTGCAGCGGTGTATGGACCGCATTGGGCGCGAAATACATGAAGAAGGGTCGGTTTCGGTTGGCGCCGATCGCCTTGACCGCCTCGTCGGTCAGGTAGTCGGTCATGTAGCCCTTGGGCGCGAACATCTTCGAGCCG
>Ga0302314_10012556_pt1 | contig 14651 bp, 14 predicted proteins | sample III_Palsa_N2_3_FD_200533 | JGI IMG/M metagenome (GOLD analysis project Ga0302314, IMG submission 200533) | Peat permafrost microbial communities from Stordalen Mire near Abisko, Sweden - III_Palsa_N2_3 | ecosystem: Environmental > Terrestrial > Soil > Palsa > Peat permafrost | place: Sweden... | reverse complement strand
CAGACTATTCTTAGCGCGGATTAGGGCTGAACGTTTCACGAGCCCGTCCGCGTAGTCCAACAAAGAGCTAAAATCATCGATGGTGACTAACATTCGAAAATCTCCCGGAACGATGCCGAAGTGGGCCCTGGCTTACTTCGGTCTTACGCTCGTCGTGCTGGCCTATGGATTCTACGCAGCCATGGTCGCGCCGAAAGAAGCGACGATGGGCAATCTCTACCGCGTATTCTTTTATCACCTGCCGCACACGATCCTGAGCTTCGTGTTTCCGTATCTGAACTGTGGCGCCTCGTTCCTCTATCTCTACTGGCGCAACCGCAATGTGGAACGTGCCGCGGCCGCTGACGCCTTCGCCCTTGCCTCAGCCGAAATCACCGTGCTCTACGCAAGCATTGGCCTGGCAACCGGCATGCTCTGGGGACGCGCGGCCTGGGGAATCTGGTGGGCCTGGGACGCCCGCATGACGACTTACCTGCTGCTATGGCTGCTCTACGTCAGCTACCTTCTGGTGCGGCGCTTCTCCGCCACCGGACAGACGGCGGTTATCTCGGCAGTGCTGGCCATCTTCGCTGCCATCGACGTGCCCATCTGCTTCATGTCGATCCGCTGGTGGCGCACGCAGCATCCCTCCGCCGTCTTCGGCGGCGGAGACAACTCCGGCATCGATCCAAGCATGGTGCCCGCGGTCCTTTGGAACATGCTCGCCTGGGCGATGTGGGGAGCCTTCCTCATCGGCATGCGTTATGCGATCGAACGCCGGCGGCAGCGCCAGTCCAATGCATACGCGCTCGGCTTCCTCGGCAATGAACCAGGCCTCGGTGGCGCAGCTTCTTCGGAGATCTAATGATTCCCTTCCACACACTCTCGGAACGCCATCTCGTCTACGCGTATTGCGCTGTATGGCTATTTCAATTTGGATACATCGCATGGTTGGTCGCGCAATGGCGCAAGAGCCGGGGATGAAGCCTGCACGACGCGCTGTCACTTCTTCCAGACCCTCGCTCCAGCGTGCGCTTGGCTTGCTGCTTTCCTTGGCGCTGCTCGGTTGCGGGCGCGATCGCTTCCCGAGTTATCCGGCGAACTATCATGAGTTCGCCTACGTATCCAATGGCACAAGTAACACCGTCACTGTGCTGGACCTGGTCTATCTGCGCCAGGATCGAGTGCTCCAGGTCGGGCGGCAGCCTACTGGTCTCGCGGTAAACCCGGTTCGGGACGAAGTCTATGCGGTCAATACCGGCAGCGACTCTGTCTCCGTAATCGACGCGACGACCAACCGTGTTGCGGCGACCATCGGTGTACAGCGCACCCCGTACTTCATCGCCATCGCTCCAGACGGCAAGCGCGGCTATGTCGCGAACTCGGCGTCGAATACGGTGAGCGTGCTCGACCTGGACAAGCGCCGCCAAATCGGCATCGCGGCCACTGGCGAGGGGCCCGGCATGGCAAAGGTTTCGCCGGACAATCGCACGCTGGTGGTCAGCAACCGTATCGCCGGCAGCCTCTCCATCTACTCCATCACCGACTCGAAAGAGCATCCGCTGCAGCTGCGCGAGGCCTATTCAGGCTGCGCTGGCGCGACAGATATAGCGGTCGTGGCGAATTCCGCGAGCGAGCCAACCTCAGGCGCAAAGGCCTTCGTGGCCTGCTCCTCCACGCACAAGGTGATGGTGGTATGGTTGGCTGCGTCGCCTGATTCCTGGCGTGGCAAGCAGGACGCGTCCCTGCAACACGATCAGCTGCTGACCTTTTTGGATGTGGGCGAGACGCCCGTCCACCTCGCCGCCCAGCCCAATGGCAATGAGGTCTTTGCTATCAACTTCGGCTCCGACAGCATCTCTGAGATTTCGACGTGGACCAACGAAGTGCTCGGCACCTATCCCATCGGCACCAAGCCCACCAACGGGGTCATCAGCGAGGACAACTCCAGCCTCTGGGTCACCAACTTCGGCGCTGACTCTGCCGCAATGTACAGCATCGACGATGGGCGCGTGGTGGCCAGCGTCCACACCGGCGTGCATCCCGATACCATCGCCTTCTCTGCCGACGAGCACCTGCTGCTCGCCGCCGACTCCGGTTCCGCTGATGTTGCCGTCATCCGTATGCAAAGCAAGGAGGGCCCCACCCTCTTCACCATGCTGCCCTCTGGCGGCCATGCCAATGACATCGTCGTGAAGTCCTTCCACGCCAAGCCCTAGCTTCTGTGGCTATCCAGCGTGTCTGTCAGCTGGCCGCTTCCTCGCGCTCACGTTCGAGGTCATCGACACGGGCTTCGCGCAAGCCCTGGCGGGTTGCAGAGACGTACGCGCCCGCCAGCAGAAGCAAGCCACTGAGAAACGCCCACAGCATCAATCCCACCGAGACCTCGAACGGCCCATAAACCGAGCGGAGGTCCAGGTGCGGCAGCGTAAGAATGTAGAGATATTTCGCGACCTCCCACAACACACCCATGATGATGGCTGTTGGCAGGACGGCACGCGCAGGAATCTTGCGGTTGGGAAGTCCCCAATAAATCAGGAAGAAAAGCCCAATGCTGGCCACGCCACCGCAGATCTTGAGAAAGCTGGCCGTCAAGAAGGCAAATACCACATTGCTGGTGTGGCCGAAAAAGAGGAAGCCGAGCACCGATGCCTGCGCAGTGCTGAGCGCGACGGACGCCATCGCCAGCATGCCAACGCCGGTCGCGAGAGCCAGTGAGACGAGTTGATTGTGAATGTAATTCCGATTTTTTCGCACACCCCAGACGCTATTGAGCGCAACCTCCAGCGGTAAGAAAACCCCGGTCGTCGTGATTAACAACATGACGACCGAAAAGATTCTTGTCTGCGTATGCGCAACGGCGAGGATCTTCATATTGCGCATCACGAAGTCCTGATTACACGGCAGAAAGTTGGTCATCATCTGGACGACGACATCGACCATCCTGGGCGAATGAAAGACGCGCTGCGCGAGCGTGAGTAGCAGAACAATAAATGGAAACAGGGAAAGGATCACTTGCGCCGCCACGCTAAAGGCGTACGTATGCACCTCGGTTTTCGTCATGTAGTGGGCGAGCGCGACAATCTGCTGCAGGGTTCCGCTCGCGGCGACCGGCACGGCGGGATCAGCGACCAGGTTGGGCTCGACCTTCTCATCGCCCGCCGCAATCGTTGCTGCCGAGGTTCGCGACACGCGGCCCTCGGCGCTGGAATGTGAACCATCCACGAGCTTCTTGGCATTGTCAGGAACAATGCTCAGTTTTTCGAACGGCATATCAACAGTTTACGTTGCCGCGCGGCGCTCTTCTGCAAATCATCGACAAATCATGCGAGAGAACCAGAAAAGGTCTCGCGCAGACGACCGGCCGCCCATGCTGCGGCCTCTGCAAGAACCGAATCGTCGCCCGCAATCCACGCATCAAGCTGTGGGAGAAACTCCCGCACGCCGCTGTTTCCCATCGCGATCGCGACGTTGCGCAGGATTCGCTTGCGCCTGGTGCGCTCGAGCGGCGAACCACGAAAGATGCGATTGAACGCTGGCCCGTCCATGTCCGCAAGCCATTGCAGCGCGGGATTAACCAACTCTTGCCGCGCCGGGAGCAGGCCGGTCGCAGCGACGGGCGCACGCCGATTCCACGGACAGACATCCTGGCAGATGTCGCAGCCAAAGACCTGCCGCCCCATCAGCGGTCGTAGCTCCTCCGCAATGCTTCCCTTCTTCTCGATCGTGAGATATGCGATGCACCGCGCGGCGTCCATCTGCCGAACGTCGCCACGCCCGGGATCAAACAGCGCGTCCGTAGGGCAGGCGTCGATGCAGCGGGTGCAACTGCCGCAGCGGTCGGCTGCGGGCACGCTCCAGGCTTCCGGGTCGAGCTCAAGCGATGTCACCATCACGCCAAGGAGCAGCCAAGATCCCTCCTGCTGATTCAGCACGCAGGTGTTCTTGCCAATCCAGCCGACGCCCGCGCGCGCCGCATACGCTCGCTCCACCAGCGGCCCGGTATCCACATAGCAACGCGCCAAAGCGTCTGCGCCGAAGCGCTCATTGAACTCCGACTCTAGCACGCGGAGCTGGTGCAGAAGCACATCGTGATAGTCGCTGCCCCGTGTAGAGCCAGCGTCCTCACGCCCGCTCCACGCGTACCGTGCGATCCATCCTGCCTTAGAGTCTGCAGGGTCGATCGACTTTGGAGCTGCAGCGTTATAGTTCACCGCGCACACAATCACCGAACGCGCCCACGGTATCGATCGGCGCAGGTCGCCGCGAAGATATTCGCCCGCATCATCGGTCCGCTTCAGGTAGTCCATCTCACCGGCGAGACCAGCGTCGATCCATTGCGTGTAGCGTTGATCGTTCTCTGAAGCTGGAGCGCTGGACGACTCCGGCACCGCGGCCACGCCAGCAAGATCAAAGCCGGCGGCGAGCGCGCGCTGCTCGATCCACTCCCGGTCCGCGCGCGTCAATGCCAGCCCCATCCCCATCTCGCTATTCTCGCGCAACCGACTCTACGGTGTAATCCGCACCATCACCGCAGCGTTGGCTGGCACGTCGGCGGAGTAGCTTCCCGTCTGCCGTGCGAGGTCCTTATGCGCCCACAGATCGCGCACGCCGGCAGGCAGCGTCGCAGGGTATCCAAGGTCGCGCCAATCCGCAGCAATCGTCGCGGGCCTGTCGCTGCGATTCAGCAAAACCACCGCCCGGCCGCCATCCGCAAGCTGCTTGGACCAGACCTCGAGTTCGCCCTCCTTGTGCACGCGATGCCCCTGGACGCCCATCGGATCCTGATCGATCGCGATCACATCCTTGTTCAGCAGGATCTCGCCGATCTCTGGCGTCATGTGCGCCATATCGTTGCCCGCAAGCAACGGCGAAGAAAACAGCGCCCACATGCTGAAGTGCGCGCGGTACTCTGCCGTCGTCATCCCACCATTGCCCACCTCGAGCATGTCCGCGTCATTCCAATGGCCGGGACCCGCATAACTGTAGATCGGTTCCATCAGGTCGAGAATCTGGAGCACACCGTTGCCGCCCCACACCTTCTTGCAGTTCCAACAATCCTGGATATCGCCGGTGGCGCGCCACATATTGCCGATCGGTCCCGCCCACAACCACGGCTTCGTCGAACCCCACTCACAGATGCTGAACACAATAGGCCGCCCCGTCGCCGCCAGCGCATCGCGCATCAGCGTGTACGAGGCCTCGCTGCTCTGCCCCGGCAGCGTGTTGCACCAGTCTTCCTTCAGGTAGTCGACGCCCCATTCCGCATACTGCCGCGCGTCCTGATACTCATGGCCCATGCTGCCCGGCCGGCCTGCGCAAGTCTTCGTTCCAGCATCCGTGTAGATGCCGAACTTCAGTCCCTTGCTGTGAACATAATCGGCGAGCGCCTTGATGCCCGTAGGATACTTCTGCGGATCAGCAACAATGTTGCCCGCAGCGTCACGCCCCACCTGCCAGCAGTCATCAATGACGATGAACACATAGCCCGCGGCCTTCATGCCGCTCGAAACCATGGCGTCCGCCTGGGCACGCACCACCGTCTCGTTCACGTCCTTGCAGGCGAACTTGTTCCAGCTGTTCCAGCCCATCGGCGGCGTGCGCGCCACGCCATTGTCCAGCCCATACACGGGATCAGAAGCGAAGAAAGCGCTGCCAATCACAAGGCTCAGGAAGGTAAAGAACGTTAGGGTGCGGTTCATGGAAGTCTCCGAAACCCCACCATCCTACCAAGCCTGCGCCTGCGCGCGCCGTCTGTCCTCTCGATGCAGCTTCGACTCTTAGGCGCGCTTGCCCTTCACTGCAGCGACCGCGAGCTCCGGTCCGGCTTCTGGAACCTCCGGGATATCCGCATCGGTCAGCCCCTTGATGCCGAGCTTCTTGCGCAGCTCCGTGTCGATGCGAGCGAAGGTGTCCTTGTTTTCCTTCAGGTACCCGCGCACGTTCTCGCGTCCCTGCCCAATGCGCTCGCCCTGGTAGCTGTACCACGCGCCCGACTTGTCGACGATGTTATTGGCTACCGCGAGATCCAGCGTGTCGCCCTCACGCGAGATGCCTTCGCCGTACAAAATATCGAACTCGGCATCGCGGAACGGCGCCGCAACCTTGTTCTTGACGATCTTCACCTTAGTGCGCGAGCCGACGACAACGTCGCCCTCTTTCACCGCGCCGATGCGGCGAATATCAATGCGCATGGAGGAGTAAAACTTCAACGCCTTGCCGCCGGTGGTCGTCTCCGGATTGCCAAACATCACGCCAATCTTTTCGCGAATCTGGTTGATAAAGATCAGGCAGGTCCGCGACTTCGAAACCGTTCCGGTCAGCTTGCGGAGCGCCTGCGACATGAGCCGAGCTTGTAACCCCATGTGCGAATCGCCCATCTCGCCATCGAGTTCCGCCTTCGGTACCAGCGCCGCAACCGAGTCCACCACCAGCACATCAATCGCGCCAGAACGCACCAGCGCTTCGACGATCTCAAGCGCCTGCTCGCCATAGTCCGGCTGCGAGATCAACAAGTTGTCGATGTCGACGCCCAGCTTCTTCGCGTAGGCCGGATCAAGCGCGTGCTCTGCATCCACGAACGCCGCCAGGCCGCCAGCCTTCTGGGCTTCGGCAATAATCTGCAGCGTGATGGTGGTCTTACCCGAGCTCTCCGGCCCGAAGATCTCGATCACGCGCCCACGCGGCACCCCACCCACTCCCAGCGCCGCGTCGAACGAAATCGAGCCTGTCGAAATCACCGCGATCGGCCCAATCGCTTCCTTCGCGCCAAGCCGCATGACCGACCCTTTACCGAATTGCTTTTCCAGTTGCGAAAGGGCGGTTTCAATTGCCTTGCTGCGGTCATCAGCCACGATTCTCATCTCCTCGGCGGTTCTTTTTGCTCAGATCATTAGATTTATCTAATAAATCGATCCTAGCATCTGCACGCACGAAAAAGCAAAAGAAAAGCGAAAACTGTTGTGGACATTCCGGGTACATTCCCGCAATGGAACGGTAGACTCTCCTCATGCGCCGTTATCGTTACCTGGACGCCCTCACCACCACCTTTGTGGTCATCCTGCTGGTTTCAAACCTGGTCGCGCAGAAGGTTGTGCGGATACCGCTCTTCAGCGTTCACGGTCACCAGCTGGCCTTTTCCACCTCGGGCGCCATGCTGCTCTTCCCCATCACCTACATCTTCGGCGACATCTTCACCGAGATCTATGGCTATGCCGCATCCCGCCGCGCCATCTGGCTGGGATTCTTCGGCACCGCGCTGCTCTATGCCGTCTCGGCGATCGTGATCTCGCTGCCCTCTGACCCGGAGTTCAAGCATCAGCAGGCCTTCGTGACGGTCTTCGGGATCCTGCCGCGCATCCTGATAGCCAGCCTCACTGCCTTCTGGGCCGGAGAGTTCGCCAACTCCTACACCATGGCCAAGCTCAAGCTCATCACCAAGGGCCGCTGGCTGTGGACGCGGACGGTCGGGTCAACGGTCGTTGGTCAGCTTGTCGACACCACGCTTGTCATCATCATCACCTTCGCGGGAACCTTCACCCCCGGAAAACTCTTCCAAATCATCTGGCAAGGCTATCTTCTGAAGGTGGCCTACGAAGTCCTCGCGACGCCACTCACCTACCTCGTCGTCAACTGGCTCAAACGCGCCGAGCACGTCGATACATTCGACACGCATACCAACTTCAACCCGTTCGCAGTTGGGCAGACAGGGACCTCCGCAGATTGAGCCGCTACCTCTTCAGCAAATCCGCGGGCACGTTTACGTCCTCGATGCGGAAAAGACCAGCCAGCGCGGGATGCCGCACGGCGATGGCACGATACATCTCCCACGCGACGCGACGGTAGCTGAAGTGTCCGGCGACGGTTGAGCGCAGCTCCGAGATATAAAGCGCCTCGGCGAAGTCCATCTTGAACATCGAGCGGCAGCGCGTGCTCAGCGGCAGCAGATACTGCGCGGCCTGTGCGCCCTCATGCGCGCTGCTATTGCGCAGCGCTCGGTAAGCGCTGAAGGCGGACTCCATCGCGGCCTTGTACGCGTTCTCGAGCCCTGCTTCCGCAAGAGTCGGCTGGCCCGGGCACACCGGCTCGTCATAGCCGTGGACGTCCGAGAAGTCCTGGATCAGCTGCACGCAGCGGCGGTGCCGATGCATGTCGCGGAAGCCGCCAATATCCATGAGGATGTCGAAGCGAAATCCGTGCCCGGAGTGAAACGCGCGCAACAGTTCATCGAACCTTCCGCGGTGCGCGGTGCCAATTTTGAGCAGCTCATTGCGCCGCACTTCGCCCAGCGCGCCCACGGCTCCGCGCAGTTGGCGATACGAGTAGTGGCAGTTCGGATACAACAGCGAAGTCACCAGCTCGACCTCAAGATGCTCTTCGTCGTCGAGCAAATCCACGATCGGCGCCGGATAGATATCCGCGCCTTTCATCAGCTCCTGCGCGGCCTGGGCAAGTTCCTTGCGGCTGGCCATCTGGTACGCGTTCGGCTCAGCATGTTTCAGCAGCGTGGGAGCGGTGCGCACCGGCGGCATCAGCTCATTGAGAATCTGGGCGGTCGCCTCAGCGTTGACCACGCCCTCGCCGGCGAGCTCCTCGAGCTTGTCGCGCAGTACATTCCAGGCGGGCTGAGTGGCGGCGTTGCGCAGCTTCTCGCCGAGCTCGCGAATCTCCGCAAACGGGCTGGAGAGCAAACGCGAAACCTGCGTCTCAAGCGTCCGCGCATTCACAATTTGGCCCAGCGAGGTATTGGTGGCGAGCGGCAGCAGATACCGCGCCGCATCGAAGGCGCGAGCCTTCAGGGTGCGCGCGTACGCATCTTCCTTCATCTCATCAGGACGCGGAACCACCCCCTTCAGTGCCTCGAACATGCCGGCGCTAAGCTCGTTATACGCGGCAAACAGCTCCTCAATGGCCTTGGTGTAGTCCGCCCGGTGGTGGCTGTCGAGATGCGGCGTGTACCAGCCCGACCGGCGGAAGTCCTGGTAGCGCGTCGAGCGCTCCTGCCCATCCCAACGCGTCTCGTCCACCAACACAATCGCCGCCAGCAGGCTCAACTTCTCCACCGCGAAGGGAATGTGCGCCAGGTCGGCGATGGAGCGATGCCCATACTGAAAGTAGAAGGTGTTGAGAAACTGCTCGGCCTTCTGCGAGCTGATCTCGGTGAGCGACTCGCGCATGGTCAACGCCGAGCGCGAGTACTTGGCCATCGCGTAGGCGAGAACCTCAGGCTCGGCGCCGTGGATAGCGTAGACTTCGGTTGTGTTCTCAGAGGGCTTGTGGTCGGTTGCGTGCTTGTGTTCGGCTGCGTGCTTCGGTGTCTCGCTCATAACTCGCACAAGAATATCGCGCTGCCCTGTGATTCGGTGTGATCGCGAACCATCCAGTTCCCCTTTATCTTGCTGTCCGGAATCGTCCGCCCGTGGGAAACTAGAGGGCGAGCAGAATTAGTCGGAAGTAGGAGAAAAACCTTGAACCACTTATCTGGAAGAATTGCCTTGATTACAGGAGCATCGCAGGGCATCGGCCGCGCCTGCGCCCTCGAACTCGCCAAATCCGGCGCAACCGTTGCCCTCGCGGCACGTTCGGCGGACAAGCTCGAAGCCGTCGCCGCCGAGATTACCGCAGCCGGCGGCACCACCCGCACCTGCGCACTCGACGTCTCCAGCGAGGAATCCATCAAGGCCTGCGCCAAGGCCGTGCTCGCCGACCTCGGCAAGGTCGACATCCTGGTCAACAACGCCGGCATCACCAAGGACGGCCTCACCCTCCGCATGAAGCTCACCGACTTCGACGACGTCCTCCGCACCAACCTTACCGGCGCCTTCCTGCTCACCCAGGCCCTCATCTCGTCGATGATGAAGGGTCGCTGGGGACGCGTCATCAACATCACCTCGGTAGTCGGCGAGACGGGGGCTGCCGGCCAGGCAAACTACGCGGCGTCGAAGGCAGGCCTCATCGGCCTGACAAAATCTCTCGCCCGCGAGTTCGCCAGCCGCAACATCACGGTCAATGCCGTCGCCCCCGGCTTCATCCAGACCGCTATGACCGACGAGCTCCAGGAAGCACAGAAGACCGCCATCCTCGCCCAGGTCCCGCTGTCACGCTACGGCAGCGATACCGACGTGGCCGCCGCAGTCGCTTTCTTGGCCAGCGAAGGCGCTGGTTACATCACCGGCCACACCCTCGACGTAAATGGCGGCATGTACATGGGATAGCGTATGTCGACCATTGGGCTACCACTGGTCGTTAGTTCCGCGTCGGGCACGAATCTTGATTGGTACAAATGCAGCAATAATGTGCACTTAGCCCTTGCCATGCTCACTTGGTATAGTTACTTTACGGTCAATGGCAAATATGCAAACAGTAACGCTGGAAGAGCAGTTCGCTGCATCTGAGCCGACTCCGATCAATATCGGCGCGACGATCCGCGACTTCCGCCTGCAGCGGGGTATGTCGCAAGGTGACATTGAGAAGCGCACAGGCCTGTTGCGTTGTTATCTCTCCCGGGTAGAAAACGGCCACACAGTTCCCTCCCTCGAAACGCTCCAGAAGATCGCCGGATCGCTCGAAATGCCGCTCAGCCAGTTCTTCTCCGAAGACCCGGTCAAAGAAACCTACGGCGTCACCCTAAGCGAAGACGAGATTCGCTTTCTCACCCAGATTCAGCGTTATTCCGCGAACCTCAACGAGAGCGACCGCAAGCTCCTCCTCGCCATGGTGCGCAAGTTCGCAGCAACCGCGACCGTTTCCGTCAGCTAGAAAAAACTTCCAGGTACGCAAGAAGCCAGGCCTACCAGCCTGGCTTTTTCAGGTGCAGGCCCTCGTAATCTACGACCGGCCGTGAGCGAAGTTCGAAAGCGCATACCCGAAGAGGCAAAGCACCAGCGTCGCGAGCACGAACGTCACGCTCTGCCGTGCCCGATAGCTCGCCCGCCCCGAGGTCATGCGCGGAAACAGCGGCAACCCCAGTGCCAACCCGCTGAGGAACCCGCCCACGTGCGCGGTGTTGTCGATCCGCGGCAGCATGTTCAAGTCCAGGTGCATCAGCTTCAGTTGACCGGGCGAGGCCATCCCCAGCATGTTCGGTGTCATGCCGATGATCAGGTTGGCGACCGCAAAGAAGATAACCTGGCGTCGGAGGCCTTTCAGCTCCACCCAAGGCACCTGCAGCCTGCGGTTGGACAGCAGCACAATCAAAATCCCTGCAACGCCAAACACCGCTCCCGACGCGCCTGCCACGAGCACCAATTGCCCGGACGCAATGCCCCATGCGTAAGAAAACATCATGCCGGTCGTCCCCGTAAGCAGGTACACCGCAATCAATCCGCGCTTGCCCAGGAGCGGCTCGCCGAACAACCCCAGGTTCCACAAGCACCACATGTTGAGAGCAATATGCAGAATGGTCACGTGCACGAAGGCGCCCGTAACCAGCCTCCACCACTGCCCTGCCTGAATCAGGGGCGACGCCGTAGCTCCAAAGCGCACCAGCGTATCAACACCGAACGGCGCCGTAAGAATGCTTCCCCACGCGTGCTGGTGGATCAGCCCCATCACCGGCCCATAGGGGAACATCACCGCAAAGACGCCAATGTTGATGCCCATCAGCAGATAGGTTGCGGGATACCGCCACAGCGGCACGCGGGGTCTCGATCCGCGGCGCGCCGCGGCTTCCATCCGCAAGGCGTAGGTCGGAGAGCCAGCTGTCACGGACCCATCGATCGGCGACGGAGCTTGAACATCAGTCTGGAGCGAGTTATTCAAAGGTTAGGCTTCGGTCGATCTCAAACCGTCTGCTTGCGCAGGCGCTCACGCAGTTCCGGCGAGATGCGCTCGCGGAACAGAGCTGCCACCATGCTCGGAATCGGTGTCGTAATCGTAACCAGCGTCCACAACATCATGGAGATCAGCACGCCGACGATGGCCAGCGCTTCCAGGCTGATCGAGATGCTGCTGGGAATCCGCAACAGCGAGATGCTGCCCTGATCATGCAGATGCAAATGTTGAACGTTGTTGATGTGGCTGATCGCCTCTACCCGGTGCATCACGACGGCGGCCAGCAGAAATGCGGCAAACGAAAGCGTCGTGATCGCCAGCAGCATCACGTCCCAGGTCCGGTGCACCCTCTGGCGCTTGCGGCAGTGCGCGCAGTTGTACAGATGCGCTTCGTAGTCCACCCGCAGATCCGGCGAGATTCCGGAAATATCGTAGCGCCATCCCGACAAAATCGCCCCCACAACCGGATCGTTGCAGGTATCGTGTCCAGAGTCGCGAGCTTGGGAATTTTGTGTAGCCATGAATCTATGGATGCTCTACCTATCCTAGTCGATTCTTACCCTGTGCGAAAACCGGGTGCCAGCGATCGCACTTTGTGCACTTTTGAACAGTATGCGTTCACAAACAGATGGGCTCCAGCGGGCTATCCTGCGCCGCCAGCACTACCCGATTGCCCAGCAAGGTCATCCGCCCGCCAATCGCCTGCTCAGCTGCCAGCCGTGCCAGCTCAGGCAGATTATTCTGCTCCGACAGGTGTCCGAGCACGATCGTGTGCGCGCCGCCATCGTAATCTCGCAGCAGAAACTCCGCGCACGCCGCATTCGACAGGTGCCCCACCCGGCTCAACACCCGCTGCTTCACGCTCCACGGGTACGGCCCGTCCTTCAGCATCTCCAGGTCGTGGTTGGATTCCAGCAGCAGCACATCCACGCCGCGCAGCGCCATCTTTACATTCGGCGGCACATACCCGAGGTCCGTGGCAATGGCCATCCGAATCGACTCCGACCGCGCATGAAAAACAAATCCGCAGGGATCGGCTGCGTCATGCGGAATGGTGAACGGATTGACGTCAATCTCGCCAATCGAAAACCCATGCCCGGCGCGAAAGTATTCCACGGCCGGCAGGAACGCAGGATCGGCCTTCACCCTAGGCGTCTCGGCATCCGTGGCGGCAGCGCAGTCAGCCGCCTCAACCTCCAGCGGATCGTCGGCGACGCCCTCCTCGGTCTCTGTCATCAGCGCCGTGTGCGCAGGCGCATGGTCAGCCCGCGTCGCCTTCTCGCGCTGCACCGTCTCCAGCCATTTCGCATAGCTCATCGTGGTGCGCGGCGTCAGCATCCGTACCCACGCCCGGTGCGTCCCCTCGGTAAAGAACACCGGAATCTTCAGCCGCCGCGCCAGCACCGACAACCCCGCTACATGGTCCAAATGCTCATGCGTGATCAGGATCGCGTCCAGCGCCTCGGGATCCTCGCCCACCTGCGCCATCCGCTTCATCAGCTCGCGGCACGACATCCCCGCATCCACAAGGATTCGCGTAGACCCTGCGGCGATCACCGTCGCATTGCCCTTCGACCCCGATGCCAGCACCGTCATCCGCACTCTTTAAAAATACGCCCTCACCCTGTGACTAAATCGCCCCGGAACCAATGCGAGTTCTCCGTACTCAGTTGTCAGTTCTCAGTTTCCGGCGGCAATCGTCCTTGCTTTTCCTGACAACTGACAACTAAGCCGCTGCCCGCAGGGGCGCGATGAAGTTCACCACCGACCGCATCACCACCTCGTCCCGCTGGTTGAACACCAGCGTGCTCGACTTCACCACCCCAATCTCCGGCCGCGAAGTCGACCGCCGTGCCGACAGGATCTCTGTCTCGGTGCGCAGCCAATCCCCCGGCCGCACCGGCTGGGTAAACTTGATCTCGTCCACCCCCGCGCCAATCATCCCACCGGCAACGTGCATCGACTCCACGCGCAGCCGCATCGTAATCGCCGCCGTCATCCACCCCGAAGCCGCCAGCCCCTTGAAGAACGTCTTCTCGGCCGCCGCCTCATCCAGGTGGAACGGCTGCGGATCGTACTTCGCCGCAAATTCCTTAATCTCCGCCGCCGTCACCTCGTAGCTGCGAATCGACCGAATCTTCATCCCCGGCTGCAAATCCTCAAAGTAAAGTTCATCCGCCAACGCAAACCCTCCACCGCTACTCACTATAGTTATAAAACCCGCGCCCGGACTTACGCCCCAACCAGCCAGCGTCCACCATGCGGATCAGCAGAGGGCACGGCCGATATTTCGGGTCGCCGATCCCGTCCTCCAGCACCCTCATGATATCCAGGCAAACATCCAGGCCAATAAAATCCGCGAGCGTCAGCGGCCCCATGGGATGCGCCATCCCCAGCCGAAAGATCTCGTCGACAGCTTCCGCCGTCGCCACACCCTCCATCACCGCAAACATCGCCTCGTTGATCATCGGCATCAGCACACGGTTACTGATGAAACCGGCAGCGTCATTCACCTCCACCGGCGTCTTTCCCGCGGCCAGCGCCAGCTCCCGCACCGTAGCAAACGTAGCGTCCGACGTCTGCAGCCCGCGAATCACCTCCACCAGCGCCATCACCGGCACCGGGTTGAAGAAGTGCATCCCAATCACCTGCGCAGCCCGTCCCGTTCCCGCCGCCAGCTTAGTAATCGAAATCGATGAAGTATTCGTCGCCAAAATCGCGTCGGGTCCCAGCAGCTCGTCCAGCTCGCGAAAGATCTCCTGCTTCACCACCAACCTCTCGGTAGCCGCCTCGATCACCAGCGTGCAGCCACTCAAGTCCTGCGGCCGATGCACCGGCCGAATCCGCGCAAAGATCTTCGGCGCCTCTGCCGGATCAATCTTCCCCTTAGCCGCCTCGCG
>Ga0302314_10012555_pt1 | contig 14651 bp, 15 predicted proteins | sample III_Palsa_N2_3_FD_200533 | JGI IMG/M metagenome (GOLD analysis project Ga0302314, IMG submission 200533) | Peat permafrost microbial communities from Stordalen Mire near Abisko, Sweden - III_Palsa_N2_3 | ecosystem: Environmental > Terrestrial > Soil > Palsa > Peat permafrost | place: Sweden... | reverse complement strand
TCCCGAGACTGTCGGGGCCGCCGCCGTACGGCGGCAAGACGTCGAGCGTTGTAAGGTTCCGCCCGTTTCTTTCGCTGCTATGAGAATCTGGGACCGATGCCGATCAATCCTCCTGACCGTGGGCTGCTGATCCTCACGAGCCTCGCCGACGGCGACAAGCACGGCTACGGGCTGATGCTGGACATCGAGCAGTTCGCGGGAGTGCGCCTCGGCCCGGGCTCGCTCTATGGGGCGCTCGCGCGCCTCGAGCAGGAGCAGCTCGTCGTCGCGTTGCCGTCTGAGGATCGACGTCGGCCGTACCGGATCACCCCTGCCGGGAGTCAGGTTCTGAAGGACGAGCTCTCAGCGCAGGCGGCGATCTCTCGCATCGGACTGAGCAGGCTCGCCGCCAGCAGTCGCTGAACAAGTCACTGAGGACTTGCGATTGCGTACAGCACGTGCGGATGCCCGTTGTGCGTGAAGTCGCGCTCGTACTGGAGCCCGAGCTTGTCCATCACGCGTCGAGACGCGAGGTTGTCCGGTCGGGTGAAGGCCACGATGCGCTCGAAGCCCGCGTCGGACGCGGTGGTCAGAGCATGGCGACCGAGTTCGGTTGCGATGCCGCGCGCCCAGCTGTCGCGCGCGACGGCCCAGCCGATTTCGAGCTCGGCGCGCCCGTCGACGAGGTTGTAGCCAATGGTCGAGCGGCCGACGCAGCGGCCATCGCTGAACGCGAGCGACATTCCGAAGCCGAACGCCGTCCAGTGGGCGAGCTTTCTGGTGATGATCTCCTCGCACTCCACGCGGCTGAAGGGACCGCTCTGACCGGCGGGACGGAGCCACTGCGCCACCTCGGGGTCACCCAGGATCTGCAGCAGCGCGTCGGTGTCCTCGGCGGTCACGCGCCGGATCTCGAACATGCAACGACGGTATCGGCTGCGAAGATGCGCCCCACAGGGTCGAAAGGAGCGATGCGCCACCGGAGATCCGATTTCTCGCGCGGCCGGAACGCCCGGCGGTACGCTGCCGGCATGTCATCCAGGTTGTCGCGCCTCGCCGTACTTCTGCTCGTTGTGCTCGGCACCGCCGGCACCGCCGGCACCACAGCCGCGCTCGCTCACTCGAGGTCAAGCCTGAGTGCGCGCACGCAGCACTCCGGCCCGCTGAGCGGCGACTGGTCCGGTTACATCGGTTCCGGCAGCACCCGCCAACGGATGCAGATCACGGTCAACGCGCGTGAGACGGCCGGCACCTGGCGGATCAGCGCCAGTTGCCACGGCGCATTGACACTCGACAGCATCTCCAGCGGCTATCACCACTTCCGCCGCCACGTCGCCAGCGGCGCCAGTTGCGCGGGCGGCGACATCGATTGCCTGAAGCGCGCCGGCGCCGGTCTCTATGACGCGGTCACGTCCCATCTCGGTGGCTCCTGGGACACCAGCGGGACGCTGAAGCGCGCGCGTCACTGAAGCCCGCGACGCACCGAGCTGATCTGCTCGGTGTTGAACCCGAGCCAGTTCATCCGCCCCGCGTAGCGCGCGTGCTCGATCTTCAGGCAGCGGTCCATCACAACGGTGAGGCCCGCCTCCTGCGCGATCCGCGCGCCCTCCTCGCTGATCACTCCGAACTGGCACCAGAGCGTCCCGGCGCCGATCTCGACCGCCTCGCGGGCGATCTCGGGCACCGCGTCCGGCTGGCGGAAGACGTTGACGACGTCCACCTCGACCGGCACCTCACCCAGGCTGGGATAGCTCTGCTCGCCGAGGATCTCGGTCTCCCGCGGGTTCACGGGAATCACCCGGTAGCCGTGGCGCTTGAGGTAGAAGCCGACGAAGTTGCTGGCGCGCAGCGGGTTTGCGGACAGCCCGACGATCGCGATCGTGCGTGCGGAGTTCAGCACGCGCTGGATCACCAGCGGATCCTGAAGACGGTTCAGGTCGAAGTCCGTCATCCGCTGTCCGCCAGACGGTCCGCTAGATCCTGGGAAACCGCTTCGAATGCCTGTTCGAGGTCCCAGATCAGATCCGCAACCGACTCGGTCCCAACCGACAGCCTGACGGTGCCCGGCCGCACGCCGGCGGCCTCGAGCTCGGCGTCGCTGAGCTGGCGGTGCGTGGTGCTGGCGGGATGGATGATCAGGCTCTTGGCATCGCCGACGTTGGCCAGATGCGACCACAGCCGCACGTTGCGGATCAGGCTCTGGCCACCGTCGCGGCCGCCGGCGCAGTCGAACGAGAAAACCGCCCCGGCGCCGCGCGGCAGGTACTTCTCGACAAGTCCGCGGTACTGACTTCCCTGCAGGCCGGCGTGCCGGACCTGCGACGCGAGCTCATGAGCCTCCAGGAACTCGGCGACGGCCAGCGCGTTCTCAACGTGGCGCTCCATCCGCAGCGACAGCGTCTCGAGCCCCTGCAGCAGCAGAAACGCGTTGAATGGCGACAAAGCGCCGCCGAGGTCGCGCAACGTCTCGGCACGCAGCTTCATCAGGTACCCGTACATCCCGAAGGTCTCGTGGAACTGCAGGCCGTGATAGGCGGGGGACGGTTCGGCGATCACCGGGAAGCGCCCGTTCGACCAGTCGAATGTGCCCGAGTCGACGACCACGCCGCCGATGCTCGTCCCGTGCCCGCCGATGAACTTGGTGGCCGAGTGGATCACGATGTCAGCGCCCCACTCGATCGGGCGGCACAGGTATGGGGTCGCGAACGTGTTGTCGACGATCAGCGGCAACGAGTGCTCGTGTGCGATCGCCGCCACGGCCTCGATGTCGAGCACGTTGCCGCCGGGATTGCCGATTGTCTCGGCGAAGAACGCCTTGGTCGAGAGACCCGCGGCGTCGCGCCAGGCATCGAGATCATCGGGATCGACCCAGCTGAGCGACACGTTCATCTTGCCGAGCAGGTGCTTGAGCTGATTGACGCTGCCGCCGTAGAGCGCCGTCGACGCGACGACCTGGTCACCGGGCGCAAGCAGCGTGAAGAGCGCCGCCGCCTGGGCGGCAATCCCGCTCGCGAAGGCGACAGCGCCAGCGCCGCCCTCGAGGTTCGCGACACGCTCCTCGAGCACCGCGACCGTCGGGTTCATGATCCGCGAGTACGTGTTCCCGTACTCCTGCAGGTTGAAATAGGCGGCCGCCGATTCCGGATCCTCGAACACGTAGCTCGTCGTCTGGAAGATCGGAACGGCGCGCGCTCCGGTGTTGGGGTCGGGGCGCTGCCCGGCGTGCAGTTGACGCGTCTCGAACCCGAAGTCGCGGCCATCACTCATCGGGGCCTCCCAGGAACCGGCGGACGAGCGGGATCTGGCGCGCCTCCTCGAGCAGGAAGCAGTCGTGTCCGTAGGGAGCATCGATCACGTGGCATTCGACCTGCCTTTCCAGGGAGCGCAACGCCGCCTCGATCTCGAGCGAGCCCGAGGGCGGGTACAGCCAGTCCGAGCTGAACGAGATCAGAAGTGTGCGCGCCGTCATCGCGTTGAATGCTTGCACCAGCGAGCCGTCGCCGTGCTCGCGCGCGAGGTCGAAGTAGCTCAACGCCCGTGACATGTACAGATAGGTGTTGGCGTCAAAGCGCCCGACGAACGATTCGGCCTGATGGCGCAGATAGCTCTCGACCTCAAACTCCGGCTCGGTGATCGTGTAACGGATGTCATCGGCGTACTGCAGGCGCCGTCCGAACTTGTCGGCGAGCCCCTCAGCCGAGAGATAGGTGATGTGCCCGATCATCCGCGCCACACCCATGCCCGCCGTCGGCTTGTCGGAGTTTCCGTAGTAGCGGCCACCCTGCCAGGCGGGGTCGCGCGTGATCGCCTCGCGCGCGATCGCGTTCCAGGCGACGCCCTGCGGCGCCAGCGCATGGGTGCTGGCGATCGCGACCACCGCGTCAACGCGCTCGGGGTAGAGGATCGCCCACTCAAACGCCTGCATGCCCCCGAGCGAGCCACCGGCGACCGCGGCCAGCCGCTCGATCCCGAGCTCGTCGAGGAAGTGCGCCTGGACCCGCACCATGTCGGAGACGGTTATCACGGGGAAGTCAGGACCGTACGGCGCACCCGTCGCGGGGTTCAGCGACGACGGTCCGGTGCTACCACGACAGCCGCCCAGCAGGTTTGTCGAGATCACGAAGTAATGGTCGGTGTCGAACGCCTTGCCGGGGCCGATCATCCCGTCCCACCAGCCGAGCGCCGTGCCGCTGGCGCCGTCGCGATCCTCGGCGCCGAAGCCGTCGCGCGTGCTCGGTCCAGTCGCGTCCGCGGAGTAGCCGGCGGCGTGGGCATCGCCACTGAGCGCATGGCAGACGAGGATCACGTTGTCACGCGCGGGGGAGAGCCGGCCGTAGGTCTCATACGCCACCCGCACCGGCTGCAGCTCGCGCCCGCAATCGAGCGCGATCGGCACCGACAATTCATGGTGCTGGGTCTCGACGACGCCCACCGAACCGGCGACCGGCTGCTCGGCCGCAGCGACCGCGGCGTTGGTTTCTCTTCTTGGCGTCACGCGGTATTGTCCAGTGTTCCGATAAGGAAACCAGGTTACGAGAAAGGGCCGTGGAACGCGATGGCGATCATTGACAACGGAGTCAACGTACAGGCGCTGCTCGACGCGCGCGGAGTTCTTGTCGACGCGCCCGGTGCCGCCCAGTTCACCTGGAGGGCATCCACCAAGTGGGAGCACGGCGTCCACAGCACGACGCGCGTCCACAACTTCTTCGGGCTCGGCGAGGAGCAGAGCCACAAGAGCGAGTCGGTCTTCGACGCCGATCATCCCGCCGTGTTCGCGGCCGAGGACAACGGCATCACCCCGATCGAGTACCTGCTCGTCGGCCTGACAAGCTGCCTGACGGCCGGCGTCGCAGCGGTGGCCCAGAACCGCGGCATCCAGATCCACTCGATCGAGGCGACGGTTGAGGGCGACCACGACATCCGCGGGATCCTGGGCGCCGACAGCGACGTGCGCAACGGCTTCAACGACGTGCGCGTGAATTTCAAGATCGACGCCGACGCCAGTCCGCAGGAGATCGAGGCGCTCGTCGCCCAGTCACAGAAGCGCTCCGCGGTATTCGACGCGCTGACGAACCCGACCGAGGTCACGGTCACGGTCGCATAGGGTCTCACGATCGAGCACCTCACCACAGCCGTAATCGGCGGCGGGCACGCAGGGCTCGCCGCCAGCCACTTCCTCAGCGAGCACTCGATCGACCACGCCGTGCTCGAGCGCGGTGAGGTGGCCAACTCCTGGCGTCACGAGCGCTGGGATTCACTGACGCTGCTCACGCCAAACTGGCTCAGCCGGCTGCCGGGCATCGGCTACGACGGCTCAGACCCTGACGGCTACATGAGCTCAGCCGAGGTGGCTGAGCTGATCGCCAGCTTTGCTGCGGTCGCCCGTGCGCCGCTGCGCACGGGCACCGAGGTGCGCTCGCTGCGACGCTCCGGCGACGGCTACCGGTTACGCGCCGGCGACGACGAGATCCAGGCCGACACCGTCGTGATCGCGAGTGGCGCCTGCAATCTGGCGGCGGTGCCGGCGCTCGCCGCGCAGCTGCCGGCCGGCGTCCTGCAGCTGACGGCCCACGCGTACCGCAACCCCGACCAACTGCCCGACGGCGGCGTGCTCGTCGTCGGTGCCTCGGCGACCGGGGTGCAGATCGCCGCCGAGCTCCAGCGCTCGGGCCGGCCGGTGACGCTCGCGGTTGGTGAGCACGTGCGCATGCCGCGCACATACCGTGGCCGCGACGTGCTCTGGTGGATGCACGCCGCCGGCGTCTGGGACCAGCGTCACGACGAGCTCGATGACCTCACCCGCGCCCGGACGTTGCCATCGCCGCAGCTGGTCGGGACGCCCGCGCGCGCCACCCTCGACCTCAATGCGCTGAGCGCGCTCGGGGTCGAGCTCGTCGGGCGCCTGGCGAGCGTTCGCGATGGCCAAGCGCTCTTCTCCGGGGGTCTGCGCAACGTCTTCTCACTTGCGGACCTGAAGCTCGAACGGCTGCTCGACTTCTTCGACGAGTGGGCGCTCAGCGATGCTGCGGGAGAGCAGTTCGCGTCGCCCGAGCGGCTCGCGCCGACGCTGGCCCCGCGCTCGCCGCGGCTACAGCTGGACCTCCTCTCCGGTGAGATCGGCACGATCCTGTGGGCCACCGGTTTCCGTCCCGACTACCGCTGGCTGGATCTCCCGGTGCTCGACGCCAAGGGCAACCTACTCCACGACGGTGGTGTCGTCGACAGCCCCGGCCTCTACGCGCTTGGGCTGCCGGTGCTGCGCCGCCGCAAGTCGACCTTCATCCACGGCATCGAGGACGACGCCCGCGAGGTGATCGGCCAGCTTACGGCGGGCTTGGCAGGCTCAGCGGCGGCGCGCCTCGGCGGTCAGGGAGGGCTGGACCCAGCCGTTGTCGGCGGAGTTGATGGTCACGCCGGGGGTGGCGATCTCATCGATCCGGTCGAGCACGTCGTCTGAGAGCACGACGTCGGCGGCGCTCAGCTGCGATTCGAGGTGCTCCATCGTGCGCGGGCCGATGATCGCCGAGGTCACGGCGGGGTGACGCAGCACAAAGGCGATCGCCATTTCGATCAGCGAGATGCCGGTCTGCTCGGCCAGCAGCGCGAGCTGCTCGGCGGCGTCGAGCTTGCGCTGGTTGGCCGGCAACGACAGGTCGAAGCGGTCCGGCAGACGCTCGGCGCGCATCGATGCCTGCTGGCCGGTCTGCTTGCGCCAGCGCCCGGACAGCCAGCCACCGGCGAGCGGGCTGTAGGAGATCACGCCGATGCCGTAGCGCTCACACGTCGGCAGCACATCGTGCTCGAGTGCGCGGACCAGGATCGAATAGGAGGGTTGCTCAGAGCGGAAGCGCTCACGCCCACGCCGCTCGGAGGTCCACTGCGCCTCGACGATTTCGGAGGCGGGGAAGCTCGAGTGCCCGAAGTAGCGGATCTTGCCCTGATGCACCAGGTCGCTGAGCGCACCGAGTGTCTCGTCGATGTCGGTCTGGGGCTCGGGGCGGTGGATCTGGTAGAGGTCGATCCAGTCGGTCTGTAGCCGCCGCAGCGAGTTCTCGACCTCGGTGATGATCCAGCGGCGTGAGTTGCCACGGTGGTTGGGCTCATCGTCTATCGGGAAGTGCACCTTGGTCGCAAGCACGACGTCGTCGCGGCGGCCCTTGAGCGCCTTCGCGACGATCTGCTCGGACTCGCCCGCTGAGTAGGCGTCGGCGGTGTCGATGAAGTTGATCCCGGCGTCGAGCGCGCGGTGGATGATGCGGACGCTGTCGTCGTGGTCGGGGTTGCCCCAGGCGCCGAACATCATCGCGCCAAGGCAGAGCTTCGAGACCGAGACGCCGGTGCGGCCCAGCATGCGTTGTTCCATGGATGGCTCCTGTCTGCGGGTTTGGGGGGCACCGGCCAGCGGGCCGGTGCCAAACGGATCAGTCGTGCGCCGTGCGGGCGGCGTCGTACTCCTCGTCGGTCACGTGCAGGCCCCAACTGACGACGCTCCCGGACTCGTCCTGCTGCTGCATCGCCACGTGTGCCATGAAGCGGTCGGGGGTGGCGCCGTGCCAGTGGTTCTCGCCGGGTTCGAAGAACACCCGGTCACCGGGTCGGATGACCTCGATTGTGCCGCCCTCGCGCTGGCACAGGCCGACGCCCTCGGTGACGAAGATCGTCTGCCCGTGCGGGTGGGTGTGCCACGCGGTCCGCGCGCCGGGGGTGAAATGCACCAGCGCGGCGGCGACGGTTGCGCCGGCGGCGGGTGCCGCCACGGCGTCGACGTAGACGTCGCCGGTGAACCAGTCGGCTGAGCCCTTGGAGGTCTCGATGCTCGAGCGCGTGATCTGCATCTAGCTGTGTTGCTCCTCGACGGTCGTGGTACGTGGTCCGGTGTCAAGATCAACATACCCATCTGCTGATCTATCTAGGAGACGTCGATCAAGTGCGCGCTGCCATCTTCAACGGACCTCGCTCCGTCACCGCAGGTGACCGTCCCGACGCCAGCCTGCGTGAGCCGACCGATGCCGTCGTGCGGGTTGTGCTGGCCTGCGTCTGCGGGTCCGATCTCTGGCTGTTCCGCGGCGAGACCGAGTTCGAACCGGGCCCGATCGGGCATGAGTTCATCGGCTTGGTGGAGGAGGTTGGCAGCGAGGTCACCAGTGTGAAGAAGGGCGAGCTGGTGATCTCACCATTCGCCTTCAGCGACGGAACCTGCCCGCACTGTCAGCACGGGATCCAGACAGCCTGTGTCAACGGCGGCTACTACCCGCAGAACGGCGACGGCGGTCAGGGGGAGGCGGTCCGTGTTCCGCTGGCCGATGGCACGCTCGTGGCCGTGCCGGGTAGCGGTCACTCCGATCAGACGCTCGCCTCGCTGCTGACGCTGTCCGACGTGATGGGCACCGGCTACCACGCGGCGGTCTGCGCGCAGGTGAAGCCGGGCAGCACCGTGGCCGTCGTCGGCGACGGCGCGGTCGGACTCTGCGGGGTGCTCGGCGCCAAGTTGCTCGGTGCCGAGCGGATCATCATGCTGAGCCGTCATGCCGCACGGCAGGAGGTGGCGCGCAGCTTTGGCGCGACTGACATCGTCGAGGCGCGCGGTGAGGAGGCTGTCGCCTCGGTGCTCGAACTCACCGGTGGCGTCGGTGTCGACGCCACGCTCGAATGTGTCGGTACGGGCGAGGCGATGGACACCGCGCTCGGTATCGCCCGGCCGCTCTCGATGGTCGGCTACGTCGGCGTCCCGCACGGTGTCAAGTTTCCGGTGCGCCGGATGTTCGTGGGCAACAAGGGCGTGCTCGGAGGCCCAGCGCCGGTCAGGCAGTATCTGCCCGAGCTGCTCGACGAGGTGCTCAGCGGCCGCATCAACCCAGGGATCGTGTTCGACTACGAGGCGGGTATCGAGCAGATCGACGCGGCCTACGCCGCGATGGATGAACGCCGCGCGATCAAATCACTCGTGCGCCTATCGAGCCTCTGACCAGGTCCCGATCGGGACTAGGCGCTCGGATAGCGCGGGTCGGAGCGGATCGCGTCCAGATCGGAGTCGTCCGCTGCCCATGCGCGCGTATCCGGGTCGAGTTCGAACGCACGGGCGACGTGCACGAGCGCCTGTTCGCGATCGCCGGCAAGCGCCGCGTAGCAGGCGAGGTTGTAGAGCAGCGAGCCGCTGTCGGGATGGTCGTCGAGACCGGCGGCGGCTGTCTCATATGCGGCCTGCGGGTCTCCCGCGCTGAGACTTGCCTGTGCGGCGAAGTAGTACTCCCATGCCGAAGGCGTGATCGTTCCCTCGTCGCCGCCGATCACCAGCACGGTCGTCCCGTCCTCGATCGCGACCGCTGCCCGGCGCGAGCTGATCTCGGCCACGAACACGAGCGTCCCCGGCGGCGCGTCGACGGTCTCGCCGTCTACCGTGAAGCGCGCGTGCCCGGTGAGCACGACATACAGCTCCTGATGGCGAGCCGCGGCGCCACCGGTCTCATCGTGCTCCTCGATCAGCTGCTGGCCGGCGTCGGCGCTGTAAGCGTTTGTCCCGAAACCGGTGATCCCGAGCGTGCGCCTGACCGGTCGCCAGTTGACGCCTGCGACCGCGATCGACTCGAGCTCGTTGATATGCACTACGCGGACCAGGCCGCGAAATCTACGCCTTTGTCGCGGATCGCACCACGTGCTCGACGCGCCCGACGGCGATGTCGTCGTCGGCGAGCTCAGGCATCGCGCCCAGCTCCCGCGGTTCCACGCGATAGCGCGAAGTGGCATCCGCCAGAGTGTTGGTGAGACCGTCGAGGTGCTCGGCCGCGGTCTGCGAGCGCGCGGCGCCCTCGACGAACCCGGTCGTGCTCAGTTCCAGGTCGTTCATGCTCTCGGCGATCTGGTCCATGCCGACACTCTGCTGCTGTGCGGCAGCCGCGATCTGCCCAGCAGCGGCGGACGCGCGGTGGATCGTCTCGGCGAGGCTCTGAACGCCGTCGCTTGCCTTGACGGTGAGCTCGAGACCGCGGTCGACGACCTGGGTGCCAGCCTCGCTTGCGCGCACGGCGCCGAGGGTGGCCTCGCGAACCTCGCTGAGGATCGACTCGATCCGGCCTGTTGCCTGCTTGGACTGCTCGGCGAGTCCACGGACCTGGTCCGCCACGACCGCAAAGCTGCGTCCGTGCTCGCCGGCGCGGGCGGCCTCGATGCCGGCGTTCAGTGCCAGCAGGTTCGAGCGGTCGGCAAGCTGGTTCACGGTCGCCGTGATGTCGCCGATCTGCTCGGTGCGGTCGGACAGCGCCGCGATCTCTGTGGCGATGCTGGCGACGCGGTCGCGGATCTCCTCCATTGCGGTGGCGATCGCTGCCAGGGCGGTGCTGCCCTCGTCGCTGACCTTGACCGAGTCGCTTGCCTCGCGGGCAACGTCCTCGGCCTGGCGGGCCATCTCGTCGGCGGCGGCGCGGAGCTCCTGGACGGTCGCCGACGCCTGGGTGATGGCGGCGGACTGCTGCTCGGCACTCGAGCCGTGCTCCTGGGCGGAATGCAGGATCGCGGAGGTCGACGATCCAATCGCCGCAACGCTCGACTGAATCTGACCGGAGATCTCGGCAAGGCTCGAGACCATGCGGTTGAGGCTGCCGGCGAGCGCGCGCAGATCCTGATCGCCCTGCGGCTCGACCGTCGCGGTGAGGTCACCGTCGGCGACCTGCGCGGCGAACACCGAGTAGCTGTGCACCGCGTGCTCCATCACCTCGCGGGTCTCGCGCTCAGAAGCGGCCTGCTTCTCGAGGAACTCACGCTCGGTCGCTGCCGAACGCTCGAGCGCCTCGCGCTCTGCCTCGGCGGCACGCTCGAGTGCTTCGCGCTCTGCCGCGGCGGCGCGCTCCTGCGACTGACGCTCGGCCTCGGCGGCGCGGGCCTGGGCCTCGCGCTCCGCCTCGGCGGCACGTGCCTGGATGTCACGCTCGACCTCGGCCGCGTGCAGACGCTCCTGCTCACGTTCACTCGCGAGCTGCGTCATGCGCTTGAGCGCAAGGTAGAAGCGGACGCCGGCCGCGACCAGCGTCGCGGTCGAGAGTGCGATCGCCACCTGCGTGGTATTCGAATGGTTGATCGAGGCGACGAACAGGATCACCAGCGCGATGATCGAGGCCACCGAGGGAACGAGGAAGCCGGAGGCTTTCGACTCGCGCGGTGCCTGCTGGGCTGCGGGGGCGGCCCAGACGGCAGCCGAGATCAGGAACAGCGAGCCGGGCCACGCCATCGAGTTCAGAACGAAGCCGATGTCGGTGGCGGAGATGCCGCCGAACAACGCGCAGATGTCGCCGGCGGCGTTGAGCAGGCCAGCCGCTGCAATCAGACCCCAGCGCAGGCGCTGGCCGCGCGGCATCAGCGCGAAGCCGATTGCCGTCAGGCCGAACAGCAGCAGGTCGCCGACGGGATAGAAGAGGTTGACGCCGACCGAGTAGCTGCCGCCGCCTGCCGTGTTGACGATCCAATGGAACGCGAACGCCACGAGTGCGGCGGCTGTCACCAGCGCGGCAACGACGCCGTCGAGGTAGTTCGCCGAGGTCAGCTTGCGGACGTCGCGCTGCATCAGCAGCATCACGCCGATATAGGCCAGCGGGAAGAAGCCGTCCCAGAGAATGTTCGCGCTCGAGAGCGTCGGCGGGTTGGCCATCGTCGTCATGGCGAAGTCGCCTGCGGCCCAGCAGAGGCCGCCGAAGCCGAGGAACAGGCAGTACTTGCGGTCGCGCGGGCTCACCCACGCACGCACGATCACGAGGATGCTCATCAGCGCCTCGAATGACGCGGTGCCCCAGCCGTCAAGCCAGTTCCAGGTGACGCCGTTCCCGCGCGCGAACAACAGCACGGTGTAGGCGAGTACAACTGCGCCGAATCCCGCGTAGGTGAGCTTTGTTCCTGGACCTACTTCGCGGCGCTGGACTCGCGCCTGTTCGATTGTGGCCATCGCTGGTCCCCCCTACGAAAATCCCTGGAAGTTTCTGTGGTCGGGGAATTAGTCGGCAACTCGCCACCAGACATTGAGCCTTGTGTTGCGAATCCCGCGAGCGAACCTCGTTTGAGCTGGTTTTGTGGGCGTTCTCATAAGAAAACCCTCATCTGGAGGCGGGTTCACGGCTGGGCGAATCGGCTCGCTAGGCTGCGGTCATGGCCGCCGCTGGTGAGGATCACGCACCCGAGGCCAAGAAGTTGCCGTCTGGACGGGTCGCACGCACGGCCCGTGTCGGCGGGCTGGCCGCCGGCCAGGGCGTGCGCTGGGCCGGAATGCGCGCGGTCAATCGCGTGCGCACGCCAGAGCGTGCGGCAGCTGCCGAGCAGGAGCGCACGGCGGCACTCGTAAGTGAGCTGGTCGAGCAGCTGAGCCGCATGCGCGGTGCCGCCATGAAGGTCGGGCAGATGATCTCGATGGTCGACTTCGACGGTCTGCCCGACGATCAACAGGATGAGCTCCAGCAGAAGCTCGCGACCCTGCGCGACGACATCCCGCCAGTCTCGTTCGCACGGCTGGAGAAGCTGCTGCGCAAGGAGTTCGGCGGGCCGCTCTCGAGCGTTTTCTCCGACTTCGACGAGCGCGCGTTCGCGGCGGCGTCGATCGGTCAGGTGCACCGCGCACGGACCATCGACGGCGACGATGTGGTGGTCAAGGTGCAGTACCCGGGTGTGGCCGAGGCTGTCGAAACCGACCTGCGCAACGCGCAGTTGCTGGTGCCACTGGTCAAGCGCCTGGCCCCTGGCCTCGACGCTCGGGCGCTCAGCGTGGAGATGCGCGAGCGGATCGGCGACGAACTCGACTATGAACTCGAGGCGCAGAACCAGCGACGCATCGAGCGGCTGCTTCGCGGGCACCCCTTCATGCAGGTCCCGCATGTCTACACAGAGCTGTCGACCCGCCGGGTGCTGGTATCAGACTACGTCGAGGGCGAGCGCTTCGAAGCGGTGCGACGGACGACGGAGCCGCGTCGCGACCGCTACGGCGAGATCGTGTTCCGTTTCTTCTTCGGGCTGCTCTATCGCGACCGGATCGCTCTCGGCGACCCGCACCCGGGGAATTACCTGCTTGCCGCGGGCGGCCGCGTCTGCTTCCTCGACTTCGGCCTGCTGCGTGACATCGATCAGAGCCGTCTGAACGCCGAGCGAAGCGTGGCGGCTGCCGTGCGCGGAAAGGATTCCGCCGCCCTGAAGACGGCCCTGATCGCCGGCGGCTACCTGCCCGAGGCGCGCGCCGACGCGGTCGAGGCCGAGTTCGCGCTGCGGCTGATGCGGCGGGCTACCAGCTGGTACGCGTCGCCGAAGTTCCGCCGTTTCGACGAGGTCGGCGCGGAGCATCGCCATGAGCGCGAGCGACCGGATGCCGACCAGCGCGGGGCCTTCAAGAATCAGATGAATCAGTTCACCCTGCCGCCCGACGCGGTGCTGATCCGGCGGATGCACGGCATTGTCGCGATCGTCCTGCAGAACCTGCGCGCCGGTGCCGACTGGGGCGCGATCGCGGCCGAGTACATCCACGGTGAACCGCCCGCCACCGAGCTCGGTCGGGCTGAGGCCGAGTTCTTCGCGCGCCGCGGTCGCTAGCCCGACTGCTCGGCATGTAATGACCTCAGTGGATCCAGCCACTTAACGGACGTGACCGCCTCCAAAGCTGTTCAGATCCCGGCCGCGCGCGCCGATGGGCACCGCCAGGACTTCGCCGCTGCGTACCGCGCGAACGTCGGTGCCATCGCCGCGTACTTTGCGCGTCGGTGCCGTGAGCCGCAAGAGGTCGCGGATCTCACATCACAGACTTTCGTCGAGGCCCTGGGTTCCCTGCACACATACGCGGGGAGAGGATCCGTTCGAGCGTGGCTGATCGCGATCGCCCGTCGTGTCTACGCTCGCCACGTCGCGGACCGGGCCGAGGGCGCCGCGCTGATCGACCGGCTGGGTGGTCAGCTGGTCTTCCCGCAGGACGAGATCGACGAGCTTGCCGATCGGCTCGACGCGCGCCGCGACGGGCAGGATCTGCTCGTGCGGGCGGCGCATCTCTCCGCATTGGAGCGCGAGGCCATCGAGCTTGTCGACCTCGTGGGGCTCGCGCCTCGGGAGGCCGCGCGGGTGCTTGGCGTCAGCGCCAACACATTGCGAGTTCGGCTGTTTCGTGCGCACGCACAGCTTCGAAAGGAGACGGATCGATGACTGCCTTCGAGGACGGACTCTGGTCCCGGCTCGTCGACGAACACGGTGCGGATCGGGTATCGCTTCCGCCGCAGCGTACGCGGAGGACCACACCCTCTCTGATCGGCGGAGGGGCTATCGCTGCCGCCGCTGCTGCCGCAGCGATAGCGATGAGCGTGCTCGGCGGCTCGGCGCCGGCCTACGCGCTGACCCGGAACGCCAACGGCACGATCACGCTCTCGATCTATCAATGGTCTCGCGTGGACATCCGCCAGATCGACGCTCGCTTTGCGGGCATGGGCAGTCGATGGCGCTTCGTGCCGGTCACTGCCTCCTGCGCGACCCCATGGCCCCCCAAAGACAAAGACTGGGGCTATGAAATCGTCAGCACAACCGCCAACGGCGCGAAGTCCGGGAGCGTCACACCGGGCCCCACTTCGCCGGCCTTCCCCGGGGTGTGGGTGATCGCCGCCGGGCAGCGAGCGGACGGAAGCGTTGCCATAGCCACGGTCACGATGCCCGGCCCGCTGCCGGAGTGT
>Ga0302314_10012553_pt1 | contig 14652 bp, 13 predicted proteins | sample III_Palsa_N2_3_FD_200533 | JGI IMG/M metagenome (GOLD analysis project Ga0302314, IMG submission 200533) | Peat permafrost microbial communities from Stordalen Mire near Abisko, Sweden - III_Palsa_N2_3 | ecosystem: Environmental > Terrestrial > Soil > Palsa > Peat permafrost | place: Sweden... | reverse complement strand
CACCGCGGGCGGATCGGTCGCCCAGACCCTGATCGGCCCACTGCTGCGCCCGCTCGCCGAACACCCGGGCCGGTTCACCATGGCCGTGGACTGCGCGGTCTACTGGCGGGCGGGCGGCTACCGCGCGGACGCCTCGAACCCCGATCCGCTGTCCCTGCTGCGGATCGTGCGCCGGGCCACCGGCCGGGTCGCCGTCGCCGACTCCCGCCGGGTGATCCCGCCAGTCCGGTTCTGCCCGGAACGTTTGTCCACCACCCGGTTCGCCGCCGACGTCTCGGCCGCCTCAGCCGGGTCGGCCGTATCCGACGGCTCGGCCGGCCCAGCCGACTCCGCAGACTCGGCCGATCCCGGCGCCGCGAATCCGGAGGCCGATGGCGCCTGGTCCACAGTCGGCCGTAGCATGGCAGCATTGTGGGAAAGATCATTGTCATTGGCGCGGGGGTGGCCGGGCTAGCCGCCGCGGCCCGGCTCGCCGGAGGCGATACCTCCGTCACCGTCCTGGACCGAGCACTGACCGTCGGCGGCGCGCTAGGCACCTCGACCGGACCCGATCAGGGCTTCGACACCGGCGCGCACACCCTGATCATGCCGGCCGTGTACCGGGACCTGTTCCTGAAAACCGGCGGACGCAAGAAGTCGGCCGCCGCCTCCCTGGAGGAGAACGTTGACCTGCGCCCGGTGGACCCGGTACGCAGGTACCTCTTCGCCGACGGCACCACTCTCGACCTGCCCAACGCGTCCCGGGCGAAGCTGCTGACCACCTTCGACACGGCACTCGGGCCGGGCGCGGGCCGGGATTGGCTCAAGGCAGTCGAGCACGGTGGCGCGGTCTGGGACCTACTCCGCCCGGCCTGGTACGAAGCCCCCCGTGCCACGAACCGTGACCTGTGGAAACTGCTCGCGAGCCGCGCCGGCCGACGTACCCTGACCCCGCGCGTGGGATTGCGCGCTCTGGCGAAGACCTGGTTCACCGATCCACGGCTCGGCCTGCTGCTCGACGAGTATGCCCTTGGCTGCGGCGCCGATCCGCGCCGGGCCCCGGGAATCCTGGCCGCCGCGCCCTATCTGGAGCACACCTTCGGCGCCTGGCGGGTCGCCGGGGGCCTGAGCAATCTCGCCGAAGCCCTGCACCAGCGTGCACTCGCGCGAAAGGTGGAGTTCCGGCTGGACTGCCCGGTCTCCCGAATCACCGTCTCGCCCAACGGTTCGGTCGACGGGGTACTGCTCGCCGATGGCGAACGGCTGCCCGCCGACACCGTCGTCGCGGCGGTCGATTCCCAGCAACTCGCCGCGCTCACCGCCAGCGTGACATCTGTGGATTCGCCAGCAGGCTATTCACAATCTGTCTTCACGGTCCTGCTACGGGTACCCGGCGCCGCACCGATGGCACACGAATCAGTGCTCTTCGGCGAGCCAGACGAGGCTGCGGTCGAGGCGCGGTTGGAAGCCGTATTCGGCCAGGCCGCACGGGCTGCCGACGACCCGACAGTGCGCGTCTGCGTATCCGAGGAACACCCCGAGGCCTGGAGCGTGCACGCGGCCGCGCCCCGCCACGGCACTGGGCCCGGTGCGTTGGGCTGGTCGGCGCCAGGGCTGGCCACCGGCTACGCCGACACCCTCGTCGACATCCTCGTCCGCCGTGGCCTGCTCAGCGCTGGCAGCGGCCGGATCGAAAGAATCATCTCCCCTGCTGATCGTGAGCAGGCGACCGGCGTTCCGGGCGGCGCGGCCTACGGCCCGGCGGCACATGGCTTACGCGCTACCTTGCTCCGCTCCCCGGTGGCCCAGCCGACCCGTGGCCTGTTCCACATCGGCGCCAGCGCCCGCCCCGGTTCCGGGGTCCCCTTCGCCGCCCTGTCCGCCTGGCACGTCAGTGAGCTGTTGAACTAAGCGTCAGTGTCTTTGGGGTGACGGGTAGAGGCATAGATGAGATGCACTGTCCGACGAGATTCGTCCACGAGGTAGCGCACCCGGCCACCTGCAGTTACTTCGTATTCCCATTGTGGAAGCGGCACTCCGCCCAGCGTTCCGGTTGCGAGGCGGCCCCGCAGGCGATGCTGCCGGTCGACATCGTTCATGGCGAGCGGGTCGCTCCGGAGGGCTTCGAAACAGCGCCGCGTGTTGCCTGCCGCCTCTGCGCACAGACTCTCCCATCCCTTCGCCGCCTCGCTTGTGGCAAACCGCAGGCGCCACTCGGAACCGATGGGCGGAGGGGCGACATCATCACCGCGTTTCGGGCTCACGGAGCGAGCACCTCGCCATAGTCTTCATCGAGATGGCTGCCGGTAAGCTCCGCAGTCAACTCCGGGTCTGCCAGGATCCTGGCTGTGGCGCGCCACTCGACGATGGCGCGGTGCAGACTGGAATGTAAATCCAAATCCACTATGTCGTGCGTAGCGTTCACCAGGTCGACGACGAACTCACCCATCTCTTCGGTCGACAAGTAGCGAGTCCAGGAAAATACCGCAGGCAAGGCGTCGATAACCGCTTCAACGCCCCGGTCGCTACTGATCAGCGCGGTAAGCAGGCGCGCAGTGACGTCGGCGGTCTCCTCGCGCTGACTGTCGTGCCGAGCGGTAGTGAGGTACAGGTCCTCGCCATCCCGTCGGGTGATGTGCACGCGCTGCGCTTGTTCGACGGTGTCGGCAACCCGCTTGGAGTTCTTGGACAGTTCGGAGAACGACACAGTGAGCGTGGGCATGCCTCGACTGTACTTCGGAATATATTCCGAAGTCAATCGGAGAATGGTGCCGCTGCGGTGGTCGTGCGCAGGTTGTGGAACACCTCAAGCGTGGCGGTGGACGCGTTCAGGGTGATGAAGTGCAGTCCGGGAACGCCCTCGGCGAGTAGCCGCTCGGCCATCTCGGTGGCGTGGTCGATGCCGAGGCGGCGCACCGCGGCGCGGTCGTCGGCGACGGCGTGGATCCGCTCGGCCAGGCGGGCCGGGAAGCTGCCGCCGCTGAGGGTGACCATGCGGTCGATCTGGCCGGCCCGGGTGATCGGCATGATGCCGGCCAGGATCGGCGTCTCGCAGCCGGCTGCGGCGACCCGGTCGCGCAGGCGGAGGTAGAACTCCGGATCGAAGAACATCTGGGTGATCGCGAAGTCGGCGCCGGCGCGGCACTTGGCCACGAAGTGGCGGATGTCGCTGTACCAGTCGGTCGAGCGGGGGTGGCGTTCCGGGAACGAGGCCACGCCGACGCAGAAGTCGCCGGACTCCTTCACCAGGCGGACCAGGTCGACGGCGTAGTCCAGGCCGCCCGGCTTCTTGACCCACTCGCCCTGGGGGTCGCCGGGCGGGTCGCCGCGCACGGCCAGGATGTTGCGCACCCCGGCGTCGGCGTAGCGGCCGATGATCCGGCGCAGTTCGCCCACGGTGTGGTTGACGGCGGTCAGGTGGCCGAGTGGGGTCAGGGTGGTCTCGGTGGCCACGCGCTCGGTGGTCGCCGCGGTGTTCTCCCTCGTGGAGCCGCCCGCGCCGTAGGTGATCGAGACGAAGTCGGGGCCGACGCCCTCGATCCGGCGCAGCGCGTTCCACAACTGGTGCTCGGACTCGGGGTCGCGGGCGGGGAAGAATTCGAAGGACATCGTCGGGGATCCGGTGCGCAGTAGTTCACGAATCGTGATCGCCCGATCGGGCCTTACGCTGGGGATACCGAGTGCCATGCCGACCATCATATCGGCCCGGTTACGTGCGACCGCGGGTGTTTCACGCGCTGAGACCGCAATTTTTTGGGCGGGCGACGGACGCATGGCGAACCGGGCACGGGACTCGGCACGGGACCCGGCACGGGACCGCGCGGCGGACCGCCGGAGGCGACCAGGTAGCCTGAAGTCCATGAACGAGCTGATCTCCCCGATGAACCGGTACGACTTACGCGACCGGGTCTCGGCCGAACTCTCGCTCTTCCTGGACGGTCAGGCGCGCACTTTGGGCCGGGTGAGCCCGGATCTGGGCGCGGTGGTGCAGGCGCTGCGCGACTTCCTCGACGGGGGCAAGCGGATGCGCCCGGCGTTCTGCTACTGGGGCTGGCGCGCGGGCGACGGCGCCGAGGCGGACGAGCCGGCCGCGCTGCACGCCTCCGCCGCGCTGGAGCTGCTGCAGGCCTCGGCGCTGATCCACGACGACTATATGGACGGGTCCGATACCCGGCGCGGCGCCCCGGCGATCCACCGGCGGTTCGAGTCGCTGCATCGGGACGGCGGCTGGGAGGGGCCGCCGGAGCGTTTCGGCGCCGCCGCCGCGATTCTGCTCGGGGACATCACTCTGACCTGGTGCGACGAGATGTTCACCGGCTGCGGCCTGCCCGCCGGGCGGATCGCCTCGGCGCGGCCGGTGTTCGACCTGATGCGCTCGGAGGTGATGGCCGGGCAGTACCTGGACGTGCTGGCGCAGGCCAAGGGCCTGTCGGTGTCCACTCCGGAGGAGATCCTGGCCAGGGCCAGGACCGTGCTGCGGTACAAGTCGGCCAAGTACACCGTCGAGCGGCCGCTGCAGCTCGGCGCGGCGCTGGCCACCGGTTCGGTCGACGGTCCGCTGGCCGAGGCGCTCTCCGACTACGGGCTGCCCATCGGCGAGGCCTTCCAGCTGCGCGACGACATTCTCGGCGTGTTCGGCGACCCGGCGGCGACCGGCAAGCCGGCCGGCGACGACCTGCGTGAGGGCAAGCAGACCGTGCTGATCGCGCTCGCGGCGGCGCGGGCCGACCGGGCCCAGACCGAGGCGCTTCGGGCCGGGGTCGGCGATCCGGAGCTGGACGAGGCGGGCGTGGACCGGCTGCGCCAGATCATCACCGAGACCGGCGCGCTCGGCCTGGTCGAGGAGGAGATCACCGAGCTGGCCGAGCGGGCGCACAAGGCGCTCGGGTCCGCGCCGGTGGCCGCGCAGTCGCGCGAGGTGCTTGAGGAACTCGCGGTCGCCGCGACCGCGCGCCAGGGGTGAGCGGACGGGGCGGCGCTACGGCCGGCCGATGGAGCGCCCGGACTGACCGTCGTCGCCACCCCGCACGACCTGACCGCGGCCGGTCAGTACGCTGACGAACTGGCCCTCCTGAACGCGGGCCGGGTGGCGGCCGAAGGTGCTTCCGGTGCGGACCGGTACTGTCCACGGGGGTTGACGGCAAAGGCAAATCCCAGGGTACATAAGGGCAAAACCCGAGCGCAGTTCCCGACGGCGCGTCGAGACGGTAAGGCCCTGCGGCACTGGAGAACCGTACTTATCCGGACAAGTTTCGCAGAATCCGGATACTATTGGTGAGTGCGGGGATTCGCTCGGAGATGTTTTCCGCAAAGGGTCGCCAAGGGCGGGCGGGCGGTGAATAATCCTCTGTAGAGACCTCGTCGTCCCCCCGTGCGAAGGGGTCTCGCCGAGGCGCGATTCCCTCCCCCCGTGGGGGTTGCGCCCCACGCGGCGCCATGCTGGTCCCTCCCCCCGTAGGGATTATCGGCGCCGCCGGTGCCGGAACCGCCCCCGCCGCCGCCCAGTGGTCTCCCCCGGACCCCGCGGCAGGCGAAACCCCTCCGGTACCCCAAGCGGAGAGTCCTCGACAACTCTCCGCCGCGAGGCCTCGTCGTCCCCCCGTGCGACGAGGCCTCGCCCATTTCCGCATTGCATTTCCCACCGGCTCACGAATCAGCAGACCAGCTCGGTCCCGATCGGGACCACCGCGAAGGTGGCCCCCTGGACCCCGGCGGAGCCCACCAGGGCGAGCGAGACGAATCCGAACTCCGCCCCCGCGGGGATGTCCGAGCGCCGGACGGTGAGCGGACCGGGCATCCAGTCGCCCAGCGGGGTCTTGATGATCTTCGAGAAGTGCGGCGGGAAGTGCCCGCCGCCGCAGGCGCCCATCGACACCTCGGGGAAGACCACGACCGGGATGCCTGCCTTGGTCAGGGTCTTCTGCAGCAGGGCCGGGTCGTTGAGTTCGCGCACGGTCAGCGTGACCTGGCCGTTGGAGTAGCTCTCCACCGACCAGCCCGCGGTCTGCACGTCGATCAGCTTGGCCGGCTTGGCGCCGGCCGTGGGCGCGGCGGCGGAGGGCCTGGGGGCGGGGGCGTGCCCGGTGGGCAGCGCGGCGGCCAGGCCCAGGCACAGGGTCAGCCCGGCCGCGCCCGCCCCGAACCGCCGGTTGCGCCGGCCCCGGCGCACCGCGGCCACCGTGCCCGGCACTAGGTCCGGCAGCGGCGGCTCGCCGACCAGCGCGGAGCCGAGCTGGCTGCGCAGGTGCGCCTCTGCGGGGTCTTCCCACATGTCAGTTTCCTTTCATTTTCACGCGTAATCGAGCACGGAGTCGCCCAGGATCTCCCGCAGCCGGGCCAGGGCCCGGGAAGTCTGGCTCTTGACCGTGCCCGGTGAGCAACCCAGCACGGCGGCGCAGCCGGCCACGTCCAGGTCCTCCCAGAAGCGCAGGATCAGCACCGCCCGCGAGCGCGGGGCGAGCTGGTCCAGCGCGGCCAGCAGAGTGAGCTCCAGCACCGGTTCGTGGGTGCTGACAGTGGGCTGCTGCTGGGCGAAGACGGCGTCGCGGACCCGGTCCCGCAGGTGTTTGCGCCGTTTGCTCAGGTATCCGTTGACCAGGACCCGGTGGGCGTAGGCGGCCGGATTGTCCGCGTTGCGGACCCGGTTCCAGGACCTTGCCAGATCGAGCAGCGCGCTCTGGGTCAGGTCCTGTGCTTCGTGCCAGTCGCCGCACAGCAGGAAGGCCGTGCGGCGCAGATCCGCCTGCCGCTCCTGGGCGAACTCGCTGAACTCGGCGAGCCTGTCCATTCGTGTCGCTCCTCCCTCCACCGGGGCCTGTGAAAGAGCATGAGGATACTGCGGCCGGAATGGTTGCGTCCCGGACCGCGACCGGATTGGAATTTTTCCCGTGCGGACCACTTCTCGTCGTTGTGACGAGAAGGGCGTATGCTGGGCTCCATGGCGCAGTTACGCATCGCATTGGCCCAGATTGATCCGAGCGTCGGCGACCTGGCCGGCAATAGCGCGCTGATCCGGCGGTCGGCCGCCGCGGCGCAGCAGGAGGGCGCGCATCTTCTGGCCGTGCCCGAGATGGCGCTGACCGGCTACCCGATCGAGGACCTGGCCCTGCGCGGCTCCTTCGTCGACGCCTCCCGGGAGGCGCTGACCACCTTGGCCGCGGCGCTGGCCGAGGAGGGGCTGGGCGACCTCGTCGTGGTGGTCGGCTACCTCGACCACGGGGCGCAGGGTCCGGCCGAGCCCGGCCGGGACGCCCAGGCCCAGAGCTCCGAGGTCGGTTTCCGGCCGCACAACGCCGCCGCAGTGCTGCACCGGGGGTCGGTGCTGGTCCGCTCGGCCAAGCACCACCTGCCCAACTACGGGGTCTTCGACGAGTACCGCTACTTCGTCCCCGGGGACGTGCTGCCGGTGGTCCGGGTCAACGGGATCGACGTGGCCATCGCCATCTGCGAGGACCTGTGGCAGGACGGCGGCCCGGTGGCGGCCTGCGCCGAGGCCGGGGCCGGCCTGCTGGTGTCGATCAACGCCTCGCCGTACGAGCTGAACAAGGACGACGTGCGCTACGCGCTGCTGCACTGCCGCGCCCGCGAGGCCGGCTGCGCGCTGGCCTACGTCAACATGATGGGCGGCCAGGACGAGCTGGTCTTCGACGGCGACTCGATGGTGCTGGCCGCGGACGGCTCGCTGATCGCCCGGGCCGGGCAGTTCACCGAGGAGCTGCTCTTCGCCGACCTGGACCTGCCGGCCGCCGCGGAGCGGGGAGCCGAGGCCGAAGGCTTCCGGGACACGCTCGCGAGCAACGGGATGACGGTCCGCCGGGTGACGGCCACCGCCGGACCGGTCCCCGCCTATCCGGCCCGGCCGGGCGTGATCACCGCCCGGGTGGGCGACCACGCCGAAATCTACGCGGGCCTGACGACGGGCCTGCGCGACTACGTCCGCAAGAACGGTTTCAGCTCGGTGGTGCTGGGCCTGTCCGGCGGGATCGACTCGGCCCTGGTGGCCGCGATCGCCTGCGACGCCATCGGGCCGGAGAACGTCTACTGCGTGTCCATGCCCAGCCGCTATTCCTCCGAGCACTCCAAGGACGACGCCGCGGAACTGGCCCGCAACACCGGCCTGAACTACGAGACCGTGGCGATCGGCGACATGGTCGAGGCGTTCCTGAAGACCCTGGCCGGCTGCGGCACCCCGCTGACCGGGCTGGCCGACGAGAACCTGCAGGCCCGGGTGCGCGGCACGACCCTGATGGCGTTGTCGAACCAGCGCGGGCACCTGGTCCTGGCCACCGGCAACAAGTCCGAGCTCGCGGTCGGCTACGCGACCCTGTACGACGCCGGCTCCATCGGCGGCTACTCGCCGATCAAGGACGTGCCCAAGACCCTGGTCTGGGAGCTGGCCCGCTGGCGCAACGCGCACGCGCTGGACCTCGGGCAGGTCCCGCCGATCCCGGTCAACTCGATCGAGAAGGAGCCCAGCGCGGAGCTGCGGCCGGACCAGAAGGACAGCGACTCGCTGCCGGACTACGACGTCCTGGACCGGATCCTGGACCTCTACGTGGAGGGCGACCTGGGCATGGCCGCCATCATCGAGCGCGGCTACGACCCGGCGCTGGTGCGCCGGATCCTGGGCCTGATCGACACGGCCGAATACAAGCGGCGGCAGTACCCGCCGGGCACCAAGATCTCCACCAAGGCCTTCGGCCGGGACCGCCGCCTGCCTATCACAAACCGGTGGCGAGAGAACTGAGCGGAGCGTTCTCTCGCCAGCCGCTGGCGAGAGAACTCAGTGGAGCGCTCACCCGCCGGCAGGCCTACGCGGCCGCGCCCCGCAGCAGGTCGTCGACCAGCGCGGCCGAGTAGTCGGCGGCGACCAGGGGCGCCCCGGGCGGGCACATCCGGGTGACGAAGAGCAGGGCGGAAGTCAGCATGATCATCGTCCGCTCCGTGTCCAGGTCCGGGCGCAGCTCCCCCGCCTCCACGCCTCGGCGCAGCACGTCCCGGAACAGGTCCCGGCGCGGCTCGATCACTTCCTGGTTGTAACGCTCCCAGAGCACGCTGTTGGCCCGCGCCTCGCGGATCAGCACCGTGTAGGCCCCGCCGGCCTTGCCGTCCTGGAAGTGGACCCGCATCGCGTCGAGCAGCAGGACCAGGCTCTCCCGGATCGGGGTGCCGGGCGGCGGCGGCTGGGCGTCGTAAGGGTGCATCCGGCGCTTGATCGCGTCGATCAGCAGCGCTTCCTTGTTCGGCCACCGGCGGTAGATGGTCGCCTTGCCGACCCCGGCGGCGGCGGCGATCATCTCCATCGACATGTCGTCGTAGCCGACCTCCTCGGCGAACAGGCCCAGGACCGCGTCCAGGATCGCCGCCTCGGCCTGCTCGCTGCGCGGCCGTCCGGGTCGGCGGGCCGCCTGGTCGGCGGGGGCGGCGGCCTTCCCGGCGGCGGGTGGTGAAGTAGTCGTCATGATCTCTCCATCCTGCCCTATCGCTACACGGCCACGTTCTCTGCGGCGTGCGCGGCGGTCTGGCCGGCCGCGGGACCCGCGCCGGCGCCCTTGGCCGCCTTGGGCAGCCAGAGCAGCACGAAGACCGTGGCCAGGAACATGACCGCGGCCGCGACCGAGGTGGTGATGTGCATCGCGTGCACGAAGGCCTCGTTGGCGGGTCCGAGCAGCCCGGTGGCCTGCGGGTGCGCGCCGGCCTCCTGGGCGACGAAGTCCTGGGTGGCCTGGATCGAGCCGCTCACGTCGTGCACCACGTCGGGCGGCAGGACGTTCAAAGCGGTCAGTCTCGGCGCCACCACGCCGCGGTAGGAGGAGGTCAGCACCGCGCCGAGGACCGCGACGCCGAGCGCCCCGCCGACCTGGCGGACGGTGTTGTTGACCGAGGAGCCGACCCCGGCCAGTTCCCGCGGCAGCGAGGTCATCACCGTGGTGGTGGCCGGAGGCATCACGTTCGCCATCGCGATGCCCTGGAGCAGGGCGATCAGGCCGTAGATCCACATCGGCGAGTTCACGGTGACGAACTGGTAGAGCAGGAAGGTCACGCCGATGCCGAACAGCCCGACGCTGGCCACCCTGCGCGCGCCGAAGCGCCGGACCATGTTCGAGGAGAGCGGGGCGAAGACCACCTGGCTGAAGGCGAAGGGCAGCATCCACATGCCGGCCTCCAGCGGGCGGAACCCGCGGACCGACTGGAGGTAGAAGGAGAAGAAGTACAGTCCGCCGATCATCGCGAAGAAGGAGAGCGCGACGGAGATCACCGCGGCCGAGAAGGGCCGGTTGCCGAACAGGCGCACGTCCAGGGCCGGGTGGTCGGTGTGCAGTTCCCAGAGCACGAAGGCGACCAGCAGCGCGATCCCGCCGGCCAGGGGGATCAGGACACCCGGGCTGAACCAGTCGCCGACGTCCCCGCCGTGGATGACCCCGTAGACCATGCCGACCAGTCCGGCCATGGACAGCAGCACGCCGATCGGGTCGAGCCTGCCGGGCTTCGGGTTGCGCGACTCGGGGACGAGGAACACCATGAAGGCCAGCGCGATCAGCACGATCGGGACGTTGATCAGGAAGACCGAGCCCCACCAGAAGGAGTCCAGCAGTGCGCCGCCGACGACCGGGCCGATGGCGATCGCCAGGCCCACCGAGCCGGCCCAGACCCCGATCGCCTTGCCCTGCTCGTGCCGGGGGAAGACGTTCGCGATCACGGCCAGGGTGGAGGGCATGATGGCCGCGCCGGCGAAGCCCATCGCGCTGCGGGCCGCGATCAGCTCACCCGGGCTCGCGGCGTAGGCGCACAGCAGCGAGGACGCGCCGAAGAGCACCATGCCGAGCATCAGGATCCGCTTGCGGCCCAGCCGGTCGGCCAGGATGCCCCAGGTGAACAGCAATCCCGCGAAGATCAGGGTGTAGGCGTTGATCGCCCACTCCAGGTCGGACTGGCTCGCGCCCAGACCCACCGGCTTGGGCTGCGAGATCGTCCGCAGGGCCACGTTGAGCACGGTGTTGTCGAGGACGACGACGAGCAGCGCGAAGACCAGGACGCCGAGGATCAGCCATCGCCGCGGATGTCCCTGGTTGTCCGCGGCGCTCGCGGCGCCGTTCGGGGTCTCACTCATGGGGCTTGCCCTCCCGGGGAACCGAAAATTTCAATCCGATACGGGTTCGTTTCGTATCAACGAAATCTACCGCCCGCTTTTACGATACACAAGCGTTTCGTTTACCGGCCGAGCCCGATCCGGCGGACCAGTTCCCGGGTGGCCGCGGCGGGGTCCTCGGCCTCGGTGATCGCCCGGACGACCACGATCCGGCGGGCGCCGGCGGCCAGCACCTCGCCGAGCGTGGCCAGGTCGATCCCGCCGATCGCGAACCAGGGCGGGAAACTTTCACCGGAGGGGGCGGAAGAGGCGGCGGAATCCGGGCCGCTTCCGGCCCGCGCCACGGCCAGCCCCGCGGCGTACTCGACCAGGCCGAGCCCCGGGGCCGGACGGCCGGGCTTGGTCGGGGTGGGCCAGCACGGTCCGACGCAGAAGTACCCCGGGCCGTGCGCGGCCAGTTCGGCCAGCGCCGCGTCGACCTGGGCCTCGTCGTGGGTGGAGCGCCCCAGCAGCGTGGCCGGGCCGACCATCCGGCGCGCGAGGGCCACGGGAAGGTCGTCCTGGCCCAGGTGCAGGACCGGTGCCCCGGCGGCGAAGGCCAGGTCGGCCCGGTCGTTGACGGCGAAAAGCTTGCCGTGCCGGGCGCACGCGTCCGCGAAGACTTCGAGCGCGGCCAGTTCGGCCCGCGCCTCCAGGCCCTTGTGCCGCAGCTGCACGATGTCGACTCCGGCGGCGAGCACCTCGTCGAGGAATTCTTCGAGGTCACCCTGCCGTTCGCGGGCATCGGTGCACAGGTAGAGCCGGGCCGAGTCGAGCTGTGCGGTGGGATCCACTCAGAAGCCCAGCGCGTGCGCGCGGCGGCGCACCTCGGTGCCCCGGTCCTGCGCCAGCGCCTCCACCGGAGTGCCCGGCAGCGACTCGTCGGGCGTGAACAGCCAGCGCAATGCTTCCTCGTCGGTGAACTTATTGTCGCCCAGCAGGGTGATCGTCCCGGGCAGCCCCTTGATCACGCCGTTGCGGTCGATGAAGGCGGCCGGCACGGAGAGCACCGGCGGCGTCCCCCGGCGCACCGCGAGCAGCTGCCGGTCCTTGAGCAGCTGCCTGGCCCGGGTGATCGGCAGGTCCAACCGGTCCGCGAGGTCGGGGAGGGTCAGCCACTCGGGCACCAGCCGGTCGAGGTCAGCAGTAGAGATCGTCACCGCACCAGTGTATCGCCGGGCCGAACCAGGGATTCGGCCGTATTTCTTTTCATTCAAGGCTTAATTTTTACCAGAACCTCAGTTGGAAGCCTTAAGGTGACCGCCTATGGACAACACGAATTCTTCAGCCGACTCCACGCCCGCCACCGTCGTCGAAACCGCCGGCGGCAAGTCCGTGGACCTAGACCTCAGTTCCGTCAGCAGCGCCTCCGAGGTGCTCCCCGACGAGCTGCTGGAAATCGACGAGGACGAGGAGGGCGAGGAGGAGGGCTCGGGCCTGCTCTCCGGCGCCTTCGGGTTCACCGCCCTCGCCCTCGGCTTCCTCTCGCTCAGCGGCAGCTGGCTCGGCAGCGTCTACAACAGCCGCGCCGAGACCAGCAGCCAGCTGTTCGCCAAGGCCGCGACCACCCAGACCCAGGAGAACCAGATCGGGGTGAACGCGCTGGCCAGCGGCTGGCACGCGCAGGCCGTGATCGGCGGCATCTTCGGCCTGGCGGCCCTGCTGGTCGGCGCCGGCGTGCTGCTCGCGCCGAACCTGCTGCTCAGCGGCAAGGCCCCGGCCTGGGCCCGCGCGGCCGGCATCGCCGGCATCGTGCTCGCCGTCGTCGGTCTGATCCTGGCCGTGTTGACCTGGTACGGCGTGCTCGCCCCGAGCCTGACCGCCCCGACGGTCCCGACCACCTCCTGACCCTCGCCGGCTGACCGCCCCCCGCGGCGGATCGGCCGCATCCCTTCGACCCAGCGCCACCCGGGCCGGCCCACCGGCCGCCGGGTGGCGCTTTCGCTTGCCGCCCGACCCGATAGACTCGGCGGCAGCTGGACTGATGAACTTCATATTCCACCACGGGAGCCCGCGCGCGGCGGGCTGAGAGGGGGGCACGTGCGGCCCCCGACTGTTTGAACCTGGCCGTGGGTCCGTTCGAGACGGACCGGCGGTGGAGGGAGGGCGTTATGCGACGGCTCGACGAGTTCGACGCGGTCGTCATCGGAGCCGGGCTGATCGGCTCCGCCGTGGCCTGGCGGGCCGGACGGCTCGGTCTGCGGGTGGCCCTGGCCGACCCGGGCTTTCCCGGCGCGGCCTCCACGGCCGCGGCCGGGATGCTGGCCCCGGTGGCCGAGGCCCGTTACGGCGAGGAGGGCGTGCTCGCCCTCGGCCTCGAATCGGCCCGGCGGTATCCGGATTTCATCGCGGACCTGGAGTCCGACCTCGCAGCTGATCTCGATGTGGATCTGGATGTCGATCTGGAGTCCGCCGACTCGCCACTGAACTCACCACACGCCTCACCGGCGGCGGGCCGCTCGGTCGGCGCGGCCGGCTACTGGGCCACCGGAACCCTCTCGGTCGCCTACGACCGTGACGACGGTGCGGCGCTGGCCGAGTTGGCCGAATTCCATCGGCGGCTGGGCGTGGCCTCCGAACTGCTGACCGGGGCGCAGTGCCGGGCGCTGGAGCCCCTGCTCGCGCCCTCGGTGCACTCGGGCCTGGTGGCCCGGGGCGACCACGTGGTCGACAACCGGCGTCTTCTGGCCGCGCTGCGCACGGCGCTGGAGCGCACCAGGACGCCCATCCACCGCCAGGCCGTCGCCGAGCTGCTGGTCGAGGACGGCGCGGCGGTGGGGGTGCGGCTGGCCGACGGCTCGGAACTGCGCGCCCCGCAGGTGGTGCTGGCCGCGGGCGCCTGGTCGAACGCGATCGCCGGCCTGCCGGACGGCGCGCTGCCGACCATCCGTCCGGTGAAGGGCCAGATCCTGCGGCTGGCCGTGCCCGCCGCGCAGATGCCCTTCATCAGCCGGGCCGTGCACGGACTGGTCCGGGGCCGGTCGGTCTACCTCGCCCCGCGCGAGCACGGCGAACTGGTGATCGGCGCGACCTCCGAGGAGGCCGGCTTCGACATCCGAGTGACCGCCGGCGGCGTCTACGAACTTCTGCGCGACGCGCACGCGCTCTTCCCCGGCCTGGGCGAGCTGCCGATGCCGGAGATCAGCGTCGGGCTGCGTCCGTGCGCCGCGGACAACGCGCCGGTGCTCGGCCGCACCGATCTGCCCGGACTGATCGCCGCCACCGGGCACTACCGCAACGGCGTGCTGCTGACCCCGGTCACCGCGGACCTGATCGCCGGGCTGCTGGCGGGCGGCGAACTGCCGTCCTGGGCGCGGGAGTTCCAGCCGAACCGGCCGAAGCGAGCGCACGCGTGAGCGGGCCGGGGATCACCGTCACGGTGAACGGCGCGGCGGGCCGGTGGGCGCGGGGCACCCGGCTGGACCGGATCGTGGCCGAGGTGAGCGAGGCCCGGACCGGGATCGCGGTGGCCGTCGGGGACGCCGTGGTGCCGCGGGCGGAGTGGAGCGGCTGGGTGCTGGCCGACGGCGATGTGGTGGAGATCC
>Ga0302314_10012548_pt1 | contig 14659 bp, 10 predicted proteins | sample III_Palsa_N2_3_FD_200533 | JGI IMG/M metagenome (GOLD analysis project Ga0302314, IMG submission 200533) | Peat permafrost microbial communities from Stordalen Mire near Abisko, Sweden - III_Palsa_N2_3 | ecosystem: Environmental > Terrestrial > Soil > Palsa > Peat permafrost | place: Sweden... | reverse complement strand
GAACGCGCGCACAACGGGCGCGATGGTGGCGGTCACCGGCGCGGTCGCGCCCAGCGTCCGCGCGGCCCTGCGGTCGGCCTCGAAGTTGTTCTGGCCACCGTTCAGGTAGTCAACGACGCGCGCCGCGCTCGGCACCGAGGTGCTGATGAGGGCCGCCTTCGCCCGCCGCGTCGCGTCCTCCCCCCAGTCGTCTGCCACGGCTACAAGTATGCGGCAAACTAAGCGTTCCGGTGCCGCTAGCGCCGACTGCGGTCAGGCGCGGCGGATCAGCCCGGTCAGCCGGGGCTCATCGGGGTAGCGGGCGGAGGCCCGGCGCAGGTCGGCGACGGCACCGGCCGGTTCATCGACCGCTTCGGGCCCGTCGCCTGGTAATGCCCAGACGCCGGCCAGGAGGTCCCCGGGCGGACCGGACACGAGAACGGGCCGCCGGCTCCATTGCCGGACGGCCCGTGGCCCGTCTAACGCGCTTGAGGCCCTCGAATCCTCAGCTCAGCAGCCGTCGTAGAGCGACCAGTTGGACGCGCCGCCGGCCGCGATCGCGTTGTCGAACACCTGGTTCTGCTCAGCCACGCTGGCGTCGCCGAAGTCGGCCGCGCTGCCGCCGTACTCGACCCAGGTCGATTCGCTGAACTGGTAGAGCCCGTAGTGGCCGCTGGCGTTCATGACCTGGGGGTTGCCGCCGGACTCAGCGGCGATCACGCACGCCTGGAACGAGCCGGAGTCGCCGGAGTACGAGCTTTGCGTCGGCGCGGGCGCAGCCTGGGGGACGCTGGCCGACGAGTCGCTCTCCCCGACGCTGGCCGTGCTGGTCGCCGGCGCCGCGGCGGGCGCGAGCGCCGCGGGGGCACCGGGGATCTTGGCCGGCTTGGCCGGGACGGTCAGCACCTGTCCGGCCTGGATCTCGTTCGCGTACTTGATCTCGCGATGGTTGGCCCAGTACAGCACGGTCCAGTAGTTGGAACTGTGGTACAGGCGCTGCGCGATCGATGCGAGCGTGTCGCCGGACTTGACGACGTACTTCGCCTGCGGCGCGCGGTGGTGCTTCCCCTTCGGCTGCAGCGCGGCGACCTGGTCCGCGTCCAGTCGGATCGCCGGCCCGGTGGCGGGCTGGCCGGTGATCGACACCAGCAGCTCGGTGAAGGTGGCCGTCTGGGGGACGGCGGCGGCGGTCGTGGTGGCCGCCGAGTGGTGCCCTGACGCGTCTATCGTCGCGGCGGCTGCCGCGGGCGCGTTACCGAGGGCGAATGCCGCGGCCAGGCCGGCCATTGCGGCGGGCGCGGCGGCCATGGGCAGCCGGCGCCGAACAGAGGTACTTGCTGAACTTGCGTGGGCGCCCAAAGGGCTCCTTCCCGCGAAGGTCGCGCTCACCAGGAAGGCTGCCTGCACGGTGCACTTAGTGCTGCACGTGTGCAGGCAGCCTTCGGAGCGCCTGACATCACGGAATCGTAAACGCACAATCGCTGATTCGCCAAGCATTGGACAAAAATCTTTCTATTGCGTACCATCCGCCCCCGCGACCAGCCCTTGAGCCTTCTACTCGCGGCCAACAGCGTGACCGAGAAGGCACTCAAGGTACACAGCGGGCCAGCCGATGGCGGCCGACCGGCCCGCGTCATAACCATCCGCCGGGCCTGATTGATGTGCTTGCAGATCTGGGTAATCGTTGCATTCTTGCTAATACACGCGTTTACTCACCGTACTTGAGAATGGTGCGCTAAGTTCCTTTATCCGATGGCATCCGCCAGGAATCGGTCATTCATTTTCGAGAGGCACATCATGCGCTTTACCCGTCAAATCGTGAAATACCGCCATTTCCGGACGATAGCGGAGATCGTTGGCGCGGCGGTGCTGCTCGGCAGCGGCGCGACCGCCGCCGCGGCGGTCCTGCCCGCGACTGCGAGCACCACGATCCACGGCTGCGAGAACGCCAAGACCGGCGCGCTCAGCGTCGAGCTGAAGTCGTCCTGCCCGGGAGGGACGAAGGCGCTGTCCTGGAACACGACGGGCCCGCAGGGACCAGCGGGAACGACGGGAATCTTCGGCGCCAAGACCAACGCCGCGCAGGGCGACACCGGAGCGGCCAATGCGTCCTGCTACGTCGGGCAGATCCTGCTGAGCGCGGGAACAGTGCCACCGCCGGGAACGGTCCGGGCCAGCGGCCAGACCCTGGACATCAGTGACTACCTGGCGCTGTTCGCCTTGCTTGGAAATGAATACGGCGGCAACGGCAGGACCAATTTCAAGCTCCCGGACCTGCGGAAGGCAGCCCCTAACGGCCTGACCTACTCGATCTGCGTGGAAGGCACCTACCCGCCCGCATCCTGACATTCGGCGCGGCCGTTACGGTCCCGAGTAACCGCCTCGCCCATTCCTGTGCCAGCAGCCGGTAGGAGCGGACGCGGTCGGCGTGGTCGTGGGTGATCGTGGTGATGATCAGCTCGTCCGCCTCGGTGGCGTCACGGAGCTGCTCGAGCTGGTCCGCGACCTGGCCGGGGGCGCCGACGAACTGGGTGGCGGTCCGGTCGGCGACCAGCGCGCGGTCGGCGTCGGTCCACTGGTGGCGGCGGGCCTGCTCGGGGGTCGGGAACTGGATGGCGCCCTCGGCCGTGCGGATGCTGCGCACCCAGATCCCGTCGCCGGTCGCGAGCTCGCGGGCGGCGGCTTCGGTGTCGGCCACGACCACGTCGGCCGACACGCTGACGTAGGGGCGCTCAAGCTCGGCCGAGGGCTTGAACGCGGCCCGGTACCCGTCGACCGCCTCCAGCACGGTCGCCGGGCTCACGTGGTAGTTGGCGGCGAAGCGGAGGCCGCGGTCGCCCGCCAGCTCGGCGCTCTCGCCGCCGCTGCTGCCGAGAATCCAGATCTGCAGCGCGGCCCCCTCGCCCGGTATCACGTGCGCTTCCTCCCCCTCGGGGGAGCGGTAGGTGCCGGCGATCAGCGATAGCACGTCGGTGACCTGCTCGGTGTAGTTCTGCGATTGCGCGTGCGGCAGTTGCAGCAGGGTCTTCTGCAGCGCGAACCGGGGCGAGTCGAGCAGCCGCTTGAAGGAGAACCGCGGCGGGATCAGCAGCCCGCTCGGAGTACGGCCGTTGACCACGGTGGCGGCGGAGCCCCCGCCGGCCAGCGCGGGTTCCTTGGGCTCGCGCGGGCGTCCGCCCGACCGGCCGAGTCCGAGGTCGAAGCGGCCCGGGTGGGCCGCGTCGAGCAGGCCGAACTCCTCCACGGTGGACAGGGCGGTGCGGTGCCCCATCTGCACCGCGCCCGAGCCCAGGCGAATCGTGGACGTGGCGCCCGCGGTGAGCGCGAGCACGACGGCAGGCGACGTGCCGGCCACGCCCGGGTTGAGGTGATGCTCGGCGAACCAGTAGCGGGTATAGCCGAGACGCTCGGCCTCCTGGGCGAGGTCGATGCTGTTGCGCAGCGCCTGGCTGGCGGTCGATCCCGAGGAGATCGGGACCAGGTCAAGAACGGCCAATGGGGTGTTGGTCATGCGAATGCCCTCCGAGCTTGTTGTCAACCGGTGGTGGCGACGGGGGAGACGCCCGGGAGGCCGCTGGCCGCCCCCACGGGCGTCGGCGCTGGCGCGGCGGGCACGGTGTCGTCGCCGAGCGGGCCTCCGCCCCAGCCCCAGGGCGGGTCGGGGATCTCGCGGCGCAGCACCGGGGCGATGTCGGACTGGAACAGCTCCAGGCTGGCCCGGTGCTGCGCGTCGGTGAGGCCGCCGGCGTCGGCGTGCAGGTGCAGCACGCTGTGGCCGAACTGCTCGTGGTAGCGCTGGACCTTCTCGATGACCTGAGCCGGGCTGCCGATCAGGGCCGAGGACCGCTCGATGAAGTCCTCCAGGGTGGGGAAGACCGGCTGCAGGCCGAGGCGCTGCTGGAACGCCAGGTGCCCGGCGAAGACCGGGCGGTACGCCTCGACGGCATCCTGCGAGTTGGGCGCGGAGTAGTACCCGGCGGTGCCGGCGCCGACGGCGATGGCCGCGGGGTCGTGACCGTAGTGGGCCCAGCGCTCGCGGTAGTAGCGGATCAGCTCGGCGTACGGGTCGATCGGGTTGGTCACGTTGGCGGAGAACAGCGGGTCGCCGTAGCGGGCGGCCAGGTCGACCGACGCCTGGCTGGTCGCGCTCCCGTGCCAGATGCGGATCGGGCGCTGCAGGGGCCGCGGCCACACCTCGGCCTCGCGCAGCGGCGGGCGGAACTTGGTGTCATAGGTGATCTTGTTGTCCTGCCACAGCCGCCGGAAAACCTCGTAGGACTCGGCGTTGCGGTCCCACTGGTCGTCGGGGGTGACGTTGAACAGGTCCCGCTGGGCGGCGCCGTTGCCCTTGCCGATGATGAGCTCAAGCCGCCCGGCCGACAGCTGGTCGAGGGTGGCGTAGTCCTCGAACGCGCGCACCGGGTCAAGCAGCGACAGCGTCGTCACCGCCGTGAACAGCCGGATCCGCTTGGTCAGGGCGGCGATGTGGCTGAGCACGACGGTCGGCGACGAGGAGATGAAGGGCCGCTCGTGCCGCTCCCCCACCCCGAACCCGTCGAAGCCGAGTTCCTCGGCCAGCAGGGCGCTGTCGAGCGCCTCCCTGAACCGGTCGCGGGTGGATTTCTGCGCGCCGGTGAACGGGTCAGGGGCGTGGACGATCAGCGTGATCGTGATGAACCTCATGAGGCGGCCCTCGCGGCGCGCTCGTCGTGGCGTCCCGCCTGGTCCGGCCGCCCGAGCGGGGCGAGGCCGAGGTGGTCCCGCAGCGTGGTGCCGGTGTAGTCGGCCCGGAAGACGCCGCGCTCCTGCAGCAGCGGCACGACCTGGTCGACGAAGGGCGCCAGGCCGTCGGGGGTGATGTGCGGGACCAGGATGTAGCCGTCGGCCGCCTCGGCCTGCACCCGCTGGTTGATCGCGGTGGCGACGGTCTCGGCCGAGCCGACGAACGACTGGCGCCCGGTGACCTCGATCACCACCTCGCGGGCCGAGAGCCTGCCGTCGGCGGCCCTGGCGCGCCACTCGTTGGCCCGCTCGACCGGGTTCTTGGCGAACTGACGCACGCTCGCGCGGCCCTTGGAGATGAGGTTGTCGCTGACCACCGGGTCGAAGTCCGGCAGCGGGCCGTCAACATCGAAGTCGGGCAGCTCGGTGTTCCACAGCTGCTCGATGAAGCGCAGCGCGGTCTGCGGCGAGACCTGCGCGCGGCGCACCTCGCGGGCGAAATCGGCCGCCTCGGCGTCGGTGTCACCGAGCACGAACGTCGCCGCCGGGAGGATCAGCAGCTGGTCCGGGGTGCGGCCGTACTTCCGCAGGCGCCCCTTGACGTCGGCGTAGAACGCCTGCCCGTCCTCCAGCGTGGCGTGCCCGGTGAAGATCGCGTCGGCCGACGACGCGGCGAAGTCACGGCCCTCGTCGGAGTCGCCCGCCTGGAAGATGACCGGCCGTCCCTGCGGGCTGCGGGGGACGTTGAAGTGCCCCTCGATGTCGAAGAACGCGTCCTTGTGCTGGAACGCGCCGGGAGTCGCCGTCGTCAGGAACTCGCCGCCGCGCTTGTCGGCGATGATCTCGTCGCCCTGCCAGGAGTCCCACAGCTCCGTCGCGGTCCGCAGGAAGGTGCGCGCCCGCTCGTACCGGTCACCCTGGGCCAGGTAGCCGCCGCGCCGGAAGTTCTCACCGGTGAAGGCGTCCCAGCTCGTCACCACGTTCCAGGCGGCCCGGCCGCCGGACAGGTGATCGAGGCTGGCGAACTGGCGGGCCACCTCGTAGGGCTCGTTGAAGGTCGAGTTGATGGTGCCGGTGAGGCCGAGGTAGTCGGTGACCGCGGCCAGCGCGGCGAGGATCGTGAAGGTGTCCGGGCGGCCGACCACGTCCAGGTCGTAGATCAGCCCGTTCTGCTCGCGCAGGCGCAGGCCCTCGGCCAGGAACATGAAGTCGAACTTGCCCCGCTCCGCGGTCTGGGCGAAGCGGGTGAACGAGTCGAACTCGATGTGGCTGCCGGCCGCCGGGTCGCTCCACACGGTCGTGTTGTTCACGCCGGGGAAGTGCGCGGCCAGGTGGATCTGCTTTGTCATAGCTGGTGTCCTCGGCTTCGTCGATCAGGCAGCTTCATTGGTCAGACTCGTTCATTCGTCGCCAGGGCGGCGTACCGGTTGGCCGGGCGGGGCAGGCCGAGCAGTGACCGCAGCGTCCCGGAACCGTCGCCAGCCGGGTAGGCGGTCCGGAACGCGCCGCGGCGCTGCAACTCGGGAACGAGGGCGTCGGTGATCTGGGCCAGGTCATGCGGCAGCGCGCCCGGCCGCAGCCGGAACCCGGCCAGCCCCGCTTCCCGCCAGTCCAGGAGCAGGTCCGCCAGCTGAGCCGGCCTGCCGGCGAAGATCTGCGCATCGCTCGAGTACGGACCGCCGGCAAGCTCGTCCAGCCGCTCCCGGCGCCCCGCAGCGGCGGCGGCGTTGTCGTCAAGGAACACGACGAGGTCGCCGAACACGTGCACGGTCTCGTCCGCGCGCCCCGCCCGCGCCTGCTCGGCGCGGATCTCGGCCACGATCTTGGCCGCGCCGGCCCGGTCGCGCGGGGTGACGAACCCGATGTCAGCCGAGCGGGCGATCAGCCGGTACGGCACCGCGGCGTGACCGAGGGCGGCCACGACCGGCTGGCCCTGCGGCGGCCGGGGCGTGATCGACGGGCCCCGGACCGAGAACCAGCGGCCCTCGAAGTCGATGTAGTGCAGCTTCTCGCGGTCGATGAACCGGCCGGTGGCCACGTCGCGGATCTCGGCGTCGTCCTCCCAGCTGTCCCACAGCCGTCGCAGCACCTCGACGTAGTCGGCCGCCTCGTCGAAGTGCTGCTCGATCAGCGCCTGGACGTCGGGGTGGTCACGCCGCTCGACGCTCAGCGGCGGGATCTCGCGCCGGCCGAAGTGCGCCGCCGTGTCAGTGCGCCCGCCGATCTGCAGGCGGACGCCGGCCCGGCCGGTGCTGACGTAGTCGAGCGTGGCGATCGCCTTGGACGTGTGGAACGGCTCGGTGTGCGTGGTGACCGCCGTCGGGACGAACCCGATGCGGCGTGTCCGCGGCGCCGCCCTGGCCGCGATGAGCACGGCGTCCAGCCGACCGCGGACGCGGTCCGTGCGCTCATCCCGGCTGAAGTGGTCGTCGGACTGCAGGTCGAGGCCGTCCTCGATGGTGACGAAGTCAAGCAGGCCGCGCTCGGCCTGCTGCGCCAGGTCGACCCAGTAGGCCGCGGTCAAGAGCCGGTCGGGCTGGGCGTCCGGCTCGCGCCACGCCGCCGGGTGCCACCCGGCACCGTCGAGGGCGACAGCCAGGTGCAGGGCTCCGGCCGGGATGTGCGTTGCGGTCACGGTGACTCCGTTTCCAGTACCGGCGGTATTACTCGCTTTGCCCAACGGAATGACTTTGTCGATTATTTCGCTAGACATGATCGGCAACAAGCGGGAGCAGGCACGGAAGCGGAAGCAGGCACGGAAGTAGGCTGGGTGACGTGACCAAGATTGCGATCCTTGACGATTACATCGGTGTCGCGCTGGAGTACGGCGACTGGTCGGCGCTCCCCGGGGACGCCGAGATCACCGTCTACCGCGAGGCGATCCCGCCCGGGCGGCTCGTCGACGAGCTCTCCGGCTACGAGATCATCGTCATCACGCAGCAGCGGGCGCGCTTCCCGCGCAAGGTGCTCGAGGCCCTCCCCAACCTGAAGCTGCTCGTCTGCAACGGCCGGACGAGCAACGTGGTCGATCACGAGGCCCGGATCGAGCAGGGAATCCTGCTCTGCGGCACCGCCGAGACCGGCCCCGGCGCCACCGCCGGCCCCTCCGGCTACCAGGTCAAGCGCGGGCTGCCGACGCCGTCGGAGATGGCGTGGGCGCTGATCTTCGCGGTCGCCAAACGGATCGGGATCGAGGACCGGGCGATCCGCGCCGGCGGCTGGCAGACCGGCTTCCCGGTCCCGCTGGCCGGGAAAACGCTCGGCCTCCTCGGCGCGGGCCGCCTCGGGGGCGCGATGGTTCCGGTCGCGCAGGCGCTCGGCCTGGACGTGATCGCCTGGAGCCCGAACCTGACCGAGGAACGGTGCGCCGAGCTCGGCGTGTCGTGGGTCACCAAGGACGAACTGCTGTCGGCGGCGGACGTCCTCGGCGTTTTCCTCGTTCTCTCCGAGCGCTCCCGCAACACGCTGCGGGCCGACGACCTGGCCAAGATGAAGGCGGGCGCCATCTTGGTGAACATCTCCCGCGGTCCGATCGTCGACGAGGAAGCGCTCATCGAGGCGCTCCGCTCCGGCCAGCTGGCGGGCGCGGGCCTCGACGTCTTCGACCGCGAGCCGCTCCCGCCCGATCACCCGTTCCGGTCGCTCGAGAACGTCGTCGTCACCCCGCACATCGGCTACGTCACCGAGCAGGGCTTCCGCACCGCCTGGCAGCGCATGGCGGAGGACGTCGCCGCCTACCTCGCCGGATCACCGATCCGCGTCGTCACCGACCCGGCCGACTGGCCGCCGATGGCACCCCAGTAACGCGGTAACTCGGCTGGCGGCGTCGCGGGCGAGTTCCCCGACCAGCCGCCAGGTCCGCAGGCGCTCCTCGTCGGTGGCGAAGGCGGCCGGGCTCACCCGGACGTCGGTCGCGCCCGCGTCGAGGTACCGCCGGATCCCGGCCGCGACGGTCTCCTCGTCACCGACGAGCGCCAGGTCGGCGGCGTGACTGATGCCCTCGCGCTCGAGGACGGCGGCGTAGGAGACGTTCCGGCCGTAGCCGCCGAGGGCCTCGAAGGCATGCGCCCGCGCCCGCTGCGGGTCCGATGTCACCGACGCCGGCACCCCGGCGGCGATGCGCGGCGCCGGGCGGCCGGCCGCCGCCGCGGCGGCGGCGATGGCCGGGACGATGAGCGAGTCGAGGGACCGGGGCCCGGCCAGGTAGGGCAGCGTGCCGTCGGCGAGTTCCCCCGCCGCCCGCAGCGCCTGCGGTCCCATGGCCGCGACCAGCAGCGGGACCCGCGGCGTGACGCCGCCGCGAAGCAGCGCCGGCGGCACGCTCGACAAGTCGGCGGTGAGCGTTGCCCCCCGGACTTCGGCCGTCCCGGTGTCGAGCAGCGAGCGCAGCGCCAGGAGGTAGTGCCGCAGGTGCCCGATGGGCCGGTCGAAGGGCACGCCGAACACGCCCTCCACCTGGCCCTGGTGCCCGAGACCGATGCCGAGGGCGAACCGCCCGCCGGCGGCCAGCTGCGCCGCCTTGGCCTGGCTGGCGAGCACGACCGGATGCCTGGGGTACATCGGGACGACGGCGGTCCCGACGAGGATGCGCGGCACCTCGTGCGCCACCAGGGCGGCCACGGTGATGGCGTCGATGTCGAGCCCCTGGTTGAGCCAGACATCGTCCACTCCGGCCGCCTCGGCCTCCCGGGCGCGATCGGTCACGTAGCCGAGCGCGTCGGCGTCGCCCAGTGCCGCGGCCGGCGGCGAAGTCGATAGCGAGATCCCGAAGCTCATGACGCGACCGCCTTTCAGATAATCCCTATTGAATTAGTAGGTTATCGCGTCTTCCCTCCCGTGGGGAGGGGGCCGCCGTCCCGTCCTTCCCGCTGCGGGGAGGGGGCGGCGGTGGGAGGTGCAACACGCGCGCGTTAGGGCTGATGTGTTGGATTTTCCCGAACGGACGCGGCTTGCTCCCGCACCCCCGGCTGGACCCTTTAGCCCCGAAGCCGGCCATCACCCTTCAGCCTCGAAGCCAACCATCACCCTTCAGCCCCGAAGCCAACCATCGGAAGTGGCAAAGTTTTAAATAATTCCGATCGCTTTAATGATAATTACTGGGTGACCTTGCCCGTCTTGACCCGTCCCCGCGAGCCTGCGATCTCCCGGCTGCTCAGGCAGCATGCCGCGGCGGCGGCATTGATCATGACGACCCTCAGCATCGTTGTGTTCGCGGCGCTGAGCGCGTCCGGGGACCGGGCCATGGTGGCGCCGATCGGCCCGGCCGGACCGTTCGCCGACCTGCACTACCGGCTGGCCCCGGTCCTGGTCAAGGCCGCCTGCTGGCTCGCCGCGGGCTGCGGCGGGGTCGGGGTGATAGCGGGGCTGGCGGCCGTCCGGCGTGGCTGGCGTCCCCGCCCCGGCCTCGTGCTGGCCGCGTGCGCGGCAGCTACCGTCGTGTTCGTGTTCGTCCCGCCGGCGGCCTCGGTCGACGTGCAAAACTACGCGGAGTACGGACGGATCGTCGTCCTCGGCCGTAACCCGTGGGTGATGACCCCCCAGCAGCTCTATCTGCTCCATGACCCGGTCGGGCTGCTGCGGCCACCGCAGTGGCGGACCCAGCCGACGGTGTACGGACCCGTCGCGACCGCCCTGGAGGCGGCCGCGGCGCGGCTGGGGGGCACCTCCATGGCGTGGATCACCTTCTGGATCAAGGTGATGAACGGCGCCTGCTACGTCGCGCTGGCGGCGGTGCTCGACCGTCTCGCGGGGCCGGACCCGGCCCGGCGCGCCCGGGCCGGGCTGCTGTGGGCGGTCAACCCGCTGATGCTGTTCTGGATGGTGGCCGGGGCGCACACCGACCTGCTGGCCGCGCTGCCCCTGGTGCTCGCGCTGCTGGCGGGACGGGCGCTGCGGAAGCCGGGAGCGGGCGGTCGCGCAGCACTCGCCGGCGCGGTCGCGGGCGCCCTGGCTGGTATCGCGATCGCGGTGAAGGTAACCTTCGCGGCCCCGGTCGCCGGGCTCGCGGCGGGACTGTGGCCGGCCGTTACCGGACGGCGACGCGCCGCAGCGCTGGCGGCGGCGATCGTCGGAGCAGCGCTCGTGCTGGCAGGAGGCTACGCGGTCGCGGGCAAGGCGGCCGTGCGGTCGCTGTCGCAGCGGCTATCCTCGGCCAACGACTCGTTCCTGCCGCTGCCGGGGACCGTCTATCACCACCAGGCTCTCTACGCCGCCGTCCTGCTGGCCGCGTTCCTGATCGTCGCGGGCGTGCTCGCCTGGCGGATGCCACCGGGACCGGCCGATCTCCCCGAGCTACGCCCGATGCTGATCTGCGCGCTGGCGGTGGTCCTCGGGGGCATAGTGCAGTACCCGTGGTACGACGCCATGTTCTTCCCGCTGCTGGCGCTGCTGCCGGCCTCACGGCTGGACACCTGGCTGGTGGGACGAACTGCGCTTATCAGCATCCTGCTGCTGCCCGGGGTGGGCATCACCAGCCACCAATACCGCGAGGCCCGGGTGGCGGTGCCAGTCTTCATGGCCTGTTTCCTCGTCTCCGCCGCGCTCGGGAAACTCCAGCCGGTTGAGGCTCAGTGCGCGGGCGTGGTCCGCGGGTCGGGGATGTAGTCGGTGACCAGGAAGCGGTTCAGCCGGTCCGGGGGCGGCTCCAGTTACCGCGGATCGTGTTGTGCTGGCCGGTGTTCACGACCGCAGGGCCGTTGTTGCGCAGGTAATGGTCGAGGCGATTGAGGCCGATGTAGTTGTTGATTACTGAGTTTTGGAGGGTGCCGCTGTTCAGGGTCACTCCGATGCCGGCGTTGCCGCTGATCAGGTCGGCTGGTGTGAGCGCGGCCAGGCCGATGAGGTTACCGTAGGCGTCGCCCGCGAGCAGGACGCCGCCCTTCTTATTACCCAGCGCGTTGACGCCGAGGAGCCGCGTTCCGATGAAGCTGCCGAAGACGTGGTTGTCGTACGCCCGTCCCGCGATCACCACCCCGTATCCCTTGTTTCCCGAGAACGTGTTCTGCGGTATCACCGAGCGCAGCGTGCCGCCGATGATGTTGCCGTGCGCGGTACCGTCGATCAGCAGGCCGTCGCCGCCGTTGGGCAGCACGCCGTTGCCTTTGGTATTCAGGCCGACGATATTGGGATCAACCGTGACCCCCGAGGCGTTCCCGGCCAGCTCGATTCCGTTGTTCTTGTTGCCGGAGAACACGTTCGTCCGGACCAGGTCGTCGGCCCCGGTGGAGGTGATAAGCAGGCCGTCATTACCGTTGGGCGCCGCGCCCTTGAATGCCAGCAGCCCGCCGAATGTGTTGAACGTGACGAACCCGCGGACCTTCCCCGCGACTTCTATGCCGTTCCGGCCATTTCCGACGGATACGTTGCCCAGCGGTATGACCCCGCCTACCTGAGTGTTCTTCGAGGATCCATCGACCAGGATGCCGTCCAGCCGGTTTTTCACGATCGCGGTGTTGTCGGCGCCGGCGCCGAAGAAGTTCCCCTGGACGGTCACGTTGTCCGAGTTGGTGACGCGCAACCCATTCTGGCCGTTGCCGCTTACGACGTTGTAATAGACGAACGGGTTGTTGACGAGTTTGCAGCCCACCAGCGAGTTGCCGGGCGCCTGGTCGATCCACACACCGTTACCGGCATTGCCGAGGGTGCCGTCGCCGCTGGCCGTCGTCCCGATGAAGTTCCCGTTCAGCGCGTTGCCATGAGAGAGCGCGTTGATCAGCACGCCGTTGCTGCCGTTGCCCGATATCAGGTTTCCCAGCGGCGGCACCACGAAAACCGGCGGTACCGCCCCCTTGTTCCCGGTCGGATTGTTGGCCTTGCCGGTCACGGTATCGACGAAGGCAGTGCCGCCGATCTCGTTGCCTCGCGATCCCTGGGTGATCCAGATGCCGTCGCCGCCGTTGGCGATGGCGGCGGTGCCAGCGGCGTTCGTCCCGATTCGGTTGTCCACCACCGCGTTCGAAGACGATCCGTCCAGCTCGATGCCGTTCCCGCGATTGCCGGATATCACGTTCGCGACCACGCCCGGGGCGAGCGAGTCGTTCAGCCCGATAGAGTTCCCGGCCGACTCGGCCGAGACGAGCACGCCGTTGCCGCCGTTGCCGGCCGCGGCCCCGGCCAGGTTCAGGCCGATGTAGTTGTCGTCGAGCGTGATCGAATCGGCGTCCAGCGTCACGCCATTGCCGCTGGCGCCGTCCACCGCTACTCCAAGCAGCTGCGAGCCGCCGGAGCCGACGCCGAATACCAGCCCCGAATACCCGTTGAAATCGAGCGCTACGACCGGCGGCCCGCCACTGACGTGCGTGGGGGCCGATGTCGCGTCAATCGTCACGTTCCGTGCAATCGTGGACAGCGGGCCGGTCAGGCTGATGGTCCCGTTTACGCTGAAGCTGATGAGGGTTGAACCTCCCGCCGACGTGGCGTTAGCGGCCTGGACGGCGGCGCGGAGGGACCCAGGACCGGCGTTTCCCTGGCTGCTGACGACGAATGTCTGCCCGTACATGGGGCTGCGGAAGGTGGGGGCCGGGGCGGCCACGGCCGACCCGGCTGCGAAAGCAACCGCCGCAGAAACCCCCGCGACCAGGCTGACGGCACCCGCGATTCGCGGCGTGAATCGCCTTGCCCGGATGATCCGTTTATTTATGAAAACAGCTCGCGTGGCGCGAGAAAACATCATTATCCCATTTCCTTCCTTCTTATTTTGCGGCTCGGGTGTCCCGCCTAAAAGTACGCTCCTCTCCTCGGCCTCCCCTGTTGACTCGCCTGAACCTCCCGCATCTACTAGCATCAGTTGCCTACTTACGCCCCATCGACATCGATCCCGACCCCGCCGCCCGCCATCACCTCGGACCGAGCTTCGAGGTAACTCGCAGCTAGGCCGAGCGCCTCGAAAAGTAATAATTCGGGAATGCGCGAAGCATGGATCCGTTCGGACTGATTTTCCTTTGAATTAACTCGAGTGCTGACGCCTGCTATCGAAAAGTTTCGAGCCTGTTAATTGCCCATTGACTTCTCATTACTCGTCCGCGTACCTTGCCATAAATCTGACTTTCGCAACGAAAGTTTCGCATTAGGGCGAAATATTTCGACGCGAATGGGAGGCTATGCGATGAGACGCCGTAGTGTTCTGGCAGCAGGCGCGGCGGGCGCGGCCGCGCTCCTCGCCGGCGGTACCAGCGCCGAGGCCGCCACCCGGTCGAGGGCAGCGACGGCCCGGCCGGCCGCCCCGCGCGACGTGCCGTGGGCGTCCGCGTCGCTGCGAGACCTGGCCGCCGGGGTGGGCCTTCGCTTCGGCTCCGCCCTGATCCCGCAGGACATAGAGACCCCGTCGTACGCGGCGATCGCGGGCAGCCAGTTCTCCGTCGTCACGCCCGGCAACGGGATGAAATGGCAGATCGTCGAACCCGAGCAGGGTGTCTACGACTGGTCGCAGGCCGACGAACTCGTCAACTTCGCGCACGCGAACGGACAGCTCATCCGCGGGCACACGCTCTGCTGGCACAACCAGCTGCCCGACTGGCTGACCACCGGCGTGGCTAACGGCTCGATCAGCTCTGCGCAGCTGCGGGAGCTGCTGCACAACCACATCACGGTCGAGGTGTCCCGGTACCGGGACAAGATCTGGCAGTGGGACGTCTGCAACGAGTTCTTCACCGACACCAGCCCGTCGCAGCTCGACCCGACTAACTGGTGGATCGTCAACGCCGGACCGGACATCATCCCCGACGCGTTCCGGTGGGCGCGCGCGGCCGACCCGAACGCCCTGCTGTTCTACAACGACTACAACATCGGCGGCGAGGACGGGACGAACGCCAAGAGCGACGCCGTCTACGCGTACCTGCAGCAGCTCCTCGCCGACGGCGTGCCGATCGACGGCGTCGGAAACCAGGGCCACCTGGACACTCAGTACGGCTGGAACCCGGCCCTGCTCCGCCAGGACCTGGAGCGGTACGCGAGCCTGGGC
>Ga0302314_10012547_pt1 | contig 14660 bp, 14 predicted proteins | sample III_Palsa_N2_3_FD_200533 | JGI IMG/M metagenome (GOLD analysis project Ga0302314, IMG submission 200533) | Peat permafrost microbial communities from Stordalen Mire near Abisko, Sweden - III_Palsa_N2_3 | ecosystem: Environmental > Terrestrial > Soil > Palsa > Peat permafrost | place: Sweden... | reverse complement strand
TCGCCTTGGCCATCGGCTTGATGTCGTTCTCGCCGTAATTCGGCACCGGCTGGCCGTTCTTCAGCACCTGCGAGCCATCGGGATTGAGCTGCCATTCGCCGATCGTGTAGAGCTGCATTAGTTCGCGCGCCCAATTGACGTTCGGCCCCTTGGCCTGGTTCTCGTCATTGGTCAGCCACCACAGCATGGTTGGCGTCGTCGCAACCTGGGTGACCAGCGTGGCGAAATTACCGAGCGCGTTCGTACGCACGATCTGGTCGTAATTATACATGCTGGGCGGGTCGATATTCGACGTATTGACCGAGAAATGCTCCAGCCAGTGCAGTTCCAGCTTGGCCTGCAGCTGCCGGTTGGTCAGCATATTATGCTGATAGACCAGCGCCTCGAACGCGTAATAGTTGGGCAGGCAATAGCCGCAATTGTTAGGGTTGGCGTAGGCGTGGGGCGGCTGGTTCAGCATCGACTTGCTGTCGTCGATCGCACTCCAGTTCAGTTGCTGAGTCACCCAGGCGGGAATGCCCTCGGCCAGAACCTGGCTCACCTGCGCCGGGGAGGCCGAATAGGCGAAGCGGCGTAGCAGATGCTGCACCTGCTGGCGAGCGGTCGGCACCGTATCCGCCCGCGCCGACGGGGTCGGCGACACCGCCAGAAGAGAGAGAGCAAGGCCTGCGACCCAGCCGCGGGTGCGAACATTCAGAAAATCGCGCATCTCTTTGTCACCTCATTCACATCAGGTCCGAAACACGAGATTGACGCAGTCAGTTTGGGTGCCAGCTACCTTCGATACGCAACCGGCGACGCACTGGATTTTACGCTGAATTCCGAGAAATAAGCCTGGGGAGCCGTGACTATTCTGTGGTCATGGCGTCGGCAGCTGCTATGGGCTCCGACGCGCCTAGTCGTTCCAGATGCGGCCGAGCGCATCGGTAAAGTTGCGGCCCAGCACCTTCTCCACCACGCCCGGTTTATAACCGCGCTTCAGCAATGCGTCGGCAATGACCTCCGACCGGCGCGGGGTGTTGAGGCCGATGACATACATCGGACGGCCATCTTCCCCGGGTGCGGCTACGCCTGCCTTGCGGCGGTCCTCCTCGTCCTTCTGGAACGCTGCCAGCGCCGCCGGCGATGTGTCCCATACGGCCAGTTTGCTGTCGCTGCCGATTCCGACATGATCTTCGCCACAGATATCCAGCGCGTGGGTCATGTGCGCCATATAGTCGTCGAGCGTCGGCTGTTTGGGACTGGGCGCCAGATAGGGCAGGTCATAGATGCCGACCACGCCGCCCTTGTTCGCGACCGCGCGGAGCATGGCGTCGGATTTGTTGCGCGGGTTCGCGTAGATCGCGGCGCAGCCGCCGTGGGTCAGCAGCACTGGCTGCGACGACGCTTTCAGGACGTCGAAGGAAGTGGTTTCGTTGCTGTGGCTGATATCGATCGCGATGCCCTGCGCGTTCATTGCCGCCACAGCCTGGCGCCCAAGCTCCGTCAGGCCGGCCTGTGCGTCGCCGAGCACACCGGTGCCAAAGGGCGATGTCTTGTTGTACGACAGCTGCATGACCCGCACGCCCAGCCCGCGGAACAGTTCGATACGTTCAACCTTGCCCTCGAGCATATCGGCGGATTCAAAGGACAGGATCACGCCCATCCGGTTTTCCGTCTTGGCCTGCGCGATATCGGCATGCCGGCGAACCTGCAGATATATGCTCGGATACTCCTCGAAGACGCGCTGGTAGAACGCGATCTCGTCCACCGTGTCGGCGAAGTTGTTGTTGAATCCGCCGAGCGAGGTCTTGATCGCGGTCACGCCCGACTGGCGCACCATGTCGAGCATCTCCTTTGGATAAGGGAATTTTTCCTGCAGCGGCGGAATCAGGTTGGCGTCGAAAACCAGTGCCCGCTCATAGAGCTTGGTCGCCTCACCCGAAACCGGCCCTTGCGCCCGCGCGGCCGGCGGGATCGCGGCCAGTGCCGCGCAGGCGCCCATCGCGGCGAGCATTTCCCGCCTGTCGATTCCCGTTCGGCGTTCCGGCGCGATACCCCACCCCATCACTCGCTCCTCGATCGTGCCGGACGTTCGCCGACTGAGCCGGAATCCCTAGCACCTTCCAGATAGGCGATCGACAGGCGCCCTTCGTTCAGGCGCGGTCGAGTTCGGCGGCCAACGTGGCGACGAGATCGGCCGCCGGCATCGCCCGCGCCAGGGGTGCCCCCTGCCCCGCCCATTGCGCGCCATAGCCGAATTCGCCCTTGGCCTTGCCGGCGGCGTGCAGCGCCTTGCCCAGGTCATAGGCGATCGGATAGGCAGGGATGTCGGCGGCGGCGATGTCGGCGCCCAAGGCGGTGAAGCGGTTGGCGAGGCTGCGCGCTAGGCGGCCGGAAATTGCCCGCGTCATCGTGGTGTGATGCGCCGCCTCGCCGAACAGGGCGCCGCGATAGCCGGCGTCGGCCAGGCTTTCGTCGCTGCCGACAAAGGCGGTGCCAAGCTGGGCCGCCGCCGCGCCGAGCCGCAACACGGCGGCAATTCCCGCCCCATCCATGATCCCGCCTGCGGCGATCACCGGCAGGTCGATATTGCGGGCGAGTATCCGGGTCAGCGCCATCGTGCCCAGCCGGTCGTCGGCGGCGTCGGGATCGAAGACGCCGCGATGGCCGCCAGCCTCATAGCCTTGGGCGATGACGGCATCGACGCCGGCGGCAGCCGCGGATTGCGCCTCGGCCAGGCTGGTCGCCGAGGCGAAGAGCAGGATGCCGGCGCCGCGCAGGGCGCGCATGCGCTCGGCCGACGGCAGGCCGAAATGGAAGCCAACGACGCGCGGCCGCTCGGCGACCAAGGTTGCCAGCATGTCGTCGTCCTCGACGAAGCTGCGATAGATCTCGCGCAGATCTGCCGGCGGGGTCGCCCCGAGCTCGTCGAATCGTGGACGAAGGCGAGCGATCCAGGCACCCTCGACCTGTGGATCGGCCTTTGCCGGCCGGTGACAGAAGACGTTGACGTGAAACGGGCCGTTCGAGCGTTCGCGCACCGCGGCGATCATCGCCTTGGCGCCAGCGGCGTCGGTGGCGCCGAGGCCGAGCGAGCCCAGCGCGCCGGCGTTGGACACCGCGGCCGCCATGGCCGGCGACGATATGCCGGCCATCGGCGCCTGGACGATCGGAAGTTCGACTCCAAGCCTGTCGAGCAGCGGATTACGAACGAGGATCATTATCCGCCACCTTGGCTTTCAGGACCTTGCGGTATTCCGCGACCGGCATTCCGCCCCAGCCCCAATCTTCCATCTCGACTTCCTGGATCACCACCCAGGTCCATTCCGGCGGCTTCTTCAGCACGTCGAAGAGGACCTGGCTGACGCCCTTGTAGATTTCCGCCTTCTGTTCGGCGGTGACATGGCCGACGCCCGGCTCTGTCCCTTCACGCGTCAGCTGAATCGATACGTACGGCATGATACTTCTCCTTGACTGCGGTGAATTAGTGACCGGCGCTCTGGCCGCCATCGACATGCAGGATTTCCCCCGTCACGAAGCCGGCGCTTTCCAGATAGAGGACCGCCCCGACAATATCGGCGATGTCGCCCATCCGGCCCATCGGATGCAGCTTGCCGAGAAAGTCGTGGGTCGCGGCATCGTGCATCGGCGTCTTGATGATGCCTGGCGAGACGGCATTCACGCGGATGCCGCGCTTGGCATATTCGATCGCCAGCGACTTGGTCGCCGAATCGATCCCGCCCTTGGTCAGCGAGGCAAGCACCGACGGGACATTGGAGTTGGCATGGTTCACCAGGCTGGTGCTGATATTGACGATATGCCCGCGACCCTGTTTCTCCATCGCTTCGACCGCCTGCTGCGTCACATAAAAGAAGCCGGCGAGATTGGTGGCGATCATCGCGACAAACTGCTCCTCGGTATATTTCGTGAAGGGGCTGGCGACGAAGATGCCGGCATTGTTGACCAGCGTATCGATCCGCCCGAAGCGCTCAAGGCCTTCGGATACCAGCCGCCGGGCGACGGCGGGGTCGGCGATATCGCCGGCGATGGTCAATATGTCGTCGTCATTCGCCGGGTGAATGGAGCGGGAGTTGGCGACGACGCGATAGTTGCGGTCGCGGAACGCCTTGACCAGGCCCGCGCCGATGCCCTGCGATGCGCCGGTGACGATGGCGACTTTCTGTTCGGTACCCATGATGAACCTCGATGTTTGCGGTGAGGCGGTCGATCCGCCCGACACCTACACATCTAGCGTCGCTCATCGATTGGACGAATATACGCTATTCGGCAGATACTCTTCCTACAGATGAAAGAATGGCCTCGCTGGACAGCTTGGCGAAATGCGCCTTCAGCCGCGGCACGGCGAAATCGACGAAGGCCCGCACCTTCGGCACCTGCATCCGGCCGTGCGGCGCGAGCAGATGGACAGGCAGCGGCTCATGCTCGTCGCCCGCCAGCACGATCTTGAGCGATCCGTCCCGCAACTGATCGGCGATATGATAGGAGAACATGCGGGTGACGCCGCGGCCGCCGACCGTGCTGGCCACGGCACCCTTGATGCTGTTGACGATCAGGCGCGGTGCGAACTGTACCGCGCGCGGCACCGACGAGCCCGGTAGCGGCGGAAAGCTCCAGCTGTCGATGCCGAAATGGGTCATCGCGACGACCTGATGCTTGGCAAGGTCGGCCGGCTCGGCGATCACCGGGCTCAGTGACAGATAGCGCGGCGCCGCGGCGACGACCCGCCTGACCTCGCCGACACGCACCGCGATCAGGGTCGAATCCGCCAGATGGGCGATGCGCAGCGCCAGGTCGATGCCCTCGTCGATCAGGTTGGCCGGCCGGTCAAGGAAATAGAGCCGGACATTGACCGCCGGAAATTCGTCCATGAAGGCATCGACGATCGGCCGGACGATATCCTCGCCGGCGGCCACCGGCGCGGTGACGGTCAAGAGCCCGCGCGGCGCCGAGCGCTCGCCGGCCGCGACGATGTCGGCCTCTTCGAGATCGACGAGCACGCGCCGGCAGGCGACGGCATAGCGCTCCCCCGCCTCGCTGAGCTTGATCGACCGGGTCGTGCGATGCAGCAGCTCCGCCCCGACATGGGCCTCGAGGAAGGCGATCGCCCGGCTGACCGCCGCCGGCGACCGGCCGAGCTTGCGCCCGGCGCCGGCAAGACTGCCTTCGTCCAGCGCCGCGACGAAAACCTTCATGGCATCGATCCGGTCCATCGATCCTTCCGGGAAGCGGTTTAATAAGGCCAATGGAGGTTGGATAGCGCCTGGAGGGCGGCATAACAATGCCGATTCCTGTCCCTAATGGTGGGCGACGCCGACGCCCGCCGATCCGCTATGGACCGCGCTGCCCGTCACGCCGGACGTGTGGTTGGTTGCCGTGAAGCTGCGCGGCTGCATAGCCGGAGCGTTGTGGGTAGCCGGGGCACCGTGAACCGCCTGCACGGAGACACGGCCGTTCGCCTGGGCGCCGCCGTTCGTCATTTGCGGCATGGGCCGGATGACGATGGGACGCTGCGCGGTCCTTTCGCCGGTCCCTCCTCTGACGGCCCCCGAAACCGCCAGATCGGGTCCTGTGACCCTGGCCGGCATCTGGCCGATTGCGGCATGATCGGGATTCCAGACCGTGCGCCCGGACAGGGCGTCTGGTGCGGAGCGGGATTGCCCATCGTTCTCCCGATCGACGCCGGCGTTTTGATGATCATGGTCATGATCATGGCCACTGCCGTGATCATGATGCCCATCCCCGCAAAGGATCTGGTGATCGCGCCAGACGAAGCCGATACCGACGATCCCGCCATACCAGAACTCCGGGAAAAAGGTCGCATCCGGATCGCCATAGTAAGGATAGGCCGGCGACCACTCATAGGCGGACCAGTCGTCATTTGGCGCCGGGACAAGGACCGTCGCGGGATCATAGGTCGGAACGTAGATGAGCTGCGGACTCGCCGACGCGATCGCGAACATGCCGTTCCGGCCTTGAGTGTCAGCCGCGCCGTCCGGCAGGATCGTCACGACCTGCTTGTCGTCCGAGCGAAGATTGCCGGCGGCATACGCCTGTCTGCGGAAGCTTTGGATCGCGTCCAGCACAGCCGCCCGCTGCTCGATGACCGAAGTGCCGAGCTGCTCGGTCCAGGTGAGATCGCTATCCATCAGCTTGACCACGTCGGGATAGTTGAGCAGTGCGATGACGCCTGGATCCCAGTCCTTCGGGAGTTTCAAATTGAGATTGGGGTGAGCCTTGCGTATCTGGAGAAAGCGCTGGGCCTCGACGATCTCCAGTGGCTGCGTCGCGGCTGTGAGCACCAAACCCAGAAGATCATCGGGGTAGATCGCGATCCGGCCGACCAAAGCCTGCAGCTGTTGAGCGGACAGATTGCTATCGCGTCCCGAAAAGGCATGGGGCATAGCATATGGCGACGGCGCAGATGCCTGTGGCGTTGCAGGCGCCGTGGCGGCGACGGATGGCTCCGGCACCGATTGGCCGGCAGCCGATTGGGCAGCTGTCGGTTGGCCGGCGGGTGATGAAACCGGCGTCGGTGCGGCAGGCGTCGATTGCGCCTTGATCGTTGCGACAGCAGCAAGGGTCAGAGCCACCGCGCCAACGCATGCGATGAGCGAATAGGGAAGGCCGAAACGCAAATTGCTCGATTTCACCGGAAAGGCTTCTCAATCGGCATGTCCAACTCCCTACGGCGTGCGCTGGTCCGTTCAGCGCACGATGATCCAAAATTCAGAGAATGAGCGCTACCGATAAATGATGACGAACTGCCCGACTGAAAATGCCATAGGTATTGTCTTTTTGTAGAGTTCGGCAGCGCGTGGGGCGGTGTGCTCATCGCGATAGTCTGCTCCACGCCGGATTTTTCCGGTTTCGCGTGTATAGTATGATCGTCCCGATCCCGGAGCGCCCGCATGAACCGCACCGCCCTCACCCTGTCTGCCGCCCTCCTGTCCCTGACCGGGCTCACCGCCCATGCCGGCGACCTCAATGCCATGATGAAGGAAGCTGGCGAGTGGGAGATAACGATGTCGGGCGCCGGCGGCCTGTTTCCGACCACGACGCAGCGGGGCTGTTATGCCGGCAACAAGTCGATCGCCGAGCTGACCAACAAGAACATGAAGAATTGCAGCCAGCAGTCGGTCAGCATCGACGGCGGCTCCGGGACGGTCGACGCCGTGTGCCAGATGCAGAAGATGACGGTCACCGTCCATTCGAGCATCCACGCAACCGGCGACGCCGCCTTCCACAGCGACAGCCGCGTCCATCTTGAAGGCATGCCCGCCATCCCCGGCATCCCGGCCGAAATTTCCATGTCCGTCGACGCTCACCGCACCGGCCCCTGCGCGCCGGGCGATAAGCCGATGTGAAGTATTCCCCCCGTGTCTCGCTATTTGCTGGCATTGAGCGGTGTCCTTTATGTTGTCTGCCTTCCCTGGGATGCATTCTGTGTCCATGATGCATGCTCCAACTGGCCCGCTTGGAGCATTCTGGCATTCGGCTTCATCCCCTTCGCCGCGTCGTTGGCCAACCTGACATGGTTCGCCAATCCCATCCTGTTCGTGGCATGGATTTCCGTTTTCCAGCAGCAGAAATGGCCGGCCCAACTTCTGAGCCTCGCGTCGCTTGCGATCGCCGTTTCATTCTTGCTGATGAGCAAAGTCGCCGCCGACGAAAGCGGTGGGCTCTCGATCATTACTGGATACAGAATCGGCTATTGGCTTTGGGTTGCGAGCATGGGAGCGGCATTCGCCTCGGCGCTCACCCTCGATAGTCGGACAAAGACGATGGTCGCCTAATTTCGCCGCACCCCGACCAGCGACATCAGCGCCGCCAGCACCAGCAGCCCGGCGGAGATCGTCACCGCGCCGTGAACGCCGGGAACAATGGCCTCGTGGTTGCGGCCGACCATGGCCCCGAACGCGGCGACGCCGATGGCGCCTCCGGCTTGGCGGGCGGTGTTGAGCACGCCAGACGCGGTGCCTGAGAATTTGCGCTCGACGCTGGAGAGCAGCGCCGTGGTCATCGCCGGCACGCCGATGCCCATGCCGAGCGGGATCAGCAGGAAGCCGGGCACCATCAGCCAGAACGGCGTCCGGTCGTCCAGCAGGCGCAGCAGCAGATAGCCGCCGGCGGCGACCAGGAAGCCGCCGGTCATCGGCAGGCGGGAGCCGAAGCGGCCGACAAGATGGCCGGCGGCGAGATTGGACAGGATGAAGGTCGCGGTCAGCGGCAGGAAGGCCAGGCCGGCGGCGATGACGCCGTAGCCCCTCGCCTGCTGGAGATAGAGGCTGAGCACGAAGATCGTCCCGTAATAGGACAGGTTGACCACTGTGCCCACCGCGACCGTCGCGCTGAAGGTGCGATTGCGGAAGAAGGATAGCGGCAGCATCGGGCTGTCGCTCAGCGCCTCGACGAGCAGGAACATCAGGAAGGCGGCAAGGCCGCCGGCGAAGCCGGCCAACACCCATGCGTCGGCCACGCCGCGTGGCCCCGCCTCGATGATCGCCCCGGTCAGCCCGATCAGCCCCAGGATCGCCAGCGCCTGCCCGGTGAGGTCGAGATGGCGGCCACGGCCGTTACGCGGCGTCTCGGCGACATAACGCCGGGTCAGCGCGATGCCGATCGCCACCAGCGGCAGGTTGACGAGGAAAATGCTGCGCCAGCCGAGCCAGCCGATCAGCAAGCCGCCCGCCACCGGACCGACTGCGATGGCGGCCCCGCCCGCCGCGGTCCACAGGCCGACGGCGCGGGCACGCAGCTTCATGTCGCCGCCGCAGGCATGGGTCAGCAGTGCCAGCGACGGCGGCACCAGCGCCGCGGCGCCGATCCCCTGGACGGCGCGGGCAAAGATCAGCATCGCCGCGTTCGGCGCCAGCCCGCAGCCAAGCGATGCGCCGGCGAAAACGACGAAGCCCGCGATATAGACCCGCCTCGCCCCCAGCCGGTCGCCGAGCGCGCCGGCCGACAGCAGCAGCGACGCGAACAGCAGGGCATAGGCGTCGACCACCCATTGCAGCCCGGCGACCGAGGCCTTGAGGCCGGTCGCCATGCTGGCCAGGGCGACATTGACGATGGTGACATCCAGCTGCGAGACGACAAAGCCGAAGCTGGTGGCGGCGATGATCCAGTTGATCGAGGAAGCGGATGTTTTGGTCATGGCCGCATGATACCGGGCCGGGATGAAACGATCGTTCACCGGCGGCTGAACTGTTTCGCCGGACCGTGGCATGAAGGTGTTGGCACCGTCCCGCGCCAGGCCGCAAAGCAGTCATGCGGCGGCGTGCAACAGTTCATCTCCAGATGAACCATCGCGATCTTCGCGGCGCTATAGTGGCGGGACCTGAAGGAGGTCGCCGATGGATGCCAATGTCGCAGTTCCCGCCGCGCTAATCGCCGACCCGGCGCGGGCGGCGATCCTGATGGCGTTGATGGATGGCCGCGCCCAGCCGGCCGGCGTGCTCGCCTATGCCGCCAACCTGTCGCCCCAGGCCGCCAGCAACCATCTCGCCAAGCTGCTCGACGGCGGGATGGTGGCGGTCGAGACGGCGGGCCGGCACCGCTATTACCGGCTGGCCCGGCCCGAGGTCGCCGCGGCGCTGGAAGCGCTACAGGGCCTGGCGCCGCCTGTCCGCGCACTCGACGAACCGCGCTCGCCCGAGGCCAGGCGGCTGCGCGCGGCGCGCAGCTGTTACGATCATCTCGCCGGCCGGCTGGGCGTTGCGATCGCCGCGGCGATGGAGGCGCAAGGCCTGGTGTCGGTCACCGCCAACGAGCCGGCCGGCAAATTCTACGGCCTGACCGACGCCGGACGGCAATGGTTCGCCGACCTGGGCATCGACATGGCGGCGATCCGCGCAGTCCGGCGCCCGCCGGCGCGGCGCTGCCTGGACTGGACCGAGCGGCGCCATCACCTGGCGGGGCCGCTGGGCGCCGCGTTGATGGCGCGGATGGTCGAGCTGGGCTGGGTCGCGCGCAGTCCGGGAACCCGCGCGGTAACGGTGACCCGCGCCGGCGCCGAAGGGCTGAGGCTGCGGCTTGGCATCGATTGGGACATGGCTGGCGCGACACTGGCCGCCTGATATCGCGGCCATGGGCTTACAGCCCGATCGGCTCTAGAGTCCGCCGGTGCCATGCCTGCCGCGCGGAGATCCCGACCATGAGCGACAACCCCATCCATCGCGGCCCCGTGCCTCGCCCAGCCGACTACAAGATCGTCGAAGATTCGCGCGGGCCGCGCCGGGATTTTCGGATCACCGTGGGCTTGCGCGAAGGCTGGGATGACGAAGGCCGGGTCTATGACGTGTCCGAGGCGGTGCGCACCGCCCGCGCCTGGATGACCCGCCGCGTATCGCAGGGCTTGCCCGCGCTCTCCGGCATGTTCACCCGCGCCGAGGTCACCTATGCCTGGCCTCGGCCCGACGGCACCGCCGGGTCGGACCGGGAGCCGGTGGCGATCTTTATCGGCGAGGCCGTCCACGCCTATCTGGGCCACCTGGCCGATGACGACATAGAGGCCCTGCTGAACGAGCTTGCGGCCGAGCTCGGCGCCGCGCTCGGCCAGGAGCGCATGTATGTCTCGTTCCGCGACCGCACCTGGATCCTGGATGCGGGACGGGGCTAGCGGACGACCTCGTTCGCCTCGGCCAATAGCTCGGGCGGCACGGTAATGCCCTGCGCGGCGGCGGTCCGCGCGTTTATCACCATTTCGAAGCTGTTGGGCCGCAGCACCGGCAGGTCGCCCGGCTGTTCGCCGTTCAGGATGCGGCCGGCATAGACACCGACCAGGCGGAAGATTTCCTTGAACGACGGACCGTAGCTCATCAGCCCGCCGGCATCGACAAAGGCGCGGTCGAAATAGACGGTCGGCTTGGGGTGGCGCGCCGCCAGGTTCACCAGCCGGCCGGGCTTGCTGTAGGCGCCGCGGATCGGGCCGACACAGATGCCGCCGACGCCGCTGCTAGACATGTTAATGCGCCCGAACGCCAGCTCCAACTCCGGGTCGCGGCCGGCTTTGAAAATCGCCAGCCGGCGCTTCAGCCGGTCCGCCTCCTCCTGCGTCTCACGCAGATTGCGCTCGAACGAGGCCAAGCTGGGATCGCCGATATAGGCGATGCGCGCGTCGGGCGGCGTCATCGCATGGATTAGCCTCAGCCGCTGCGGCCCCAGCGCGTTGAAGTTGGCGACGCCGGTCAGGTTGGCCTCGGGATGGTCGAGGTTGGTCACCTCGCCGCCCTCCACCGCGTCGGCCGCCTGGCCGAACACGATCGGGACGGTGCCGGTCAGTGCTTTGGCGGCGCGGGCGGCATTGGGCGTGCTGGCGACCAGCACTGCGACATTGATATCGACCAGGTCCTTCGCCAGGTCGGGGAGCTTGTCGACCTGGCCGTCGGCATAGCGATATTCGATTGCGACATTGTCGCCCTCGACAAAGCCCTGCTCAGCCAGGCCCCGGCGAAAGGCGGCAAGTTTGAGCGCATTCGCGGGGCTGTCACCAGAGACCGGCTCCAGATAGCCGATGACCGGCGGCGGCGGCTCGAACCAGGCGCAGCCAGCCAGCGGGGCCAGGGCCAGCGCGGACGCTCCGACCATCGCCCGACGGCGCGACACCGATCCCTTTCCGCCCACGCCGCGCGACTCCGTTAACTTGTATCCCTCACGCGGATAGTGTCACAGAAGCCCATGTGGGCGAAGCAGGCTATCCCAGCTCTAGGGCAGCCGCTTCCAAGCGATATCTCGCTCCTCGCGACGGTCGACGAAACCGGAGACGCGGCCGCCGGCGTCACGCTGAAAAATGCGGCGCGTGCGGGGAAAGCCGGGCTCGAAAAAGACGTCCGGCGTCTCCGCCAGGAAGGTACGGACCGGCCTGCCGGCGCGCTCCACGGCCAACCCTTGCCCCTTGCAGTTGATCGTCGCCACGATGTCGCCGGTCAGGCCGTAGCGGCCGGCATAGGCGCACGCGTTGCCGTCGAACGGAATCGAGGGCGGGTCCTGCTGCACTGCCAGCACCTGCTCGCCCAACAGGCGCCAACCGTCCGGCGTGTGCCGCCAGGTGTCGGTCATGCGGAAGCGGCTGTTCAGCACTTGGCCGTGATAGTCGAGATATTCCTTGTCCTCATGCGTCACCACCGCGACGTCGTCGTAGAGCGCGACGCGGAAATCGTCGATCTGCAGATTGCCGGTGAGGCCGGGGCCTAGCGGCTTCAGTTCGGCCAGGATCTGCGTCTTGTCGCGCACGGTGTCGTCCTCGTCGACTTGGATCGCCTTGGGGTCGAGCAGCCGGCCCCACACCGCGACGTCGCCCGGCGCGATGGCGTCGAGCAGCGCCTGGGTGTTGCGCCTGAGCTCGCTTTCGGCCGGCGGCGGCTCGGCCTTGGCGGCAAAAGCCCAGCCGAGGAGAACCAGAACCGGCGCGATCAATCGAAAACCCATGTCAGCCTCCCACGCGTCTGCGGCAATCGTGGCATTCCCGCGCTTGCCGAATGCGGGCATTGTGCCGAATTAGCCCCGCCGGAGTCAGCCATAAATGCGAACGATCCCGATCTTGCTCGCCCTCGCAGTCACCTCGCCGGCGGTGGGCATGGCCCAAGCTGGCGCCAAGGACATCGTCGTCCATGCCGGCAGCCTGCTGGACGGCGTCTCGGCAACGCCCCGGCATGAAATCTCGATCGTGATCAAGGACGACAGGATCACCGACATCCAGGCCGGCTATGTCAGCCCGGCGGGCGCCGAAGTGATCGACCTCACGCACGCCACCGTGATGCCGGGCTTCATCGACTGCCATATCCATATCTCCCAGCGCAGCCCCGGCGGCGAGAACGAGGTCGAGTACGCGGTCACCCACAACGACATCGACAAGGCGCTGAACGGCGCCAAGTTCGGCCGCGAGATGCTGCTGCAGGGCTTCACCAGCGCCCGCGATGTCGGCGGCGGGGATGAGACGGTGGCGCTGCGCAACGCCTTTCGCGAGGGCACCCTGCCCGGCCCGCGCCTGTGGGTTTCGCTGGAGCCGATGGGCCCGACCGGCGGACACGGCGACGAGGCCGACGGCTTCGCGCGCGGCATCACCGACCCCGGCTGGCAGAACGGCATCGTCGACAGCGCCGAGATGGGCAAGCTGCGCGTCCGCGAACACAAGCGCCGCGGCGCTGACCTGATCAAGATGATGCCGTCGGGCGGCATCGCCTCGGTCGGCGACGACCCGCACCGCATGCTGATGACCGACGACGAGATGAAGGCGGTGGTCGACACCGCCCACGCTCTGGGCCTGAAGGTGGCGGCCCATATCTATCCGGCCGACGCGATCAAGCACGCGGTGATGGCGGGGGTGGATTCGGTCGAGCACGGCTCCTTCGCCGACGCCGAGGCCTATGCGCTGATGAAGCAGCACGGCACCTATCTGGTGCCGACCTTGACCGTCTATGACGTGTTCTACCGCGCCGCGTCCGACCATCCCGACATGCTGCCGCCCGGCACGGCGGAGAAGGAACTGGCCAACGACCTGAAGCCGATCCAGAACTTCCCCAACGCACTGAAGGCCGGCGTCAAGGTCGCCTATGGCACCGATATCGGCGAGGGCGACCATGCCAGCGAATTCATCCTGCTGACCAAGGCGACGATGCCGCCGGCCGACGCGCTGTTCGCCGCCACCCGCAACGCCGCCGACCTGATCGGTGCATCGGACAGGATCGGCTCGATCCAGCCCGGCCGCTATGCCGACATCGTGGCCGTGGCCGGCGACCCGCTCAAGGACGTCACCGAGTTCGAGAAGGTGCAGTTCGTGATGAAAGGCGGGGTCGTCTACAAGAAGGACGGGGAGCCGACGGCGACGCGGTAGAAGCCATGCCCGGCAGCCAAGATGGAATTCCAAGAAGATACAATATAACAACAAATCGCGAAGAGTATTATCCGCGATTTTTATGCCTTGCGTGTAAAATATTTATGCTGTTTTTATTTTTCAGAACTATAGAAAATTTATTGTCGTCCCAGTGATTTCTATGGGCGCGAATAGGCCTCTTGGTGTATCGTAAATCATTGAGTTTTGGCGCCAACATCGCCGCCCGGGGTCAGCAATGTCTTCTCCTGCTGACTGACCTTCCTGACAGAAGGTTCATTACTCCAAAACTCCCCGCCCCCGGTGTGAGCAGCCTGGGGCGGGGTTTCTTCTGCGGGGTAGACGACCGCTTAGCTCAAACTCACCCCGATCAGCCGGCCCACGCCGTACGTAATCGCCGCCGCGGCATAGCCGATCAGCAGCTGCCGTCCCGCCGAGAAGACCAGGCTCCGGCCGGTGAAAACCGACGTCGCGCCGCCGATCGTCATCAAAGCGAGACCGGAGAGCGCGACGCTGATCGCCACCGCCAGAGTGCCGCCGGTAAACAGGAAAGGGATGACCGGGAAGATCGCGCCCACTGTGAACAGGAAGAATGACGAGGCGGCCGCCGCCCAGGCCGAGCCGCCGAGTTCTTCCGGGTCGAGGCCCAGCTCCTCGCGGACCAGCGTGTCGAGCGCGGCGCCCTGGCTGCTGAATATCTTGTCGGCCAGCGACCTGGCATGGCGCTCCTCCAGCCCCTTGGCCTGGTAGATCAGGACCAACTCCTCCTTCTCCAGTTCCGGCGCCTGCCTGAGTTCAGCGGACTCCTGGTCGATCTGCTTCTGCGCCA
>Ga0302314_10012545_pt1 | contig 14661 bp, 9 predicted proteins | sample III_Palsa_N2_3_FD_200533 | JGI IMG/M metagenome (GOLD analysis project Ga0302314, IMG submission 200533) | Peat permafrost microbial communities from Stordalen Mire near Abisko, Sweden - III_Palsa_N2_3 | ecosystem: Environmental > Terrestrial > Soil > Palsa > Peat permafrost | place: Sweden... | reverse complement strand
CTCGGGCGCGGGCCTTGGAAGGCCTCAGCCGCGCGGGTGATGCAGCGCGTGCAGTTCCTTCATGCGCTCGCGGGCGACATGCGTGTAGATCTGCGTGGTCGACAGATCACTGTGACCGAGCAGCATTTGCACCACGCGCAGGTCGGCGCCGTGATTCAGGAGGTGCGTGGCGAAGGCGTGCCGCAGGCTGTGGGGCGAGAGATCTTTGCCGATCGCCGCCTTGCGGGCATAGCGCTTGATGATGTGCCAGAAGGCCTGGCGCGTCATGCGATCGCCGCGGCGCGTGGGGAAGAGGTAATCCGTCTGCCGCTCGAGCAGGATCTCGCCGCGCGGGCCGCGCGCGAAATCCGTCAGCCACTTGACTGACTCGCCGCCCAGGGGAATCAGGCGTTCGCGGTTGCCCTTGCCGAGGATCCGCAGGACGCCCTGGTTCAGGTTGACCTGGCCCATGCGCAGGTTCACAAGCTCCGAGACCCGCAGGCCCGTGGCGTACAGCACTTCGAGCATGGTGCGGTCGCGGTTGCCGAGGGGATCGGAGACCGTGGGAGCCGCAAGCAGCGCCTCGACTTCCTCTTCGGTCACCGACTTCGGCAGCGAGCGGCCGATCTTCGGCATGGCGATTTGCGCGGTCGGGTCCTCGCGGACCACGCCTTCGCGCATGTAGTAGCGAAAGAAGCGTCTGAAACTGGACAGCTGGCGCGCCGTGGAGCGCGGCCGTGCGCCGGTGTGAACGCGCCAGGCAATGAAGCCCAGCAGGTCCGCCCGCGAGGTTTTCATGATCGACACGTCGCGCTCAGAGAGCCAGCGCGCAAGCGAAGTCAGATCCGCGCGATAAGCGGCGAGCGTGTTGGCGGAAAGCCCCCGCTCCATCCACACTGCGTCAAGAAAGCGGGATACGGCCGGGTCGGCCGACTCGGCAGACGTGGCATTGGGGGCAACTGCGGCAGCGAACTTGGACAAGGCCTAAAACTCCGAAGATGGCCCAAGCGCAGTATGGTGATAGCGTGAGGAAACTCGGCGTGACGATCTTCACAATAGCGGCTCGGCATTAACATAAAGAGAACCAGTTCACACCGCGCGCAAGCGCCGTTCCCGCAAATAGAACCATGAGCACGCCCCCCAAAAATGAGGCTCCCGCCGCCGGAGCACCTGCGGCCGCAATATTTATCGGGCGCATCCTCTATGGTGTATACGTTTGGACCCTATTTTTGGTTCTAGCGCTGAGCGCGGTTTGCACTGCCGTCTTGCCAGGGGTGCAACGCCGCCGCCATGCCGCGCGCAAAGCCTCCCGCATGCTGCTCAGACTTGCGGGACTGCGCCTCACCGTGAAATCCGAGGAAAAAGTCCCGCCGGGCCAGTGCGTCATCGTCGCGAATCACGCCAGTTATTTGGACGGGGTGGTGTTTACGGCGGTGCTGCCGCCACGCTTTGGCTTTGTCATCAAGCGCGAAATGGACCGCGTGCCGCTCGCCGGCCTTTTGCTGCGGCGCTTGGGCTCGCTCTTCGTCGAGCGCGCCAACCGTCAGCGCGGCGCGAACGATGCGCGCCGCGTGCTGCGCACGGCGCTCAATGGCAGCTCGCTGGTGTTTTTTCCGGAGGGCACATTCTCACCCGCGCCGGGCCTCTTAAAGTTTCACGTGGGCGCCTTCACCACTGCCGCGCGTGTCGGCTGCCCGATAATTCCCGCCGTCATTCGCGGCACGCGCGCGGTTTTTCCGATGGGCGCTTTCCTCCCGCGGCGTGCGCACATCGAAGTCGAGTTTCTCGCACCCCTCGTGGCATCCGCCGCGAGTGGCGAGCGCGCCGCCATCGAACTGCGCGACCGTGCGCGCTCCGCGATCCTCGCAAGACTGCAGGAACCGGATCTCGAGGCCGCCTAGCCCCTCACATGTTGCGCCGGTACTGGCCGCCGACTTCGTAGAGCGCGTGTGAGATCTGCCCCAGCGAGCACACCTTCACCGTCTCCATGAGGGCTGCGAAAACATTGCCCCCGGAAGCCGCGGCCTGCTGCAACTCCTTGAGCGCCGCAGGCGCAGCGGCGGCGTTTCTCGCCTGAAATGCGCGCACTGCGGCCACCTGATCCTGCTTCTCCTCCTCGGTAGAGCGGATGAGCGGAGCGGCATGCGCACCGCCCGCAGCACCTTCTTCAGCAAGATAGGTGTTCACGCCGATGATGGGCAGGCTGCCGTCATGCTTGCGCGTCTCGTAATAGAGTGATTCCTCCTGGATCTTCGCGCGCTGGTACATGGTCTCCATGGCGCCGAGCACGCCGCCGCGCTCCGAAAGCGCGTCAAACTCCTTGTACACCGCCTCCTCGACCTGGTCGGTCAGATATTCGATGGCGAAGGAGCCCGCCCAGGGATTCTGATTTTTGTTGAGACCGAGTTCGCGATTGATGATGAGCTGGATTGCAACCGCCCGGCGTACGCTCTCTTCCGTCGGAGTAGTGAGCGCCTCATCGTAGGCATTGGTGTGCAGGCTGTTGCAGTTGTCAAAGAGCGCATACAGCGCCTGCAGCGTGGTGCGGATGTCGTTGAAGTCGATCTCGCGCGCGTGCAGGCTGCGGCCCGATGTTTGAATGTGGTACTTCAGCATCTGGCTGCGCGCTGCCGCGCCATAGCGCGCGCGCATGGCGCGCGCCCAGATGCGCCGCGCCACGCGTCCGATCACGGCGTATTCGGGATCCATGCCGTTAGAGAAAAAGAACGACAGGTTCGGCGCAAACTCATCGATCTGCATGCCGCGGGCGAGGTAGTACTCGACGATGGTGAAGCCGTTCGCGAGCGTAAACGCGAGCTGCGAGATCGGATTCGCGCCGGCCTCGGCGATGTGGTAGCCCGAGATCGACACGGAATAGAAGTTGCGCACCCGCTCTTCAATGAAGTACGACTGCACATCGCCCATCATGCGCAGCGCAAACTCGGTGGAGAAGATGCAGGTGTTCTGCGCCTGATCCTCCTTCAGGATGTCCGCCTGCACCGTGCCGCGCACTAAGGCAAGCGCCTCGGACTTGATGCGCTCGTACACGGCGCGCTCGACCAAAAGATCGCCGCTCACGCCCAAGAGCGCAAGCCCGGTGCCGTCGTGCTGCGCCGGCAGCGCCCCCTTGTACTGCGGTGCGGCAAGCCCGCGCTCGGCGGCGCGCGCATGCGCGGCCTTGATCTTTTTTTCCGCCTCGGCCCACTTGCCCTCCGCCTTCAGATAGCGCTCGATGCGCTGATCGATGGCGGCATTCATGAACATGGCGAGCAGCATCGGCGCAGGGCCATTGATGGTCATCGACACCGAAGTCGTCGGGGAGCACAGATCAAATCCGGAATAGAGCTTCTTCAGATCATCGAGCGTTGCGATGGAGACTCCGGAGTTGCCCGTGCGCCCGTAGATATCCGGACGCGTATCCGGGTCCTCGCCATAGAGCGTCGTCGAGTCAAATGCGGTCGACAGGCGCGCGGCCTCGTGGCTGCCGGCGAGATAGTGGAAGCGGCGGTTGGTGCGCTCGGGCGCGCCCTCGCCTGCGAACATCCGCGTCGGATCCTCCTCCTCGCGGCGGTAGGGATACACACCTTCGGTATACGGATAGGCTCCCGGCAGATTCTCATTGCCGATGAAGCGCAGGATCTCGCCCCAGTCGCGAAAGGCGGGCACGGCGATCTTCGGCAGCGGCAGACGGCTCAGACTTTCCGAGTAGTTCTCGCCCGTCACGGCGCGGCCGCGAACCGGATAGGTATAGGTCTCGGCGGTGGCGGCCGCGACACGGGCAGGCCACGCCGCAAGCTCCGCCAGTGCCTCCGCACCGACTTCATCGAGCGCTGCGTTATAGGCTGCATAGAGCTGCCGCCGCGTTTGATCTTCCGCCTTGTCTTGCAGGGCCGCCGCGGCCACGCGCTCGAAAGGCGCGGGAAGTGCGCCATCGTTGAGACTCACGAGCGCCTGATACAGCCCACAGGCGCGGCTTGCCGCCAGCGCCGTTTTTTCGATGTGCGCTTTCTCGCCCCGTCCCGCCTGCGCGATCTCGGCCAGATAGCGGATGCGCGCGCCCGGGATGAGCGCCGGGGGCGCTGCGGCGTCCGCTATGGGGCTATCGGGGAGCTGCCAGGATACGGTGCCGATCTTGCGCGAGCGGATGGCATGAGCGAGTGCCGCAAAGAGCCGATTGACGCCCGGATCATTGAAGCGACTCGCGATCGTCGGATACACCGGCACTTCATCATCCGCAAGGCCCAGATGCTGCGGATGATTGCGGCGCCACTGTTTGCGCACATCGCGCAGAGCGTCCTCAGTGCCGCGCTTCTCGCTCTTGTTCAAGACGATGAGATCGGCGAAGTCGAGCATGTCGATCTTCTCCAGCTGGCTTGCCGCCCCGTACTCCGCCGTCATGACGTAGATCGACAGATCCGCAAGCTCCACGATCTCCGTGTCGGACTGACCAATACCCGCCGTTTCGATGATGATGAGATCAAATCCCGCCAGCTGGTAAAGATCGATGACGTCCTTCAGAACGGCGCTCGTCGCGAGGTGCTGCCGGCGAGTGGCAAGCGAGCGCATGAAAATCGACTCGGCGGCGAGGCTATTCATGCGGATCCGATCCCCGAGGAGCGCGCCTCCCGTGCGCCGGCGCGTGGGGTCCATGGCAACGACGGCTATCTGCCGCCCGGGAAAGTGCCGCACCAGGCGGGCGAGGAGCTCATCCGTCAAACTTGATTTTCCGGCGCCGCCCGTGCCCGTGATGCCAATGACGGGAGCCTTGGGCTTCACCCGCGCAAGCGCGCGGCGAATCGCCTCGCGCGGCTGCTCATCGCCACCCGCTCCCTCGAGCACCGATATGGTTCGGGCCAAGTGGCCGTGGTCGCGGGCGTTCAGCGGATGAAAGGCGTAGGCCGGACGCTCCACGGCGCGCACGCGCCGGATCACATCCTCGATCATGCCGACGAGGCCCATGCGCCGGCCATCCTCGGGCGTGTAGATCTTCTCTACGCCATAGCGCTCGAGCGCCTCGATCTCCTGCGGCGCGATCGTGCCGCCGCCGCCGACCACGACCCGAATGTGCTCGTAGCCACGCTCGCGCAGCATGTCCACCATGTAGCGGAAGTACTCATCGTGGCCGCCCTGATAGGAGCTCACCGCAATCCCGTCGGCGTCCTCCTCGATGGCCGCCCGCACGATGTCGGCGACGCTGCGGTTGTGCCCGAGATGCACCACTTCGGCGCCCTGCGCCTGCAGCAGGCGCCGGATCATGTTGATGGCGGCATCGTGGCCATCGAACAAAGATGCAGCGGAAACGAAGCGCAGCGGTGCGGTGCGAGCACCGGGCTCGCGCGCAATCTCTATCGCCGGAATGCTCATGGGGTAAGCGGTCGAGCGCTGGGAAACCCGGATGGTATATTAGCGCATGGGGCGGCCTTCCAGCCTCTTAACTCCTCACACGGTGGATCATGTCGGAGCACGGTGTCGTCATTGTTGCGGCGAAGCGCACGCCGATTGGAGCCTTCCAGGGCGTATTCACGCCAGTGACCGCGACGCAGCTGGGCTCCGCGGCCATTCGCGGCGCGCTCGAAGCGGCCGGGATCGGGGCGGCTGAGATTCAGGAAGTCATTATGGGCTGCGTACTGCCCGCAGGCTTAGGCCAGGCCCCTGCCCGGCAAGCAGCCATAGGCGCAGGCATCCCGGTCGGGACGCCCGCCACCACGGTTAACAAAATGTGCGGCTCGGGTCTGAAGGCGATCATGCAGGGCGCGGATCAAATTCGCACCGGCGATGTGGAAGTCGTGGTGGCCGGAGGCCTCGAGTCCATGACGAACTCGCCCTATCTCCTGCCCAAGGCGCGCGCCGGCTATCGGATGGGACACGGCGAAGTCCTCGATCATATGTTCTATGACGGACTGCAGAGCCCCTTTGACGGCCAGCTCATGGGCTCCTTCGGCGATCGCACTGCAAGCCGCTATCAGTTTACGCGCGCAGACCAGGACGCCTTCGCCGCCGAATCCGTACGCCGCTCATTGGCCGCCATCGAGGCGCAGCATTTTGTCGCCGAGATTACGCCCGTCACCGTCAAAGGCCGCAAGGGCGAGACCGTGGTGGCGCGCGACGAGACGCCATTCAACTGCGATATCTCCAAGATCCCGACACTGAAGGCTGCGTTCGCCAAGGACGGCACGGTGACCGCCGCGAGCTCCTCATCCATTGCCGACGGCGCCGCCGCCCTCGTGCTGATGCGCGAATCCACCGCACGCGCGCGCGGCATCAAGCCTCTTGCGCGCATTCTCGCCTACGCAAGCCACGCGGCTGAACCTGAGTGGTTCACGACCGCGCCCATCGGCGCCATCAACAAGACTCTCGGCCATTTGAGCTGGAAGTCGCAGGACGTCGATCTCTATGAGATCAACGAGGCCTTTGCCGTGGTGACCATGGCGGCCATGCGCGACGTCGGCATCGAGCACGCGCGCGTCAACGTGCACGGCGGCGCCTGCGCGCTCGGCCATCCCATCGGCGCAACCGGCGCGCGCATCGTCACGACGCTGGCGCACGCGCTCGTGCGCCGCGGCGCCAAGCGCGGGGTTGCATCGCTGTGCATAGGCGGGGGTGAGGCGGTGGCCATCGCTCTCGAGAGCGTCGCTTAGCAGCTCCTATGCCCTGCCTGTCATCGCAGATCGAGCCCGGCAGCGAGCGCTTCCGCGCCAATCATGCGCGCATGGCAGAGCTTGCAAGCGCGCTGCGCACGGAAGTGGAACGCGCAAGCCTGGGCGGCTCCGAGGAAGCACGCCGCAAACACACGGCGCGCGGCAAGCTCCTGCCGCGCGAGCGCGTACAGACGCTGCTGGATCCGGGAAGTGCGTTTCTCGAGCTCTCCGCGCTCGCCGCCCACGGCATGTACGGCAGCGATGCGCCGGCGGCGGGACTCATCAGCGGCATCGGCCGCATTCATGGCCGCGCCTGCGTCATCGTGGCCAATGATGCAACCGTCAAGGGCGGAACTTATTTTCCGCTTACGGTGAAGAAGCATCTGCGCGCGCAGACCATCGCGCTCGAGCATGCGCTGCCCTGCGTCTACCTCGTCGACTCGGGCGGCGCCTTCCTGCCCCTGCAGGATGAGGTCTTTCCCGACCGCGATCATTTCGGGCGCATCTTCTTCAACCAGGCGCAGCTGTCCGCGCGCGGCATCCCGCAGGTCGCCCTCGTCATGGGCAGCTGCACCGCGGGCGGCGCCTACGTGCCGGCCATGTGCGATGAGACCGTCATCGTGAGGAATCAGGGCACGATATTCCTCGCCGGGCCGCCGCTCGTTAAGGCGGCGACCGGCGAAGAGGTGGATGCGGAGTCCTTGGGCGGCGGCGATGTGCATGCGCGCACCTCGGGCGTCGTTGATCATCTGGCCGACAATGACGCGCATGCGCTCGCGATTGCGCGCTCGATCATCGGCAGCCTGCCCGCGCCGGGCGCGCCCTGGCTCGCCTGCGCTGAAGCGAGGGAGCCCGCACTTGATCCGCAGGAGATCTACGGAGTTCTGCCGCAGGACAACCGCCAGCCCTACGACGTGCGCGAAATCATCGGACGCCTGGTGGACGCATCCGAGTTTCACGAGTTCAAGTCAAATTATGGCGCAACCCTCGTTTGCGGCTTCGCGCACATCTGGGGCTGTCCCGTGGGCATCGTCGCCAACAATGGCATCCTCTTCTCGGAGTCGGCGCTGAAGGGCGCGCACTTCGTGCAGTTGAGCAACCGGCGGCGCGTGCCGCTCCTCTTCCTGCAGAACATCACCGGCTTCATGGTGGGGCGCAAGTATGAAAACGCCGGCATTGCGAAGGACGGCGCAAAGATGGTGACCGCGGTCGCCTGCGCCACAGTGCCGAAGCTCACCGTGCTCATCGGCGGCTCGTTCGGCGCCGGCAACTACGCGATGTGCGGCCGCGCCTACGGCGGGCGCTTCCTGTGGATGTGGCCGAATGCGCGCATCTCCGTCATGGGAGGCGAGCAGGCCGCACAGGTGCTGGCCACGGTGCGGCGCGATGGCGCGCTCGCGCGCGGCGAGCCCTGGCCGGAAGAGGACGAGCGCCGCTTCATGGCCGAAACCCGCCTGCAATACGAAGCCCAGGGCAACCCGTACTACGCAACGGCGCGCCTATGGGACGATGGCGTCATCGATCCGCTCGACACGCGGCGCGTGTTGGGCCTGGCATTGCAGCTCGCGGCTGAGGGGCCCGCGCCCGCGGCCGAGCGCTACGGCATATTTCGGATGTAGGGGGACTCATGAAGATCGCTGAGGCACGCGCCGTCATCACCGGCGGCGCATCGGGCCTGGGCAACGCCGTGGCGCGCCACTTTGCGGCAGCCGGCGGCCAGGTCACGCTGCTCGACGTTCAGGAAGGGCCGGGGCGCGCCGCGGCCGATGCCATCGGCGCGCGCGCCAGCTTCGTCAAATGCGATGTCACCTCCGAAGCGGAGGTCGTGTCCGCCATGCAGGCCGCGGCCGAGCGCATGGGCGGCATCAATCTCCTCGTCAACTGCGCCGGCGTCATCGGCGCGGCGCGCGTGCTCGGCCGCAACGGGCCCATGGCGGGCGAGTTCTTCACCAAGGTGATTCACATCAACCTCATTGGCACCTTTCTCTGCGACAAGGCAGCCGCTGCGCTCATGCAGAAGAACACGCCGAACGAGGATGGCGAGCGTGGACTCCTGATCCACACCTCCTCCGTCGCCGCCTTCGAGGGCCAGATCGGACAGGCCGCCTACTCTGCGACCAAGGCGGCGGTGATGGGGATGACGCTGCCCATCGCGCGCGAGTTCGCGGCGTTTGGCATCCGCTGCATGGCCATTGCGCCCGGCATCTTTCTGACACCGATGGTCGAGTCCATGTCGAAGGAGAACCAGGAATCGCTCGCGCGGCAGATCCCCTTTCCGGCGCGGCTCGGCAAACCCGAGGAATTCGCGCGCCTCGTCGCGAGCATCTTTGAGATCGCCATGCTGAACGGCGAGACCATTCGTCTCGACGGCGCGATCCGCATGCAGCCCAAATGAGGCAGCCATGACTGACATCATGGAATACGACGTGGTGATCGTGGGCGCGGGACCTGCGGGCCTCGCGGCGGCCATCCGCCTGAAGCAGCTCGCGCCCGACAAAAATGTCTGCGTCCTGGAAAAAGGCGCAAGCGTCGGCGCGCATTCCATCTCGGGCGCCGTGCTTGAGCCCGGCCCGCTCGAGACGCTGCTGCCCCATTGGCGGCGCGACTACCCCGGCATGAAAGTGCCCGCGCTGCGCGATGAGTTCTTTTTCATGACGCGCAGCGCTGCCCTGCGTTTTCCGCTCGTGCCGCGGCAGATGCACAACGCAGGCAATTTCATCATCTCGCTGGGGCAGCTGACCCCCTGGCTTGCCCAACAGGCCGAAGGTCTCGGCGTGGATGTGTTTCCCGGATTTGCCGCCGCCGCTCCCGTCTTTGACGAGGCGGGCGCCGTCAAGGGAGTGCGCATCGGCGACATGGGAGTGCTGAAGGATGGCTCCCACGGACCCAACTACACCCCGGGCGCAGAAGTTCATGCGCGAGTCACGCTCCTGGCCGAGGGCTGCCGAGGCTCGATCGCCAAAGAGCTCATCCAGCGCTTCAATCTATCGCAGGGCCACAATCCGCAGACCTTCGGCCTCGGGTTCAAGGAGCTGTGGCAGTTGCCGCCCGGGCGCGTGCAGGCGGGGCTTATCCAGCACTCTGTCGGCTGGCCGGTGGATCGCAGGACCTACGGCGGCAGCTTCCTCTATCACCTCGACAACAATCGGGTGTACGTGGGCTACGTGGCCGGGCTCGACTACGTAGACCCGCGCTTCAAGCCCTTCGAGGCCTTCCAGCAGTTCAAGAACCATCCTACGGTGAGACCGCTCCTCGAGGGCGGGGAGATCCTCGCAGCCGGCGCGCGCACCATCGCCTCCGGCGGCTGGCAGTCGCTGCCGACGCTCGAGATGCCGGGCGCGCTCCTCATCGGCGATGCGGGCGGCACACTCAACTTTCCGAAGATCAAGGGCATTCACCAGGCCATCCGCTCCGGAGTGCTCGCGGCGGAGCACCTGGCGGACACTCACGCGAGCACGGGCTTTGATGCGCGCTGGCGCGCATCCGCCGGTGGCCTAGAGCTGCGCAAGGTGCGCAACATCGCCCCCGGCATGAAACGCGGGCTCTGGTTTGGTCTCCTGAACGGCGCCTGGGAAACCTATGTGACGGGCGGCGCTTCGCCGTGGACACTAAAGAACAAGGCCGACTGGTCGAAGCTTGCGCGGCTGGAGGAATTTCATTCCCCCGAGCGGGGTTGGGGAACGCGCACGCTGCCGCCGCGCGACCGCGTGTCCTCGGTGTTTTTTGCCGGCAACACGCACGATGAAAACCAGCCCGTGCACCTGCACGTGGCGGACACGTCGATCTGCGTCGAGCGCTGCACGCGCGAGTTTGGCAATCCCTGCCAGAACTTCTGCCCCGCCGGCGTCTATGAAATGGTCGAGGACGGCGAGGGCGGCAAGCGCTTGCAGATCAACGCCGCCAACTGCGTGCATTGCAAGGCCTGCGACATCAAGGATCCGTACGAAATCATCACCTGGACCACGCCCGAGGGCGGCTCCGGACCGAATTACCAAATGCTCTGATTCGCCATGTCGCCCATTTGGAGCCCATCGCCCAAGCGCGCAGCCGCTACCAATCTTGCGCGCTTCATGGCCTGCGTGAATGCCCGCCAGGGCCTGGCTCTCGCGGATTATGGCGATGTGTACCGCTGGTCCATCGACACTCCGGCGCAGTTCTGGGCCGAGATCGCGCGCTTCGCCGATGTGCGCGCGAGCTGCGCCAAAGATGGACCGATCATTGAAAATGCCGGCGCCATGCCGGGGGCGCGTTTCTTTCCGAGCGCGCGCCTGAACTTTGCCGAGAATCTGCTGCGCTACCGCGATGGGCAGCCAGCGCTGGTGTTTCGCAATGAACGCGGCGCGCGCAGCGAGCTCTCCTATGAGGAGCTCAATGACGAGGTGGCTCGCATCGCCGCCGGCCTGCAAGATGCAGGCGTCGTCGCCGGCGATCGCGTCGCGGCCTTCATGCCGAATATCCCCGAGACCGTGATTGCGATGCTCGCCGCCGCAAGCTTGGGCGCCATTTGGTCCTCCTGCTCGCCGGACTTTGGCCTGAGCGCCGTCGTGGATCGCTTCGGACAGATCTCGCCCAAAGTGCTGTTCGCGGCCGACGGCTATTTCTACGGCGGCAAGACGCTCTACTCCCTCCCTCTGGTTGCAGATCTCGCGCAGCGGCTGCCGAGTTTGCGCGCGCTCGTCCTCGTGTCCTACGCAAGCCCAAAGGCGGCGCTCGAGCGCATCGCAGGCAGCGCGGCCAAAGTCGCGCACTGGCAAGCCTTCGGCAGCACCTGCGGCGCATTGGAGTTTCTAGAGTATCCCTTCGATCAGCCGCTCTACATCCTCTACTCCTCGGGCACCACCGGGAAGCCCAAGTGCATCGTGCACGGCGCCGGCGGCACGCTGCTGCAGCATCAGAAGGAGCATCTGCTGCACACCGATGTCCGCCGCGAGGACCGGCTCTTCTACTTCACCACCTGCGGCTGGATGATGTGGAACTGGCTGGTGAGCGCTCTTGCCACCGGCACGACGCTCGTCCTATACGACGGCTCGCCCTTTCATCCTGATCCGGGCGTTCTCTGGCGCATGGCGCAGGAGGAGCGCCTGTCGATATTCGGCACCAGCGCCAAGTACCTAGCTTCGCTTGAGAAGAGCGGCTTTGTGCCGGCGCGCGCGCTCGAGCTCCCCGCCTTGCGCACCATCCTCTCCACCGGCTCGCCGCTCCTGCCCGAGGGTTTCGACTTCGTGTATCGCGACGTGAAGACGGACGTACAGCTCTCCTCCATTTCCGGAGGCACCGACATCGTGTCCTGTTTCGCGCTCGGCTGCCCGACGCGCCCGGTATATCGCGGCGAAATCCAGTGCCGCGGCCTCGGCATGCGGGTCGAGGTATTTGACGGCGCAGGCCGCAGCATCCGCGGCGAGCGCGGCGAGCTCGTCTGCACGGCGCCATTTCCGTCCATGCCGCTCGGTTTCTGGGGGGATGCGGACGGCAGCCGCTATCGCGCGGCCTACTTCGAGCGCTTTCCCGGGGTCTGGCACCATGCCGACTACGCCGAGCTCACCGCGCACGATGGTCTCATCATCTACGGCCGCTCGGATGCGGTGCTGAATCCGGGCGGCGTGCGCATCGGCACCGCCGAGATCTACACGGCGGTGGAGGGGCTTGCGGAGATCGCCGAGGCGCTCGCGGTCGGCCAGGACTGGCAGGGCGATGTGCGCATCGTGCTCTTCGTGCGCCTGCAGAAGGACTACGCGCTCGATGCGGCGCTCGATAAAAAAATCCGCACGACCATCCGCGAGCGCACGACGCCGCGGCACGTCCCCGCGAAGATCATCGCGGTTCCCGACCTGCCGCGCACGCTCTCGGGGAAGCTCACCGAACTTGCCGTACGCAATGTCATTCATGGACGGCGCGTAGACAACCGCGACGCGCTCGCCAATCCCGAAGCGCTCGAGCATTTCCGTGACCTCGCCGAGCTTCGTAGTTGAATAGCTTCCATGCGCGCTATGCGCAAGAACTCGCCCGCTGCGGATTTAGCGCCGACCCTGCGCAGCGCGCAGCCGTCGATGCGCTCGAGGACCTGCGCGAGCGTCTGCTCGCACGCGAGCGTGAGGACAGCGTGCGGCGCTGGTTCGCGCGGCTGCGCGGCCACGAATGCGTGCGCGGGCTGTATCTCTGGGGGGGAGTCGGGCGCGGCAAGACTTTCCTCATGGACCTCTTCTTTGAGAGCCTGCCGTTTGCCGCGCGCCGCCGCCGGCATTTTCACCGTTTCATGTACGACGTGCACGCGCAGCTCGCGGGCCTTGCGCATACGTCCGCGCCCCTTGAGGAGGTCGCCAAAGGCATCGCGCGTGAGGCGCATGTGCTGTGTCTGGATGAGCTCTTCGTCAGCGACATCGCGGATGCGATGATCGTCGGCGGCCTCCTGGCCGCGCTCGTGCGCCGCGGGGTCGCGCTGGTTGCGACATCAAACCTGCCGCCGCGCCGGCTCTACGCGAACGGACTGCAGCGGGAGCGCTTTCTACCCGCCATCGAGCTTCTCGAACGCCATACCCGCGTGCTCGAAGTCGACGCCGGCACGGACTACCGCCTGCGCGATCTCACTTCCGCAGGCATCTACTTTGCAAGCAGCGCGCCCGACACCGAAGCGCGGCTGCGCGCACTCTTCAGGAAGCTCGCCGCGGGCGGCGAGGCACATGCGGGCAGCGTGCACATCGAGGGCCGCCCCATTGATGTCGTGCGCGAGGCAGGCACTGCGGTGTGGTTTGAATTTGCCGCACTCTGCGCAGGTCCCAGGAGCCAGAACGACTACATTGAGATCGCCCGCGCCTATCAGGCGGTGTTCCTCGCCGATGTGCCGCTATTGGATGCGGATCATGAAGATGAGGCGCGCCGCTTCATCGCACTCCTCGACGAGCTCTACGACCACGCCGTCAAACTCGTCGTAAGCGCAGCGGCAAGCCCCGCGGAACTTTATCGCGGCGAGCGCCTAAAGCTCGAGTTCGCGCGCGCCGCAAGCCGCCTCGTCGAAATGCAAAGCGCGGAGTATCTCGCGCGCGAGCACCGCCCCTAGACGACGCCGCGGCGCATCTGATCGAGCTCGATGGATTCGAAGAGCGCACGAAAGTTGCCCTCGCCGAAGCCCTCGTTGCCCTTTCTTTGGATGATTTCGAAGAAGATCGGGCCGATGACGTTCTGCGTGAAGATCTGCAGCAGCAGGCCCTCGCCCTTGCCCGGATTGCCGTCGATCAGGATCCGCCGCCGCGCGAGCTCCTCGATCCTCTCGCCGTGCCTGCCGACGCGCGCATCGACGCTCTCGTAGTAGGTGTCCGGCGTATCCTGGAACTCCACTCCCTGGCGCGTGAGCACGTCGACCGTGCGGTAGATGTCGGTGCTCGCGAGCGCAATATGCTGGATGCCCTCGCCGTGATAGGCCTTCAGGTACTCCTCGATCTGGCTCTTGTCGTCCTGCGATTCGTTGATGGGAATGCGGATGCGCCCGCAGGGACTGGTGAGCGCGCGCGAAAAGAGGCCCGTCTTCTTGCCTTCGATGTCGAAGTAGCGGATCTCGCGAAAGTTGAAGAGGCGCTCGTAGAAGCCCGTCCAATAATCCATGCGCCCGCGCATCACGTTGTGCGTCAGATGGTCGATGCAGGCAAGGCCCGTCGGCTCAGAGCCTGCGCTGGCCTCGACGGCGCGAAAGTCGACGTCATAGATCGACTGCCCGCCGTAGCGGTCCACGAGGTAGATGAGCGAGCCGCCGATGCCCTCGATGCACGGGATGTTGAGCTCCATGGGGCCTGCGCTCTGCGGGCCCGGCCGCGCCCCGAGCTCCAGCGCGCGCTTATAGGCGAACGCCGCATCGCGCACCCGGAAGGCCATGGCGCAGGCGCACGGACCGTGCGCGCGGGCAAAGCCCTGCGCGAAGGAGTCCTTCTCCGCATTGATGATGAAATTGATGTCGCCCTGCGCATGGCGCGTGACGTTCTTCGAGCGGTGCCGTGCGACCACTGGAAACCCCAAGCGCTCGAAGAGCGCGCGCAGCGCCTGCGGATCGGGAGCC
>Ga0302314_10012544_pt1 | contig 14662 bp, 12 predicted proteins | sample III_Palsa_N2_3_FD_200533 | JGI IMG/M metagenome (GOLD analysis project Ga0302314, IMG submission 200533) | Peat permafrost microbial communities from Stordalen Mire near Abisko, Sweden - III_Palsa_N2_3 | ecosystem: Environmental > Terrestrial > Soil > Palsa > Peat permafrost | place: Sweden... | reverse complement strand
CGGTGCGCGAGACGCGGAGGACAGGTCCGAGTGATCCCCGCGGACGAGGGTCTCGGGGCTCACCCGATCGGCCAGACCCCCGGCAGCGAGATGTTGAGCTTCTCGCCGACGGTGCGGTAGCCGATGCCGGCGTAGATGCGCTCTACGGAGTCGTCGGCGGGCTCCAGCCAGACGAGGTGGTAGCCGCGGTGGTGGGCGCGGGAGGTCAGGTAGGCGGAGATGGCGGCGCCGATGCCGCGGCGGCGGAAGCGGTCGGCCACGGCTACGCCGACGAGCTCGGTGATGCCGTCCACGGGCGCGGTGCACGAGCCGCCGCCTGCCGTCTCGCCGCGGAACATCGCGCGGACGACGATGCCGCCGTTCTGGTAGATGCGCCTGGCGCTGCTGCCCGCGCCCGGCTCGGGGTCTCCGGGTTCCTCGAAGGCGCGGTGCTGGATGGCGAATAGCTCGTCGAGGTCGTCGTCGGAGCGCGCCTCGCGGAATTCCAGGCCGGGGACCGGGTCCGGTACTTCCAGGTGCCGCGGCCCGCAGGCCATGACCGGCGCTCGGTTCTCGACCTCGAAGCCCATCGCGAGCAGCGCCTTCTCGACCGCCGGGGCGCAGCCGGGCAGGTACTCGAGACGCGGCTTGCGGTCCTGCTGCCGGAAGGCCGAGATCAGGGCACTGATGTCCTCGCGGCTCGGCTCGGCGTGGTCGTCCGGGACGGCGTAGTTCGCGAACGGGCTCGACCAGCTGGGATTGAAGCGGCAGACGAACGGTCCGACCCGGACGTGCGCGGGCACGCGTGACGCCAGGGTGCGGGTGTGGTGCTGGACGTCGAACTCCACGTGTCAGTCCTTGTCAGGGCCTCGTTGCTGGGAAACGGGGAGATCTTTCCAGCGCCCACGCCGCCGTGCAAGGTCTTTCGCGCCGGTGAGCCCCTCCGCGAGATCTCAGTTCCCTGGCTTGCGCCGCCAGACCCTTCGGGCGAGCGAGCGCGAGAGGTCCGCCGCGGTCAGTCTTTCCTCGCTCGGCTTCCGGTCGTCGACCGCCGACGACGCGGAGACCGCCGATACTCCCGAGCCGCGGCCGAGCCCCGGCGTGCGCGACCCGGTGTGCACCTCGGCCTCCGTCAGCATGCCGGACGCGACCCAGGCGTGCTGCCGGTGGATCGAGCTGACGACCGACGCGCGCTCCCGCGCGTCCTGCGCCACGCCCTTCGGCAGCCATTCGGCCGTCGCCCAGTTCGCCGCCGTGCTCGCCGGGACGCCCGCGGTGGACGCGGCGGCCGCCAGTTCGGAGATGCCCGGCCTGTTCGCGGGATTCTCGCGCAGTCCGGCCGCGATCAGTTCCCTGAGTGCCTGCGGGCAGTTGCCGACGGTCGGGATCATGATGTCCGAGGGATCGGCCGAGACCGTGCGGCCGGTCGCCGCGAAGTAGAGGATCGCCGCCACGTCCCGCACGTCCTGCGCGAGCACCGCCGCGCCCGAGGCGTAGCGGCCCGGGATCTCGTCCTGCGGCACCGTGCTCACGGCGCCCTCCCCGCCGCCGCCCTCGATCTCCACGCGGGCGAATCCGAGGTCTACCACGCGCGGGCCGTCCACGGTGAGCACCACGTCCGCCGGCACCAGGCCCCGCCCCGACAATCCCACCAGGTGCAGCTCGCCGACCAGTTCGGTCAGCGCGAGGGCCAGCCGGCGCACGCCCTCCCGCGGCAGCGCGCCGTACTGGAACACCGCGTCGGCCAGCGACGGGCCCGGCTGGTACGCCGTCGCCAGCCACAGCCGGTGCATCGTGAAGCCGGCGCCGATCACCGGGGCCACGACCGCGCAGTGCATCGATCTCGCAACGGTCGCGGCCCGCAGGAAGCGCGCCCGGGGCATCGGCTCCGAGCCGATGCCGAAGCGGTAGACCTTCACCGCCGCCGGCTGTCCCGCGGACGTGTACGCGAGGTACGTCCTGCCCCGCGCCCCCGTCGCCACCAGTGCCCGCAGCTCGTACGGGCTGACGCCCTTCGGCGCGTCGACCCCCACGGGTTCGAACGCGAAAGACCCCACGCGACTCACCATCCAGTTTCAGCTCGGCGGAGCACAGCACGGCACGGCGGCGGACCGCGAGCGGGCGGACCCATCAATACCAGGTACGGCGGCGTCCCGTGCGCCCAGGTGTGGTGACACGCGAGTCGGGAACTCTCCGTGCTCGGGCGCGCACCGGACCCGCTCAGGGTACGGCCGCGCGGACACTCGGCGCGAGGGGCCCGGCTGGCGACGGTCGAGTGGCCGAACGCGATATCGTCTAGCAGGTCCGGGTCGCCGAGTCCGGCCCACGGACGGCGAGATACGGCAACCCTCATCCGGGCGCAGGCGAAGGGACGGACCCCACGGTGTCGGCAGAAGCAGTCGTCGGACTGGTATTCGCGATCTTTTTCGCGGTCGGGGTGGTGTTCCTCTGCGTGGTGCTGCTGCGCCTCGCGCAGGTCCTCAAGGAGACCAAGGAGCTCGTGGCGGGGATCAGCGAGAAGACCACGCCGCTGCTCAGCGAGATCACCACCACCGTGGTGACCGCGAACGAGCAGCTCGGCAAGGTCGACGTGATCACCGACAACGTCTCGAACATCTCCACCAACGCCTCCGCGCTGGCCTCGACCTTCTCGGCCACCGTCGGCGGTCCGATGATCAAGGCCGCGGCATTCTCCTACGGGGTGCGCTCGGCCATCTCCAGCCGCCGCCAGGCCGACGTGGAAAAGCGCGTCAAGGCCGAGATGAAGGCCGCGCGCAAGGCCAAGAAGGAGCGCTGACGTCGTGATCAAGCGGGTTTTCTGGGTGGCCCTCGGGGCCACCGCGGGCGTCGTGGTGGTCAACCGCGCCGCCAAGGCCGTGAAGAAGCTGGCCCCGGGCAGCCTCGCCGACTCCGCCGGGGCGGTGCCGGGTCGGCTGGCCGCGGCCTGGCAGGACTTCACCGAGGAGGTGCGCTCGGCCGCCGCCGAGCGCGAGTTCGAGCTGTACCGCACCCTCGCGGTGGACACGGCCGAGCACGAGAAGTAGGGCGCCGGAACCGGTGCTCGTCGCCCGCCCCGGGCTGGAACAATAAGGGGCATAAGAAGCTGGTCGCCGAAGAGTAGTGAGCGAGAGGTATTTACGAAGATGGACTCCGCAGAGATCCGCCGTCGCTGGATCGACTTCTTCGTCAAGCGCGGACACGCCGAGATCCCCTCCGCCTCGCTCATTGCTTCGGACCCTACGTTGCTGCTGGTCAACGCGGGCATGGTGCCGTTCAAGCCCTACTTCCTGGCCGAGGAGCCGCCGCCCGCGCCGCGCGCGACCAGCGTGCAGAAGTGCGTGCGCACCCCGGACATCGAAGAGGTCGGCAAGACCACCCGGCACGGCACCTTCTTCCAGATGTGCGGCAACTTCTCCTTCGGCGACTACTTCAAGGAAGGCGCGATCACGTACGCGTGGGAGCTGCTGACCTCGCCGGTCGCCGAGGGCGGTTACGGCCTCGAGCCGGAGAAGCTCTGGATCACCATCTACCTGGACGACGACGAGGCGCACGAGATCTGGAGCAAGAAGATCGGCGTCCCGGCGGAGCGCATCCAGCGCCTCGGCAAGAAGGACAACTTCTGGTCCATGGGCGTGCCGGGCCCCTGCGGCCCGTGCTCCGAGATCAACTACGACCGGGGCCCCGCGTACGGCGAGGAGGGCGGCCCGGCGGTCAACGGCGAGCGCTACCTGGAGATCTGGAACCTGGTCTTCATGCAGTTCGAGCGCGGTGAGGGCACCTCGAAGGAGGACTTCGAGATCCTCGGCGACCTGCCGTCGAAGAACATCGACACCGGTCTCGGCCTCGAACGGCTCGCGTGCATCCTGCAGGGCGTCGACAACCTCTACGAGATCGACACTTCGCGGATGATCCTGGACAAGGCCGCGGAGCTGACCGGCACGGTTTACGGCAAGGACCACAAGACTGACGTGTCGTTGCGCGTGGTCACCGACCACGTCCGCACCTCGCTGATGCTGATCGGCGACGGCGTCACCCCGGGCAACGAGGGGCGGGGCTACGTGCTGCGCCGGATCATGCGCCGCGCGATCCGCAACATGCGCCTGCTCGGCTCGACCGCGCCGGTCATGGAGACGCTGATCAACCGGGCGATCGACGCGATGGGCCCGCAGTACCCCGAGCTGGTCGCCGACTCCAAGCGGATCCTCGCGATCGCGATCGGCGAGGAGGAGTCGTTCCTGCAGACGCTGCGCACCGGCACCGGCATCCTGGACAACGCGATCGAGGGCGCGAAGGCCTCCGGAAAGACGCAGGTCGGCGCGGCCGAGGCCTTCCAGCTGCACGACACCTTCGGCTTCCCGATCGACCTGACCCTGGAGATGGCCGCGGAGCAGGGCCTTTCCGTGGACGAGGAGGGCTTCCGCCGCCTGATGGCGCAGCAGAAGGCCAACGCGAAGGCGGACGCGAAGGCGAAGAAGACCGGGCACGCGGACGTCTCGGCGTACCGCGAGCTGCTCGACGCGGCCGGCACCCCCGAGTTCACCGGCTACCGCGAGACCGTCAGCGAGGCCGTCGTCAAGGGCCTGCTGGTGGACGGCGCGGTCTCGGGCAGCGCGAGCAACGGCCAGGAGATCGAGCTCGTGCTCGACCGCACCCCGTTCTACGCGGAGGGCGGCGGCCAGCTCGCCGACCACGGCCTGATCCGGCTCGGCAACGGCGCCCTGGTCGAGGTCGTGGACGTGCAGAAGCCGGTCGGCGACCTGATCGTGCACCGCGCGATCGTGCGCGACGGCGAGGTGACGATCGGGCAGAGCGCGGAGGCGGACGTGGACGTGGCGCGGCGCGCGGCGATCTCCCGGGCGCACACCGCGACGCACATGGTGCACAAGGCCTTCCGCCAGCTGCTCGGCGAGACCGCCACCCAGGCCGGTTCGGAGAACTCGCCAGGACGCTTCCGCTTCGACTTCGCGCACCCGCAGGCGATCCCGCACTCGGTGCTCGCGGACGCGGAGCAGCTGGTCAACGAGGTGCTGGTGGACGACCTCGCGGTGACCGCGCAGATCATGTCGCAGCCCGAGGCGAAGGCCATGGGCGCGATGGCGCTGTTCGGCGAGAAGTACGGCGACCGTGTCCGGGTGGTCTCGGTCGGCGAGTGGGCGCACGAGCTGTGCGGCGGCACGCACGTGAACAACACGGGCCGGCTCGGCCTGGTCAAGCTGCTGCACGAGTCCTCCATCGGCGCGGGCGTGCGCCGGGTCGAGGCGCTGGTCGGCGCGGACGCCTACAACTTCCTGGCCCGCGAGCACGTGCTGCTGGCGCAGATCTCCGAGGCGGTCAAGGCGCGTCCCGAGGAGCTGCCGGAGCGGATCAACGGGATCATCGGCAAGCTGCGCGAGGCGGAGAAGGAGATCGCCTCGCTGCGCGGCGGCCAGGTCCTCGCGGTCGCGGGCGAGCTCGCCGCGAACCCGGTGGACGTGCACGGCACCGCGTACGTCGCGCACCGCGCGCCCGACGGCACCGGCGCGGACGACCTGCGCAAGCTGGCGCTGGACGTGCGCGCCCGGCTCGGCTCCCGGTCGAGCGTCGTGGCGGTCGCGTCCGTGGCGAACGACCGTCCGGTGGTCGTGGTGACCACCAGCGAGACGGCCCGCGAGCAGGGCCTGAAGGCAGGCGCGCTGGCCAAGACCGCGGCGCAGACCCTCGGCGGCGGTGGCGGCGGCAAGGACGACATCGCGCAGGGCGGCGGAACGAAACCGGCCGCGCTGGACGATGCGCTCGAGGCGGTCCGCCGGCAGATCGCGGGCTGACACAGCGTCACCGCGTCATCCTCGATACGCGTTTATTGAGCGGACAAGCCTCCTCCGTGCGACCCTGAGGCAGGAAGTAAGAGGCGGGGCTTTCCCGTACCCCCAGGCTGGGAGGGGGCTCTCCCGTATGCGGAACACCCGCGGAACGGAGCGGTATGAGACCGGGCAGAAGGCTGGGCGTGGACGTCGGCGCGGTGCGCGTCGGCGTGGCCCTGTGCGACCCCGAAGGGCTGCTCGCGACCCCGGTGGAGACCGTGGCCGCGGGGGACGGGGACATCGCGCGGCTCGCCGAGCTGGCCGCCGAGTACGAGATCGTGGAGGCCGTGGTCGGCCTGCCGCGCTCGCTCTCCGGCGCCGAGGGCCCGGCGGCGGCGAAGGCGCGGGCGTTCGCCGGGCTACTCGTCGGTAAAATCCATCCCATTCCCGTGCGTTTGGTCGATGAGCGGTTGACAACGGTGACCGCGACCCGTGGACTACGCGAGTCGGGTGTGCGCGGACGCAAGAGCCGGGCCGTGGTGGACCAGGCTGCAGCCGTGGTGATCCTGCAGAACGCGCTCGACTCGGAGCGCGTCTCGGGCAGGCCCCCCGGTACGCTGGCCGGCCTGGAGCAGGGCACCGCCGACGCTGCGGGTGCCCCGGTGAAGGAGAGCGAATGAGCGACGGCGGTTGGTACGGCTATCCTCCCCAGGAGCCGGATCCCTACTCGCAGCCGCAAGACGACAGGTACGGCACCGACACGCCGGAGTACGGCCACGCTCCGCAGGCCTCCGGGTACGACGCGTACGGCCGGGCCATTCAGCCGGACCCGCAGCAACAGCAGTTCTATGAGCACCAGTACCAGCAGCAACAGGCTCAGCAGCAGTACCCGCAGCAGCCGGCGCAGCCGCCGCAGCCGCCGCAGCAACAGCCGCGTCCGCAGCAGCCGCAGTACCGCCAGCCGCAGCGCCCGGCCCCCCAGCAGCCCCAGCAGTCGGCACAGAACCCTTACTTCCAGCAGCAACAGCAACAGCAGCCTGACTACGGCTACGACCCCGCCGCGTACAACAGTCAGCAGCAGTACTCGACCGGCCAGCAGCCGCAGGTCGGCTACGAGGGCTACCCGCAGACCGGCTACGACACCGGCGGCTACCCGCAGCAGGCTGGCTACGAGCGTTCCGGCTACGACACGTCCACCGGCTACCAGCAGGGTCAGGGCTATGACTCGGCCGCGAGCTACGACGCCGCGTCCTACGGCTCCGGCGCCTACAACACCTCAGGGTCCTACGACGACACCGTGCGCGGCGGCGAGTACCCGGCCGCCTCGCACGACCCGTACTCGGAACTCGGCGGACTCGCCGAGGAGCCGCAGCCGGACGAGTACGAATACCCCGGCCGCGCGAGCCGCCGCCGTCGCGCCGCGGACCCGTCCGAGCAGCCGCGAGTGACCGAGGACGGCCGTTTCGGCCTGCTGGAGAGCGAGCAGCAGGAGGCCGGTTCGCCGCCGTCCACGCCCGGCACGGACGACGACGAAGAGACCGAGGACGGCGGCCGCAAGCGCGGCCGCACCGGCAGCAAGCAGTCGGGCAAGAAGGGCGGCACGCGGCGCAGCTGCATGGTCATCTTCCTGTTCTTCGCGCTGATCGCCGGCGGCCTCGGCTACGGCGGATACCAGGGTTACAACTGGTACCAGTCGCACTACGGCCCGCCCGCCGACTACAACTCGTCCACCGGGATCGACGACACCGCGATAGTGACGATCCCGTCCGGCGCGGGCGGCACCGAGATCGCGTCGATCCTCTACACCGCCGGCGTGGTGGAGAGCGAGCGCGCGTTCATCGACGCCTGCGACAACAACGCCCAGTGCCCCAATATCCAGGCCGACACGTACCAGGTGCACAAGCAGATGAGCGCGGCCTCCGCGGTCACCGCGCTGCTGAACACGAGCAACGTCTACAACAAGTCGCAGCTGCTGGTGAGGCCGGGCGAGCGGGCCTCGGCGGTGTTCACCGACCTCGAGCAGAAGACCGGCTGGACGCAGGCGCAGATCGTCTCCGCGATCAACAGCGGCCAGATCGACCTGCCGAGCTACGCGACGGCCAAGACCGGCGCGAAGTACCCCTTCGCGAACATCGAGGGCCTGCTGTTCACCGGCACGTACCAGCTGCCGAGCTACAAGACGCCGACCGCGCTGCTCAAGGCCATGGTCGACCAGCAGGTAGCGATGTTCAACGCGATCGGGCTGAGCACGAAGGCCTCCTCGGTGAACATGTCGCCGTACCAGGTGCTGATCGTCGCGTCGATGGCGCGGGCCGAGGCGGGTTCGAACGCCTCCGACCTGAACAAGATCGCGGGCGTGATCTACACCCGGCTCAAGAGCTCCGAGTTCGACAAGCTCGGCTTCGACACGGCCACGCTCTACGGCCTGGGCCGCACCGAGCCGCAGCCGACCGCCGCCGAGCTCGCCGACACCACCAACCCGTACAACCTGCGGGTGATCTCGGGTCTGCCGCCGGGCCCGATCGACAGCGTGGACCAGACCGCGCTGATGGCCGCGCTCGCCCCGAGCGACTCGACCGACGTGTACTTCTGCGCCGTCAACGGCACGATCCACTACGCGTCGAGCGACACCGCGTGGGCCGCGCTGGGCAAGGAGTTCCCGGGGTACTGCGGATGACGCGGGTCACGACGCACCGTGCGGCGGTCCTCGGCTCGCCGATCGCCCACTCGCTCTCGCCGGTGCTGCACCGGGCCGCGTATGCGCGGCTCGGTCTGGCCGACTGGAGCTACGGACGGTACGAGGTGGACGAGGCAGGGCTGCCCGGGTTTCTCGACGGGCTCGACGAGTCGGAGGGGACCTGGTCCGGTCTCTCGCTGACCATGCCGCTCAAGCGCGCCGTCATCCCGCTGCTCGACGAGGTGGACCCGACCGCCCTGGCCGTCAACGCCGTCAATACGCTGATTTTCCGTCCGGACGGCGCACGCCACGGCGCCAACACCGACGTCCCCGGCCTCGCCGCCGCGCTGCGCGAACGCGGAGTGACCTCGGTCGGCGCGGCGGCCGTACTCGGCGCCGGAGCGACCGCGGGCTCGGCGCTCGCGGCACTCTCCGAGCTGGTCAAGGGCCCGATCACGGTCTACCTGCGCAACCCGGCCAGGCTCGCCGAGTTCGACGCGCTGGTCACGCACTTCGACCTCGAACTCGACCCGCGTCCGTGGTCTGACGCGCACGGCGCGGCCGAGTTCGAGCTCGTCGTCAACACCACGCCGGCGGGCGCGGCGGACGAACTCGCCGAGAGCCTGCCCGATCACGTCGGCACCCTCTTCGACGTGCTCTACCATCCCTGGCCGACGCCGCTCGCCGCGGCCTGGTCCGAGCGTGGGGGAGCGGTGCTCGGCGGCCAGGATCTCCTGTTCCACCAGGCGGTCCGGCAGGTCGAGCTGATGACAGGGATCGAAGGCCGCGCCGCCGAGATCCTCGAGGCGATGCGGTCAGCGCTCTGACTGGCACGGGATTTCCGCTTCTCAGACGTCTGCAGGTGATCCGGCAGGGCAGCCGCGTACGCCGGATCGCCCTCGCCCGACCCCGCGACGCGCGTACCGCAGCAGCTCCCGCTGTTCTCCCAGAACCCCGGCCTGGTCCGCTTCGGCAGACCGGATCGGGTGACGGTGTTCCAGCAGCGTCAGCACGATTCCCGATGTGCCGCGGTGGAGGCTCGAATCCGCCCACCTCGCCCGCTCCGTCGTGGGGAACATGAATCCAGCGTCCCACGGGCGGATTCCAGCGCGCTCAGCGGTTCGGCGAGACCCCGGTCAGCTTCCCGTCGCTCGCCAGCACCGCGGTGAACGAGCCGATTCCCCCGGCGCTGACCACGATGCCCTCGGCGCCGCGGCTCCAGTCCCAGCCGTGGTGCTCGACGTAGCCGAGGACGCAGTCGGACGGGTCCTCCTCGAACTTGTCCACGCCCTGCGTCAGATAGTGCACGACGGCGTCGAAATCCGGCCGGGCCGCCGGGATCGACTCGTCGAAGGCCAGGTAGTAGACGCGGTTCTCGTCGGTGAACGTATGCCCGAGGTAGCCGCGCGCCCCGGCCACGCCCATCGCGGTCCAGGCCAGCATCTCGGCCGCGATCTCCGGGTCCTCGGCGTCGGCTATCCCGGACAGGTCGAGCACCGGCTCGGTCAGCTCCCTGATGCCGAGCCGCTCGCCCTGCCCGCGCAGCTGCCGGCAACGCTCGGTCAGCGCGGAATTCGGCGACCAGGCCTCGGGTTCGGCCCACGCCCAGGTCCACCGGCCGTCCCGGCCGAGCCGACCCAGCGCGTCCACCGTGAACTCCCGACCGGCCTGCCGGTACCGCCCGGTCTCGTGGTCCACCGACCACTCGGCGAGCGGCATGAAATCCAGGAAGGTCTCTATCTGCTCGTAGACCCAGGCCGCATGGCGGTTGCCCGCCGCGGTGAACGCCGCGCTGAAGCTCTCGCCCGCGTCGAGCTCCGCGACCTCGTCTTCGACCTCTGCTTCGGTCTCGGCCGTGGGCGCCGGAGCCCCGGCCGGCGCCGGCAGCCACAGCGAGGGCTCGGCGGGCTCCACGGCCGGAGCCGGGGGAGTGGGACCGACCAGCGGCGGCCCTACGTGCCCTGATACGGCGGCCACCGGCTCGGGCTTAGGCACCGCGACGGGAGCCGGCGTGGGAGCCGGAACCGAAGCCGCCCAAGTCCCGCTCGACCCGGGACTAACCGCGGCCCCGGCCGACGACGCGGCCTGCTTCGCCGCCGCCAACTCCTCCAGCATCTGCGCCGCCGCGGCCTGCCGCCGCTCCTCGTCCACCGCGGTCAACTGGAATCCCCGAGCCCTGATGTGCTCGAGCAGCTCGCCCTGCGGGGGCAGCCGATAGCGGTGCAGGTAGTAGCCCACCGCCGCGGGCCAGATCCACTCCCCGTCGGTGTGGTACGCCCGCGGCACCACCAGACCCGCGCCCGGCGCCATCTCGTCCTCGCCGGTCTTGGTCGTCGCCAACGCCACCGGAGCCTTCGTCAGATACGCGGTGAGCGGCCCCAGCTCCATCGGGTCCACCTGCGGGCGGTTGATCACGATCCCGCCCGTCGGCCCCCGCCCGTCGAAGACCTCCGCCACCCGCAGCCGTCGCGACGAGCCGCCCGGCCCCGCACCTCGCCCGTCACTCACGCTGCGGACTCTCCTCGCCCCGAATTCCACGGACCCGACTCCGGGAAATCAGTTTACCGAGCAGTCACCCGGTGCTGTCCATCGTGGCGGGAAGCCGCACCGCGACCGGATCGCCCGGCTGCAGCTGCAATTCCTCGGCGGCCGAGTTCGTGTTGCGGGCCAAGGCGAACAGGCCCGCCGAGTCCAGATAGCCGACCGCCTCGCCCGGACGCACGTCGGCGTGGCTGCGGCCGAAGGGCACCTTCACCACGCCGATCCGGCAGTGCACGTTGAGCGTGTCGCCGACCTTCAGGCCCGCGGCCTCGAAGAGCTTGGCCCCCAGCGTCGTCTGCACCGTCCCCCAGCGGTCCACGGACAGCACCTCGCCCTCGAGCCGATGCGCCGTCAGCCGGGCCACCGGCTTCGGCAGCTGCACCAGCGCCTCCACCGGGACCCGCGGCCCGAGCGCGGTCGGATCGAGCCCCGTGGCCAGGTGCGCGGCGACCGGAGCGAACAGGTCCCGGCCGCGGAATGTGGCCGAAACCGGATGCCTCAGATACTTGCGCCCGGTGATCTCATAGACCGCGCTCACCCCGCCGAGCGCCCGCGCCGCGGGCAGCAGCAGCCCGTTGTCCGGACCCACCAGCACCGAATGTCCCGCGACCACGGCCAGCGCGCGCCGCCGCGTCCCCGCTCCAGGGCCTGTCGCCGGGTCGACCACCGCGAGCAGCACTCCGGGCGGCAGGTCCGGCGCCGCCTGCGCGAGCAGCGCCGAGCCGCGGCGCAGATCGCCCGGCGGCACCTCGTGGCACAGATCGATCACCCGGGCCGTCGGCGCGGTCGACGCCATGATCCCGTGGCACACGCCCACATGGCAGTCGCTGAGCCCGTAGTCGGACAGGAAGCCGATCCATGCGATCCCCGAATGCGCTGTCATTCCCGTACCTTAGGCGGTCGAGGTGGCCGCGACGTGGACCACCGGTTAACCGCTCTTGGGCGCTTTGCGCATCCTGTCCCCGGATGCCGATCACGCTGCGTGACCGGCGAGGCGTGGGCGGCTCGGCTCCGGGCCCGTCCGGTGTGGGATGATCGGGGCATGTTGCGTTGGCTCACCGCAGGCGAATCCCACGGTCCAGCCCTCGTCGCGATCGCGGAGGGCCTGCCCGCCGGGATCGAGACCTCGACGAAGGACATCGCGCACGCGTTGGCCCGGCGGCGGCTCGGCTATGGACGCGGCGCCCGGATGAAGTTCGAGCAGGACGAGGTGACGATCCTCGGCGGCCTGCGCCACGGACTGACCCAGGGCGGCCCGTTCGCGGTGCAGATCGGCAACTCCGAGTGGCCGAAGTGGCGCACCGTCATGTCCGCCGACCCGGCCGAGGGCGTCGGCGAGCTCGACGCGCTCGAGCCCGGCACCACAGGCCAGGCCCGCAGCGCCCCGCTCACCCGGCCCCGTCCCGGCCACGCCGACCTCGCCGGCATCCAGAAGTACGGCTTCACCGAGGCCCGCCCGGTGCTCGAGCGGGCCAGCGCCCGGGAGACCGCGGCCCGCGTCGCGCTCGGCGAGGTGGCCCGCGCGTTCCTCAAGCAGGCCGCCGGCGTCGACCTGGTCTCGCACGTCGTCGAGATCGGCCCGATCAAGGCCCCGGCCGGGCTCGTCCCGCGCCCCTCCGACGAGGAGCGCCTCGACGCCGACCCGGTGCGCTGCCTGGACGCCGACACCTCCGCGCGGATGGTCGAGGAGATCGACCAGTGCCACAAGGAGGGCGACACCATGGGCGGCGTCGTCGAGGTGCTCGCCTACGGCCTGCCGCCGGGCCTCGGCAGCCACGTGCACTGGGACCGCAAGCTGGACGCGCGACTGGCCGCGGCGCTGATGAGCATCCAGGCGATCAAGGGCGTCGAACTCGGCGACGGCTTCGAGCTCGCCCGCACCCGCGGCTCCAACGCGCAGGACGAGATCCTGCCGGGGCGGCCGGGCGTGCACCGCAGGACCGGTAAGTCGGGTGGCACTGAGGGGGGCATGTCCACCGGCGAACTGCTCCGCGTGCGTGCCGCGATGAAGCCGATCTCGACCATTCCGCGCGCCCTGGCCACGATCGACGTGGCCACCGGTGAGGCCTCCACTGCGCATCACCAGCGTTCCGACGTGTGCGCGGTGCCCGCCGCCGGGATCGTGGCCGAGGCCATGGTCGCGATGGTGCTGGCCGACGCGCTGCTGGAGAAGTTCGGCGGGGACAGCGTCGCCGAGACCCGCCGCAACCTCGAGGCGTACCTCGCCGAGCTGGACGCGCGAGGGCTCGGGATCGCTGAACTCGTCGCGGAGGACGCATGATGAGCGCCAGGCCCGTCGTCGTGCTCGTCGGCCCGCCCGGATCCGGCAAGACCACCGTCGGCGCGGCGCTGGCCGAACGGCTCGAACTGCCGCTGCGCGACACCGACCAGGACGTCGAGACGCTCACCGGCACGACCATCGCGGAGCTCTTCGTCGATCGCGGCGAGGCCTACTTCCGCGAGCTCGAGTCCGAGGCCGTGCGCGCCGCGCTCGACTCGCACAGCGGCGTGCTCGCCCTCGGCGGCGGCGCCATCCTGCGCCCCGAGACCCGCAAGGCACTGTCCGCACACTACGTCGTCTGGCTCGACGTGACCGTGCACAGCGCCGTGAAGCGGCTCGACATGAACGGCGCGCGTCCGCTGCTGCTCGGCAACGTGCGCGGCCGGTTCATCGAGCTCGACCGTGAGCGCCGTGCCCTGTACGCCGAGGTCTCCACCATCCACGTGGACACCAGCGAACTGGGCATCGAAGAGATCGTCGACAACCTCTGCGCGCAGATCCCGTCGCGCGCCCTAAGGAGTTCTGAGTCTTGAGCAGCAGCACCACGCGGATCCGGGTCGGCGGCCAGCAGCCCTACGAGGTCGTGGTCGGCCACGGCCTGCTCGGCGAACTGCCCACGATGCTCGGCGACAAGGTCGCCCGGGTCGCGGTGATCCACCCCAAGGCGCTGTCCGCCACCGGCGAGGCGGTGCGCGCCGACCTCGCCGCGGCGGGCCTGAACGCGATCACCATCGAAGTCCCGGACGCCGAGGAGCAGAAGTCCGCGCAGGTGCTCGCCTACCTGTGGACCGTGCTCGGCCAGGCCGGATTCACCCGCAGCGACGCGATCGTGGGCGTGGGCGGCGGGGCCACGACGGACCTCGCCGGGTTCGCGGCGGCGACGTGGCTGCGCGGCGTGCGCGTGGTGCAGGTCCCGACGACCGTCCTCGGCATGGTGGACGCGGCCGTGGGCGGCAAGACCGGCATCAACACCGCCGAGGGCAAGAACCTCGTCGGCGCGTTCTGGCCGCCGGCCGGGGTTCTGTGCGACCTGGCCGCGCTGGAGACCTTGCCGCGCAACGACTACGTCGCCGGCCTCGCCGAGGTCGTCAAGTGCGGCTTCATCGCCGACCCGAGGATCCTCGAACTGATCGAGGGCGACATCGAGGGCGCAAAGTCGTATAAGGGCCCGCACACGCAGGAGCTCATCGAGCGCGCGATCCAGGTCAAGGCGGACGTCGTCTCCCAGGACCTGCGCGAGTCCGGCCTGCGCGAAATCCTCAACTACGGCCACACCCTCGGGCACGCCATCGAGCGCAACGAGCGCTACCAGTGGCGGCACGGCGCGGCCGTCTCCGTCGGCATGGTCTTCGCCGCCGAGCTGGCGCGGCTGGCCGGACGCCTGGACGAGTCCGTCGTCGGCCG
>Ga0302314_10012543_pt1 | contig 14662 bp, 12 predicted proteins | sample III_Palsa_N2_3_FD_200533 | JGI IMG/M metagenome (GOLD analysis project Ga0302314, IMG submission 200533) | Peat permafrost microbial communities from Stordalen Mire near Abisko, Sweden - III_Palsa_N2_3 | ecosystem: Environmental > Terrestrial > Soil > Palsa > Peat permafrost | place: Sweden... | reverse complement strand
GGCCACGCCGCAGACGAGATAGAACAGGAAGAACACCGCCGCGCCGCGGGCGTTGGTCCCCAACAGGCGCGCCACCGGCGGCCCGAACGCCAGAGCCGCGACGCTGTTCATCAGCACATGCGGCCAGCTGCCGTGCAGGAAGAGCGAGGTGAGCAGCGTCTGCCAGCGGCCGGCGAGCAGCGCCGGGCCGGAGACGCCGTAGTGGTCGCGCAGCGCGTCGGGCACGAACAGGGTCTGCGCCCCGTAGAGCGCGATCAGCCCGACGCACAGGACGACGATGGTCCAGGGTGCGTTGAACATCCGTTCGCGCTCGGGTCTTGGGCCGCCCCAAGGTTGTGTTCCGGTCTCTTCCACAATCACCTCACGGCCGGGCAGAAGTCCCGGAAAATCACCGCCTTAACCAATTGGGGAGGGGTTTAACGGTAAGAAGATGGCCTTTCCGAGCTGGCACAGCAGTTGCTTGGGCCGTGCCGAATTGTCCTGTCCTGGAGCGCCAAGCTCATGGTCGATTACCCTTCGCGCGGCAAGCGTGTCCTAAGCCTCGCCCTCGTGGCGAGCCTTGCGACTGTCGGCCTGGCGCATGCGCAATCGGCCGGCGCCTTGACCCGTGCGCAGCAGCAGCAACAGGCGGAGCAACAACAGACCGCCGCCGATGCGGTTCGCGACGCCAACAGCCAATCCGCCTCCACCGACGGCGTGACCGAGGCCGGCGAGGACCAGAGCGGCTTTACCCATAACGGCGCCGACGGGGCCTTCGACACCGCCTCCGGCGTCGGCGCTTCCAGCGCGACAAGCGCCTTCGGCGATAACCTTACCGTGGTCACCCGAGGCGCCCCGGCGTCCGGCGCCAAGGCCACCCAATCCACCCCCGGCGGCGCCGACGCCGATCCGACCCTGAGCGGGAATACCAAGCAATGACCAATATGCTCTTCAGCTCCGGCAAGCGGCTCGCGGGCCTTCTCGGCGCCAGCGGCCTCGTCCTCTCGGCCTGCGCCAGTCCCGTGGCCGGGCCTTCCGGCGTCTATTCGCACCCCACCGGCGATGCGCCGGTGATCGCGAACCCGACCCCCTACTCCACCGCCCTGGTCTGCGAGGCCGAGTTCGCCCGGTCTCACAACGTCAACGCCCCCCGCCTCGCCATCGGCCGCATCGCCGACTACACCGGCAAGCTGGAAGCCGACGGATCGGGCCGCAAGATCACCCAGGGCGCCTCGCTGATGGCGATGAGCGCCTTCGCCAAGGCCGGCATCCCGCTGGTCGAACGCTACGACACCTCGGTCTCCGAGCTGGAGCTGAAGTACGCCAACAGCAAGCTGATCTCCGACAAGCCGGTGGCGGGCGCCCAGGCGCCGGCCGACTATCGCCAGATCATGGCCGGCCAGGTGCCCGGCTCCGACTTCTACGTCGCCGGCGGCATCACCGAGCTCAACTTCAACATCCGCTCCAACGGCATCACGGCGGCGGGCGGCGGCGGCAACGCCACCAGCACGGTGGGCCAGGGCAGCGCCGGCACCTATGTGATGAACATCGGCATGGACCTGCGGCTGGTCAACACCCGCACGCTCGAGGTCGTGGACGTGATCTCCTATCAGAAGCAGATCATCGCCCATCAGATCGGCATCGGCGTCTTCTCGATGTGGAACGGCAACGCGGTCAGCGTCAGCGCCGGCGAAGGCGCGATGGAGCCGCTGCAGCTCGGCGTCCGCGCGCTGATCGAGCGTGCGGCGGTCGAGATGGTGGCCAATCTCTACGGCATGCCCGGACCTGAAGGCTGCGTCCACTTCGACCCCTTGGCCGAGGACGTGACCACCGGTCCGACCGGGGCCTATGTGCCGGCCTATAACACGCTGGGCACCAACAACGCCGCCACCCGCAGCGAGCCGTATCGCTGGAATGGGCAGGGCGACTCGCATGACGGGCCGCCGGTCGGCGATCCGGGGCCTGGCCCCGGTCCGGGCCCGGACAACGGCTCGGTCGATCGCGACCGCTTCTAAGCCGCCAGCACCAGATCGCGCGTTTGCCGCGCGATCACCTGCTCCTCGTCGGTCGGCACGGCCCATAGGGCCAGACGGCTCGCGGCGTCGCTGATCCGGCCGCCGCCGCGGGCGTTCGCCTCGGTATCCAGCGACGCGCCGAGCCAGCCCAGCCGCGCACAGACCCGGGCCCGGATCTCCGGCGCATGCTCGCCGACGCCCGCCGTGAACACGAGGCCGCCCACGCCGCCCATCGAGGCGGCGAGCGCGCCGATCTCGCGGACGATGCGGAAGACGTAGAGGTCGACAGCCTCGCTGGCCGCGGGCTCGCCGCTGGCCAGCAACACCTTCATGTCGTCGCTGATCCCCGACACGCCCAGCAGGCCGGAGCGGCGATAGAGCATGTCTTCGATCACGGGCGTGGTGAGGCCGTGCGAGGCCTGCAGGTAGAGGATCACGCCCGGATCGAGCGCGCCGCAGCGGGTGGCCATCAGCAGGCCGTCGAGGGCGGAGAAGCCCATGGTGGTGTCGACGCTGCGCCCGTTCCGGATGGCGCAGAGGCTGGCGCCGGCGCCCAGGTGGGCGACGATCATCCGCCCCGCGGCCAGGGCCGGATCGAGCTCGCGCATCCGCCCGGCGATGAAGTCATAGGAAAGGCCGTGGAAGCCGTAGCGCCGCACGCCCTTGGCCTCCCATTCGCGCGGCAGGCCGAAGCGGTCGACCTCGGCGGCGTGGCCGTGATGGAACGCGGTGTCGAAACAGCCGACCTGCGCCACATCGGGACGCGCCTTCGCCACGGCGTGGACGGCGGCCAGGTTGTGCGGCTGATGGAGTGGCGCGAGCGGCGACAGCGCCTCCAGCTTGGCCATGACGGTCGCATCGAGCCGCGCCGGCGCTGTGAACTCGGCGCCGCCGTGGACGATCCTATGCCCCACCGCGGCCAGCCGGTCGCCGCCGAGATGGGTTTCGGCCCAGCCCAGGATCTCGCCCAGGAAGGCTTCCTGATCCGCGCCCTCGCCCTCGGGCCAACGCCGCGTCGCGACGACCTCGCCGCCCCTCCGCACCTCGAAGCTGGGCGCGTCGCCGATGCCGGTGACGCCGCCGTCCGCAAGCCGCGTCAAAGCTCCGTTCGACGCCTCGAACAGGCTGAACTTCAGGCTCGAGGAGCCGGCATTGAGGGTCAGGATGGCGTCGGTCATGCCGGCGGCTTCACCGCCAGCACCGCCTCGCGCGACATCAGCACGGCCACGGCGCAGGAGGCGATCCTCGTCCGCTCGTTGTCGGCGCGGCTGGTCAGGATGATCGGGACCCGCGCGCCCAGCACCACGCCGGCGGCGTCGGCCATGGCGACAAAGGTCAGCATCTTCGCCAGGATGTTGCCGGACACCAGGTCGGGCACGACCAGGATGTCGGCCTGGCCGGCGACCGGCGAGACGATGCCTTTTTCGCGGGCCGCGTCGATGCTGATCGCGTTGTCGAAGGCCAGCGGCCCGTCGAGCACGCCGCCGACGATCTGGCCCCGGTCGGCCATCTTGCAGAGCGCGGCGGCGTCCAGGGTCGACTGCAGCTTCGGATTGACGGTCTCGACCGCCGACAGCAGCGCCACCCTGGGCGCGTCGATCCGCATCACATGGGCCAGGTCGATGGCGTTCTGGACGATGTCCCGCTTGTCCTCGAGGTCCGGGGCGATGTTGATCGCCGCGTCGGTGACCAGTAGCGGGCGGTCGTGGTCCGGCAGGTCCATCAGATAGACGTGGCTGACCCGGCGCTCGGTGCGCAGGCCGGTGGCGCTAGCCATCACCTCATGCATCAGCTCGTCGGTGTGCAGCGCGCCCTTCATCAAGAGGCCCGCATCGCCGGCGCGGACCAGCTCGACCGCCCGGGCGGCGGCGGCGTGGCTGTGCGGGACGTCCTCCAGGGGGAAGCGCGAGATGTCGATCCCGGCGGCGACTGCGGCCGCCTCGATCCTGGCCCTCGGGCCCACCAGGATCGGCGCGATCAGGCCGAGCTGCGCCGCCTCGGCCGCCGCGCCCAGCGACAGCGCGTCGACGGGATGCACCACCGCCGTAGCCACCGCCGGCAAGCCGCGCGCCCGGTCGAGGACGGAGAGATACCAGGCGTGCGACGGGCCGCCAGGCGCGGTGCTCTGCTGCTGGTCCATGGCCCATCCCCGATCGATCGTGGCGCGACCAGCTAACCGCCAAACCGGCGGCTTCCTATGACAAAGATCGGATGATGGCGGCGCGAGTGGCCCTGAATGCAAGAAGGGCGGCTCCATCAACTGGAACCGCCCTCGCCGGCGCTCTTGTAAAGGCTCACCGCGACGGAGGCTTTCACCTCCGAGAGGCCGCGCGCGGGCCTTCCCCACTCCCCGACAACCGCATGCGCGGCCGCCAAGCTCTCTTCATGGGCATTCTTGGGTCAAACGTGCCGCCGCCGCAATATGGGACGGGCTCATATGTGACGATCTCGTCGCGCCTGTATCATCCGAGGCACATGACGGCGCCAAAGGGCCTAAGTCCGGACCTTTCACGGCCTCATGGGCCTGCGACAAGGTCATCGTCGGTCGGGCGCAAAGCGCTGGTCCCGGACCCTGAACAGCCCCCCCAGCCCCCCGGGCTCGGCGTGGCCCGGCCGACACCCCCGCCTCCGCTATCGATCGAAGAAGCGCGAAATGGCGCCGACGACACGCGCCGGCGTGGAGCGGTCGTCGTCGCCGTAGCCGAAGGCGCCGAGCGTCGGCTCCAGCACCGTCATCGCCTCGGCGATCTCGCGCGGGTTCTGCCGGCGCCACTTTCCCACCGACTGGGCGCGGACCTCGGCGGCCTCGAAGTCGACGGGCGCCATGCCGAGGAACTCGGCCAGCCGCGCCAGTTCGCCCGCCGGATCGGCGACCAGCTGCTCGTAGCGCATCTCAAGGTACCGCTCTCCCAGCATGGCGCCGTGCGTGCGGCCCAGCGTGACGCTGTTGACCCAGCGCGCGGCGTTGAAGAGGTGGCCGTGGGCGCGATAGGCGCGCTGCGTCATGCGCATGCCCCGCCACGAGGCGATCCGGTCGTCGTTGAAATAGATCTTGCGCCAGAACCGGGCCTTGGGGGCGACGAACGGCGAGAAGGCGACGTCGCGGCCGTCGCGCAGCAGGTGGATGCAGCGGGCGGTCGGGAAGAGGCGCGAGATCACCGGCAGAGCGTGCCCGGTCTCGCACAGCTTCCAGCCCCACGGCTGGCCGGGCGGCCGGTTCGCCAAGTGCGCCTCGATCGCGGCCTCGACGCGGGCCGTCAGGCTTGGGTCTCCCTTAGCGAACAGCCGCGAAAAGTCGGGCGCGTGGGCTTCGACGAGGTATTTGACCAGGTCGAACAGGTCGAGGCTGTCCTCGCTGTCGTTGAGGTTGGAGCCCATAAAAACGCCGAGCCGGCTCAGCATCAGCGCCAGCAGCCGGCTGCCGGAGTGCGACGCGTTGAAGACGATCACCGGAGGTCCGAGCGGGGCCAGCAGCTGCGCCGCGCGCTCAAGCTGCAGCACACCCTCCGCGCGCCGCTGATCCGGCGGGGCGAGGTCGACAACCGCATTGTCTGAGTGCAGAAGCCTCTGCTTCGCCGAGCCCATGCCGAGCTTGAGACTGAGGCGGTCGGTTTGCCAATCGATTGCAGGACGTTGCAGCCGGGTCATGGAGCGCGTCCGCCTGACGCCTTGAACCAGACACGGATGAAAGGCATTTTCCAGCGCCCTTCGGGGGGCGCGCCGAGAGACCCCAGAGACTCCATGAAAAGATTTGAGCGTTTCGCGCTCGCCGCCCTGGCCACCTTCGCCCTCACCTCGACCGCCGCCGCCGTGACGCCGGGCGGCTCTGGTCCCACGCATGGGGATGCGGTTTCCGGCGGACCCGCCGCGACGCTCCTGCCCGGCGAGTGGCCGCAGAACCATTCCGACCTGACGCCGGACCCCAACATCCGCTTCGGCGCCCTCCCCAACGGCATGCGCTATGCCATTATGCATAACACGACGCCCCCCGGTCAGGTTTCAATGCGGCTGCGTTTCGATGTCGGCTCGGAGATGGAGCGCGACGACCAGCAGGGCCTGGCGCACTTCCTCGAGCACATGGCGTTCAACGGGTCGACCAATGTCCCGACCCGCGGTGAGATGGTGAAGGACCTCGAGCGGCTGGGGCTGGCGTTCGGCGCCGACACCAACGCCCAGACCGGCTTCGATTCCACGGTCTATAAGTTCGACCTGCCGAAGTCTGACGACCAGACCGTCGACACCTCGTTGATGCTGCTGCGCGAGATCGCCGGCAATCTGCTGCTCGACCAGGGGGCGATGGACCAGGAGCGCGGCGTGATCCTCTCCGAGGAGCGGCTGCGCGACACGCCGTCCTACCGGGTCACCAAGTCCCGTCTCGCCTTCACGATGGACGGCCAGCGCCCGCCGGAGCGTTTCCCGATCGGCCTCGTGCCGGTGATCCAGTCCGCCAAGGCCGATCTGATCGCCGACATCTATCACCGCTACTACCGCCCCGAGCGCGCCACCCTGGTGGTGGTCGGCGACGTCGATCCGGCCGCGATGGAGGCCAAGATCAAAGCCCGGTTCACCGACTGGCAGGGCAAGGGGCCGGCGGGCGACAACCCCGATCTCGGCAAGGTCGCCACGCGCGGGACCGACTTCCACCTGGCGGTCGAGGCCGGCGCGCCGACGATGGTGGAGATGGCCTGGGTGACGCCGCCCGACCTCTCGGCCGACTCGGTGGCCAAGCGGCGGCGCCAGGTCATCGAAGAGCTCGGCCTTGCGGTGCTCAACCGCCGTCTGTCGACGCTGTCGCGCGGCGAGGACCCGCCTTTCATCTCCGCCGGCGCCTTCCGCGGCAACCAGCTCCGCGCCGAGCGCGTCACCGCAGTGCTGGCCTATGCCCAGCCCGACCACTGGAAACAGGCGATGGCCGCCGCCGAGACCGAGGTGCGCCGCGCGGTCCAATATGGCGTCCGCCCCGACGAACTGGCCCGCGAGATCACCGAGAGCGACGCGTCGCTGAAGCTCGCGGTCGCGGGGGCCTCGACCCGCCGCACGCCGGCCGTGGCCGAGGATATCGTCGGTACGCTGGACGAGAGCGACGTCGAGACCAGCCCCGCCGACGACCTTGCCCTGTTCGAAGCGGCCACCAAGGACCTGACGGCCGCCGACGTCTCGGCGGCGCTCAAGAACGCCTTCGCCGGCGAGGGACCGCTGGTGTTCATGTCCACGGCAACCCAGCCCGACGGCGGCGCCCAGGCGGTGCGCACCGCCTATGAGGCCGACCGCAATCAGCCCGTCACCGCGCCGGAGGCCCCGCATCAGGTCGACTGGCCGTACACGACCTTCGGTCCGATCGGCAAAGTCGCCGAGCGCAAGGATATCGACGACCTCGATACGGTGTTCGTCCGCTTCCAGAACAACGTGCGGCTGACGGTGAAGTCGACCAAGCTGCGCGAGGACCAGGTGCTGGTGAAGGTGCGCTTCGGCGACGGTCTGTCGGGCATGGCGCCCGACCGCCAGACCATCACCTGGGCCGGCGGCGCGTTCTCGGAAGGCGGCCTGCGCCAGATCAGCGCCGACGACGCCGAGCGGGCGCTGGCGGGACAGGTCTATGGGGTCAGCTTCAACGCCGAGGCCGACGCCTTCACCCTGGCGGGCGACACGCGAACCAGCGACGCGCCCACCCAGCTCGAGGTGCTGGCGGCCTATGTGTCCGATCCGGGCTGGCGGCCGGAGGCGTTCGAACGCTTCAAGACCTTCGGCGCGACGCTCGAGGATCAATACGCGGCCACCGACAGCGGCGTGCTTTCGCGCGACCTGGCCGGGCTGCTGCATGCCGGCGACCGACGCTGGACCTTCCCGTCGAAAGCCGAGATCGGCGCCTCGTCCGGCGACGCGCTGAAGGCTGTGCTGACGCCGGCGCTCGAGTCAGGCCCGATCGAGGTGGACATCGTCGGCGACATCACCGTCGACAAGGCGATCGAGGATGTGGCCGAGACCTTCGGCGCCCTGCCGACCCGGCCCGACTGGCCCGCCCCCGCCCCGCCACCGCACGGCGCCAGCTTCCCGCCGCCGGTGGCGACGCCGGTGATCGAGACCCACACCGGCCGCGCCGACCAGGGCATCGTGCTGGAAGCATGGCCGGCCGACGACTTCTACGCCTCGCCGAACGGCGCGCGGGTGAACAACATCCTCGGCCGCGTGATGCAGCTTCGGCTGACGGACGTGCTGCGGCTGCGTGAGGGCGTCACCTACTCGCCGGCCGCCGGCGCGGTCGCCAGCACGGTGTTCCCGCACTACGGCTACATCGAAGCGGAGATGGAGGCGCCGCCGCAGAAGCTCGACGGCTTCTTCACCGACGTGGCCAAGATCGCTAGCGACCTGCGCACGACGCCGGTCGGCGACGACGAACTGGACCGGGCGAAGAAACCGGCCATCGAGGCGCTGGAGAAGGCCACGGCGACCAATGAGTACTGGCTGAACGGCCTCGCCGGCGCCCAGACCGACCCTCGCCGCCTCGCCATCCTGAGATCGGCGGAGGCCGGCTTGGCGCGGGTGTCGGCGGCCGATATCGAGAAGGCGGCGCAGACCTATCTCATCGACGAGAAGGCCTGGAAGCTGGAGGTCAAGCCGCAGGCGTCCGTGGCGTCGGCCGATCCCGCGCCGGCACACTGATCGAGGGCGCGACGCTCAAACGAGCGTCGCGCCGTTTGATCAGTTCATCACGCCGCCGACGCCGCCGTCGAAGCTCATCGAGGTGGTGGTGCCCTGGGAGCTGTGCTCGCGGTAGGCGGTGTACTTCTCGGTGATCTCGATCGTCATGATCTTGATGCCGGCGCCGAAGCGGCGCAGCAGCGAGCGCTCGTTGCAGTCACGCGCGGGGATCTGCGCACGGCAGACCAGGCGGCCGCCGTTCGGCCCGGCGGAGTGATAGAGCGCTTCGCCCTTCTGGCAGGTCAGGGTCTGGCCGCCTTCGAAGGAGATGGTCTCGCGCCATTGGGCGATCGTGGCCTGCATGTGGGTGCCGGCGATGCAGCGGTAGATCTCGCCTTCGTAGGAGCCGGCGATCTCACGATCGGGCGTGGCTTGCGAGGCCGGGTGCGGCACGTCCTTGTCGTCGAAGCAGAAGGCCTGGATCACCACCTTCTCGAACTTGGTGCGGGTCGCCTCGTAGCCTTCGCTCTCCTCGCCGCCGACACCGATGTTCGCGACGCTGACAGAGCCGGGAGAGGCGTAGCCGGCCCCGCCGCTGCTGCCGCTCGTGGTCGACTGGCCGAAACCGCTGTTCGACATGCCGCTCTGGCTGTTGGTGTTCGAGTTCGAGATCGTGTTGGAGGCGCTGTTCTCGATCATGTTCGAGATCACCGACGTCGCGTTGATGTTGTTGTTGACGTTGACCTTGGTGACCACGTTCAAAGTTTGATTTATCGTGACGCCGCCACCATGACCACCACCACCGCCGTGGCCGTGCCCATGGCCGCCGGTGTTGCAGCCGCAGTTCGACGGCGGCGGGGGCGGCGGAGGCGGCGGGGGCGGCGGCGTCTTGCAGCCGCAGTTGCCCGTGGTCGTCGGCGCCCCGCCGGCGAGCGCGGCGGGCGCGGCGGTGAAGATGATCGCGGCGCCTGTCGCGGCGGCCAGCGCCATCAGGGTGGTCTTCTCGGCCATTATCTGGCTCCCCATCGAACGTCACTTGAGCCCAGACATCGCGAGCAACCCGGGAAATCGTCCCGTTTTGACGCATCGGCCGCCTGGCCCGGCTCCGCCTTGCAACCTCCGTGCGGTTTCATTTGAACCCGCGCCGAGAAGCTTAAGAGGCGGTCGACCATGTTCCATTCGAACACGGAACTGTTGATAGACTATTGGCGGATGCGCAGAGGCGGGCGGGCGATGCCGCGCCGGGCGGACATCGATCCGACCGGCTTCGCGGCCCTGGCGCCGCAGGCCTTCATCGCCCAGCGCGAATCCGGCGGCGACGTGATCTTCCGGCTCGCCGGCGAGGCGATCGTTGAATTCCACGCCATGCCACTGGGCGGCGAAAGCCTGCTGCGGCTCTGGCGGCCCGATTGCCGCGCGCGGCTGTCGATGCTGCTGGGCGCTGCGCTCACCCACGCCGCGCCAATGGCGCTGCGCGCCGAGGCCCGGGACGAGCACGCTTTGGCCACCGAACTGGAGGTGCTGTTCGCGCCGCTGACGGGGCCGGACGGAACGCCGGACCGCTTCCTCGGCCTCTACCAGCCGCTGCGCGCGGGTTGGCTGGGGTCGTTCGGCCCGCTCTCGATCCTGGCGGTCAACGGTCTGTCAGGGTCCAACGAGCGGACGCGGCCGCACCTCGCGGCGGTCGACGGACGCAGGATCGCCTGAGCCCGATCCGGGCGCGCTCAGGGGATCGAGGTTTCCCCGAGCTCCGGGCCGCCCTGACGGCGCGGCGCATATGAGCCCGTGCCGAAGACGCGCTCGCCCTGCCGCCGCAATTCGACGCCTTGGTGATGATCACTGGAATCCAGCATTTTTTCAGCGATCGCCCGCGCTCCAGCCTCGCTCTCCGCCGTGATCAGATAGAGCGACGGCACGGAGTAGCGGTCGTCCTCGACGTAGACTTCGAAGTCAGCCATCTCACGGCTCGTTTAGCAGATCCAGCGCCCCGACGCCATCGGCAGGGCGTCATCCGCAAGGATTCAGCGCGCCACCGCCGGGGGAATCAACTGAAATTGAAGCTGGCGCCCCCCAGGTCAATCTTGAACCATGCTCCTTGTACGCATGGTTGCTTTGCCGAATCTGTGTTTCCGCCGATCTTGTCGGGGCGCAGACGCCGAGGGTGGCGCCGGCGGCGCGCGGCCGGTAAGTCAGCCTCTCGAAGGAGGCCCCTATGCAACGCGCGCTCAGCGTCAGCCGGATGACCGGCAACCGCTCGACCTTTCCCGACTGGTACCAGGCGATCGTCCGCGAGGCGGACCTAGCCGAGCTGAGCCCGGTGCGCGGCATGATGATCATCAAGCCGTGGGGCTATGGCCTCTGGGAAGAGATCCAGCGCGACCTCGACCGGCGGATCAAGGAGACCGGCCACCAGAACGTCTACTTCCCCCTGCTGATCCCGCTCGGCTTTTTCGCCAAGGAGGCCGAGCACGTCGAGGGCTTCGCCAAGGAAATGGCCGTGGTCACCCACCACCGGCTGAAGACGGAGGACGGTAAGCTGGTGGTGGACCCGGCGGCCGAGCTGGACGAGCCGCTGATCGTGCGACCCACGTCCGAGACCCTGTTCGGCGACGCCTTCCAGCGCTGGATCAAGAGCCACCGCGACCTGCCGATGCTGCTCAACCAGTGGGCCAACATCGTCCGCTGGGAGATGCGCACCCGGCTCTTCCTGCGCACCTCGGAGTTTCTCTGGCAGGAGGGCCACACCGCCCATGCGGACGCGCAGGACGCCCGCGCCGAGACGATGCGGATGCTCGAGGTCTACCGCGACTTCTCCGAGACCACGCTGGCCATGCCGGTGATCGCCGGCGAGAAGCCGGAGAACGAGCGCTTCCCCGGCGCGGTCGCCACCTATTCGATCGAGGCGATGATGCAGGACGGCAAGGCGCTGCAGGCCGGCACCTCGCACTATCTCGGCGAGAACTTCGCCCGCGCCCAGAACATCCGCTTCCAGAGCGCCGCCGGTGGGCTGGAATATTGCCACACCACCAGCTGGGGCGTTTCCACCCGGCTGATCGGTGGGGTGGTGATGACCCACGGCGACGACGACGGACTACGCCTGCCGCCCGCCGTGGCGCCGCGCCAGGTGGTGGTGGTGCCGATGCTGCGCGACAAGCCCGAGGACGCCGAGGTGCTGACGTTCGGCGCGGCGCTGGTGAAGGCGCTGGGCGCCCAGGCCGCGCTCGGCGAGCGGGTGCGCGCCTTCATGGACACCCGCGGCCAGCGCTCGGCCGACAAGCGCTGGGACTGGGTGCGCCGCGGCGCCCCGATCATCGTCGAGATCGGCCCCCGCGACGCCGCCGCCGGTCAGGTCACCTTCATGCGGCGCGACGCTTTGCGCGACGGCGAGAAGATCGCGTCCAAGTCGATGCCGCTGGACGCCTTCGTCGCCGAGGTCCCGGCGATGCTGGCCGATATCCAGTCGTCGCTGTTCGCCGAGGCCAAGGCGCGGCTGGACGCCAATATCCGCACCGACATCCGCAGCTTCGACGCGTTGGCCGAGCACTTCGGCGCGGCCGCCGAGGATGACGACGAGGGCACGGCCTTCAAGGGCTGGGTCCGCGCGCCCTGGTCCAGGCCCACCGGCGCGGCGCTGGAGGCGGTCGACGCGCGCCTGAAAGCGCTGAAACTCACCCTGCGCAACGTGCCGCTGGACCAGACCCCGGTCACCGGCCCCTGCCTCTTCACCGGCGAGCCGGCGGTCGAGGAAGTGCTGATCGCCCGGGCTTACTGACCCCCTCGCCCGCCTCGCCAAAATCCGCCATAGCTCCGCCGCGATGACCAACGAGCCCTTCTTTCGCCGCGACGGCGACCTCTATCAGCCCACCCCCGTCAGCCGCGGGCCCTGGAGTCCGACCTCGCTGCACGGACGCGTGGTCGCCGGCCTGCTCGGCCATGTGATCGAGCAGCGGCACGGCGAGCCGGACATGATTCCTGCCCGCTTCACCATCGACATGTACCGCCTGCCGGACCTGTCGGCCGCCGAGCTTAAGGTGACGCCGATTCGCGAGGGCCGGCGGATCAAGGTGATCGACGCGGAGTACATCGTCGGCGGGGTCAGCATGGCCCGGGCCACCTGCCAGCTGCTGCGGCAGACCGAGAATCCCGAGGGCAATGTCTGGAGCCCACCGAACTGGGACGCGCCGAAGCCGGACGACGTCCCGCCGCCGACCGATGCCCGCGGGGCCATGGGCGGGATGTGGGCGACGCGCCGGATCGCCGGCGACTTCGGCGTCTTCACCGCCAACAAGCGGCTCTGGATGAGCGAGGTGCGGGACTGCGTCGAGGGCGAGGCGCTGACCCCGTTCACACGGGTGGCGCTGGCCGCCGACTTCGCCAGCCCGTTCGCCAACTCGGGCGACAAGGGCCTGGGCTGGATCAACAGCGACATCACCGTCTACCTGCACCGGCTGCCGACCACGCCCTGGATCGGCTTCGAGGTGAAGAACCACGGCGCCACCGCCGGCGTCGCGATCGGCGAATGCTGGCTCTACGACGAAACGGGCCCGATCGGCACGTCGAGCGTCGCGGCGCTGGCGCAGCGGCGGAACATGGGATGAGCGGCGTCGGCGCCTTCGATCTGACCGACCGGGTCGCCCTCGTCACCGGCGGCAACGGCGGCATCGGGCTCGGCATGGCGCGGGGCCTCGCCAAGGCGGGCGCGAGCCTGGTGATCGCCGGGCGCAACGCCGAGAAAAACGCCGCCGCCGTGGCCGAGCTCACCGCGCTCGGGGCGGCCGCTCACGCGCTCGAGGTCGATGTCGCGGACGAGGCGGCCTGCCGCGCCATGGTCGCGGACGCCCAGGCGCAATTCGGCCGGCTCGACGTCCTGGTCAACAACGCCGGCATCGCCCGGGGCGGCCTGCCGCAGTCGATCGACATCGCCGACTGGAACGCGGTGCTGCAGACCAACCTGACCGCCGTGCTGGTCGCCTCCCAGGCCGCGCATCCGCTGATGAAGGCGCAAGGGCGCGGCAAGATCATCAACATCGGCTCGATGTACGCCCTCTTCGGCGCACCGCTCACGCCGGCCTACGCCGCCAGCAAGGGCGGCCTGATCCAGCTGACGCGATCGCTGGCCGCCGCCTGGGCGCGCCACAACATCCAGGTCAACGCCGTGCTGCCAGGTTGGATCACCACCGAGATGACCCGCGGTGCGCGGGGCGCCGGGGCCTTCGACGCGCGCATCGTCGAACGCACGCCCGCCGGCCGCTGGGGCGAGCCGGAGGATTTCGAAGGCGCGGCGGTCTTCCTGTCGAGCCCGGCGTCGGACTTCGTCACCGGCGTGTCGCTGGCGGTGGACGGGGGATTCTCGATCTCGGGGTAGTGGCGGCTTTGCGCCCCCTCGGTCAGCCCGCTTCGCGGTCTGCCACCTCCCCCGCTTCGCGGTGGAGGAGGATCAGCGCGCGCCAGCGCAATGAGACGGAGGGGGCGCGGCCGTCCCTAAAGCACCGCCAGCATTTCCCCGACCAGCGGGTGGCGCACGATGTCCACATCCGCCAGGCGAACCACCGCGATGTTGGCCACCGCTTCCAGCCGGCGCGCGACCTCGGCGAGGCCGGAGAGTTCGGGCAGCAGGTCGGACTGGTTGGGGTCGCCGGTGATGACCATGGTCGAGGACCAGCCCAGCCGGGTCAGCAGCATCTTCAGCTGCACATAGGTGCAGTTCTGCGCCTCGTCGATCACCACGAAGGCGTTGTTGAGGGTGCGGCCGCGCATGAAGCCCACCGGGGCGATCTCGATGGCGCCCTCGGCGATCAGCGCCCGCACCCGCTTCATCGACAGCCGGTCGGAGAGCGCGTCGTAGAGCGGGCGCAGGTAGGGCGCCAGCTTGTCTTCCATCTCGCCGGGCAGGAAGCCCAGCGACTCGCCGGCTTCCACCGCCGGGCGCGAGAGCACGATGCGCGCCACCTTGCCGCTTTCCAGCGCCTCCACCGCCTTGGCGATCGCCAGGTAGGTCTTGCCGGTGCCGGCCGGGCCCAGCGCCAGCA
>Ga0302314_10012538_pt1 | contig 14667 bp, 10 predicted proteins | sample III_Palsa_N2_3_FD_200533 | JGI IMG/M metagenome (GOLD analysis project Ga0302314, IMG submission 200533) | Peat permafrost microbial communities from Stordalen Mire near Abisko, Sweden - III_Palsa_N2_3 | ecosystem: Environmental > Terrestrial > Soil > Palsa > Peat permafrost | place: Sweden... | reverse complement strand
GTCGTACCGCGGCACGAACTCCTCCTGTTGCACGCGCGGGCGGTCCACGCCGAGCCACACGAGGTCTCCCGCCTGCATGTGCTCGGGGTCCGGGACCGGCTCGAAGTGCTCAAGGTCGCGGACAAGCTCAAGGGCCTGCAGACGAGCGGGAAGCACGTAACCGAATAGGTCGCGGATCACCAGGTGAGCCAGCGCCACGCAGTTCAGCCCGTCGCGCAGCGCATCGTCCCGGCAGCTGACCAGCGCCGGGTTCTGGGACTTCACGTACCTGAAGGCGGGGTCGAGATAACGAAGGAACACCGTGTCCAATGCTGGCAACTCCCGCCATTTGGCCGCTCGCCCAGGCGCACGGCTACCCGGGCGCTAGCCCGGCAGGCCGCTCCCCGGTGCTGCTCCACCCGGACGCCAGTCACGGCCTGGCATCACCGTACGATGCGGCCCAGGCCCCTCGCAACGGTGGGCTCAGCGCCTCGGTTCAGGTGCGGAGCCTGTTTCGGGCTGGCGGGTTCCTGGTGAGGCAGAAGGGCCGGCGGGGTCGGTGAAGACGCGCCGCCGGTCACCGCCCGGCTGGAAGTCTGGCTTGGCGGCGCCCAGCTTGAGGAGCTGGGCCTCGTTGTCATCCTTGCCGTCGGCCGCGCGGCGTCTTAGACTGAACATTCAGTCAAGAATTGAATGAATATTCAGTCAGTCAAACTCCGGAAGAGGCGCCACCGTGCTCACCACGGCCAACAGCAGACTCGCCGACATCATCGCCGACCAGGAATCGATCTTCGTCAAGCGGCAGCCGAAATCCGCCCTGCTGGCCGCCCGGGCCAGGAACGTGCTGGCCGGCGGCGTGACCTCCAGCTGGCAGATCACCCAGCCGCAGCCGGTCTGGCTCAGCCACGGGATCGGCGCCAAGGTCTACGACGCCGACGGCAACGAGTACGTCGACCTGCACGGCGGCTACGGCGCGGCGCTGGCCGGGCACGCGCACCCGGCGATCGCCCGGGCGGTCCGCGACCAGGTCGGCCGGGGCACGCACTTCGCGCAGCCGACGGAGGACGCGATCGTGGTCGCGGGCGAGCTCGCCCGCCGCTGGACCCTGCCGCGCTGGCGGTTCGCCAACTCGGGCACCGAGGCCACCATGGACGCCGTCCACCTGATGCGCTCCTATACCGGCCGCGACCTGATCATCAAGGTCGAGGGCGGCTACCACGGCCACCACGACTCGGTCCAGGTCTCAGTGATGCCCGACCCGGACGAGGCCGGCCCGCGCGAGCGGCCCAACCAGGTTCCGTCCTCCTCCGGCATCCCGGCCGCGATCACCGACCTCACGCTGATCGCGACCTTCAACGACCTCGACAGCGTCGCCCGGCTGCTCAACGCCCACGAAGGCGAGATCGCCGGGATGATCGTCGAGCCCATCATGATGAACGCCGGCATCATCCCGCCGCTCCCCGGCTACCTGGCCGGCCTTAGAGACCTGCTGCACGCCCACGGCGCGCTGCTCACGTTCGACGAGGTCAAGACCGGCCTCACGGTGGGCCCGGGCGGGGTCACCGCCGCCTCCGGGGTGACACCGGACCTGGTCTGCCTGGCCAAGGCGCTCGGCGGGGGAGTGGCGGTCGCCGCCGTCGGCGGCAGCGCCGACGTGATGGAGCACGTCGCCAGCGGCGGCTACGAGATGGTCGGCACCTTCAACGGCAACCCGCTCGCGATGGCCGCCGCCCGCGCGATGCTGACCGAGGTCGCGACCGACGCGGCCTATCAGCGGATCGAGGGGCTGCGGGTGCGCGCGGCCGACGGGATCGGCGCGGTCATCGACGAGTTCGGGATGAACGGGCGGGTAGTGACCGCCGGCGCCAAGGGCTGCGTGGTGTTCGGGGCGGGCGAGGTCCGCGACTACCGCGAGTTCCTGGCCATCGACGACTCGATGAGCCATGCCCACTGGCTCTTCCAGCACAACGGCGGGGTCTTCCTGCCCCCGTGGGGCAAGGTCGAGCAGTGGCTCATCTCCGTCCAGCACGATGAATCGGACATCGATCAGCTTGTCGCTAACTTCCGGTCATTCGCCGCCACGGTAAGTGCGTAGTGCACGGTGCGGAGGCCGCTTCTCCGGATGACAGCCGCAATGCATTCTTAACAGTCCAAATCTTGCGGCCTGGTCGGTCGGGGAGTCTAATTGACCGAACATTCAGTCAAGGTCGCGCCAGCGTAGGGAGACGGCCGTTGGTACACCCGCGTGAAGGCTGGCAGGGCCACGGCGTCCCGCGCCGTCGGTTCCTCAAGGGCGGCGTCGGGCTGTCCGCGCTCGCGGCGCTCGGCGCGGGCGGCGCGCTGACCGGATGCGCGTCCGACCTGACCGGCTCGGGCGCGCTGCCGCTGCCCAGGCCCAACAATCCGGTGCAATGGCCGATCTTCGCCAACAACACCGCGATCAAGTCGGGGCTGGCGCCCGAGCAGGACGCCACCCTCCAGGTTTACATCTGGACCGCGTACATCAACCAGGCCTGCGTCAACGCCTTCGCCAAGAAGTACAAGTGCAAGGTCCAGCTCACGACGTTCGACACCATGGACGAGGCGCTGTCGAAGCTGCGCAGCGGGCTCAGCTTCGACCTGCTCATCGGCGGGACGCCCGACATCATGGGCCAGCTCGTCGAGGGCCAGCTGATCCAGCCGCTGAACCACTCCTACATCCCGAACATCGCCCAGGCCTGGCCGGATTACACCGACCCCTTCTACGACAAGCAGTGGCAGTACACGGTCCCGTACACGATCTACACGACCGGGATCAGCTGGCGTAAGGACCTCGTCCATGAGAACCCCTACGCGATGGCGAACGCGTGGACGATGCCCTGGCAGCCCAAGTACAAGGGACGGGTGGCGATCCTCGACGACTACCGCGAGGGCATCTGCCTGGGGCTGATGAAGAACGGAGTCTTCAACCTCAACACCACCGACTACAGCCAGATCGCGCTGGCCAGGCAGTCGCTGCAAGATCTGAGCAGCGAGGTCAACCTGATCATCAACAACAACGACTACTCCGACGTCCCCGACGGCCAGACCTGGATCACCAACGCCTGGTCGGGCGACATGGCCGCCGCCGCGTCCTACATGCCCAAGGGCGTCAACGTCGACGTGGTCGGCTACTGGGTCCCGACCGACGGGAGGTGCCCGGTCAACAACGACACGATGGTGGTCCTGAAGTCGTCGGCCAGCCCGGTGCTTGCCCACCTGTTCCTCAACTACCTGCTCGACCTGCCGAACGCGCTCGAGAACATCTCCTGGAACGGCTACATGCAGCCGCTCAACGGGGTAACACCGCAGGTGCTGGTCAAGGAGCAGATCCTGCCGCCGTCGCTCGCCTCGACGGTGGTGACGCCGGCGAACTTCCGCCGCGGCCTGTTCGAGCTCCAGCTCCCGGTCGACGCGGACGCGCTCTGGCAGCAGGCGTGGCTCGTGGTCAGCAACGGGATCTAGGGAGGGCGACCATGAACAAGACGCGGAAGAATGCCTTCTGGATCGCGCTCGCCGCCCCTGGGATCGTGTGGCTGCTGGTGCTGTTCATCGTGCCGGTCTACGCGGTCCTGGCGATCGCGATGGGCAAGCTCGACCAGCTCATCGAGTCCCCGGTCGCGGTCTGGAACCCGCTCGACTGGTCGTCGTCGGCCGTCATCGACGTCTGGCGCGACATCGTCGGCAGCTCGGCCTTCGCCGGCCCGGTCATCCTCCGCACGCTCGCCTACACCGCGATCGCGTCGGCGCTGTGCCTGCTGATCGGCTACCCGGCCGCGTACTTCGTGGCCCGGTTCGCGGGCCGCCGCAAGGCGCTGTTCCTGGTCCTGCTGATCGCGCCGTTCTGGATCAGCTACATGATGCGGATGCTGGCCTGGATCGACCTGCTCTCCACCGGCGGCTACGTCAACAAGGCGCTCGGCTGGGTCGGCATCTCCCCGGTCAACTGGCTCGGCGGCGAAGCGGTGACGGTGGTGCTCGGCCTCGTCTACGGCTACATCCCTTACGTGATCTTGGTGCTGTACGCGGGCCTCGACCGGATCGACCCGGCCCTGCTCGAGGCCGGCCGCGACCTCGGCCTCGGCCGGTTCCGCACGTTCGTCCACGTGACGCTGCCGCTGTCGCGGCAGCCGATCCTGACCGGCCTGCTGATCACCGTGCTGCCGATGCTGGGCGACTACTACACCAACCAGATGCTGTCAGGCGCGGCGTCCACCTCGATGGTCGGCAACCTGATCCAAGGCCAGCTCGGCACGCCAGGCCTCGAGGGCCAGGGCGCGGTGCTCTCACTGATGCTGCTGGTCGTCCTGCTGATCCCGATGGTTTATTACGTGATCGCCACCAACCGGGAGGCCGCACAGTGACCGCGACTAACGCCCCCGCCGCCGACGCCCCGGCCGCCGCCACGCCCGCCCCGGACGCCGCCGAGAGCAGGCGGCGCCGGCCGTTCTGGCGCAACCCGTGGCGGCACCCCTGGTTCCTCGAGGGGTTCACCTGGCTCTACCTGATCTGGTCGCTGGTCCCGATCGCGATCGCGGTGCTGTTCTCCTTCAACAACGGCCGCTCGCAGTCGACCTGGCAGGGCTTCTCCTGGCGCTGGTACTTCAGCGACCCGGTCAACTCGGTCCTGCACGACCCGCAGCTGCACGCCGCCGTCATCCAGACCGTCCGGCTCTCGGTCCTGACCACGATCATCGCGGTGCCGCTTGGCGTCGCGTTCGCGCTCGGCATCAACCGCTGGCGCGGCCCGATCCCGGCCACGTTCAACTTCGTGATGATCTTGTCCTACGTAATCCCCGAGCTGATCTTCGGCGTGTCGATGTTCTTCGTCTTCACCACGCTGTTCAGCTCGGTCCACCTGGGCACCGTGGCCGAGGTGCTCGGCCTGGTCACCTGGAACGTGAGCTGGCCCGCGATCGTCGTCCAGGCCCGCCTGGTCACGATCGGCCGCCACTACGAGGAGGCCGCGGCCGACCTCGGCGCGAACCAGTTCCAGGTCGCCCGCCGGGTGCTGCTGCCGCTGCTCGCCCCGGCCATCTTCGCCAGCGCGGTGCTGGTCTTCTCGGGCGTGATCGACGACTTCGTGATCGTCGACCTGCTCTCCTCGAGCGCGGGCAACACCCCGATGTCCGTGATCATCTACTCCACCCAGCACGGCGGCAACGGCGGCCCGGCCCTCAACGCGCTCGGCTCCATCATGCTGGCGATGTCGCTGATCATCGTGGTGGTCGGCTACCTCGGCTACCGCCTCCTCAGCCGCGGTGAGGGCGGTAACGGCCTGGCCGCCCTCACCGCCATCTCCGGCGAAGGCTGACACCGCCTGAGGTCAGCTTGGCCAGTAGGAGCATCGGACCCCGGTGCGGACCGCCTGGCGCAGATGGTCGCCGATGGTCGGATCAGCCTCGGTGATGCGGACCAGCGCTCGGCGGATCGCCTTGCCAACCGCCACCCGGGCCCGTTCCGGCTGGTCAGGGAATGACCGGGTGCGCCCGCCGAATCCGGCCGCGCTGGCCAGCTGAGCGGTCAGCCAGTCCCGTTCGGCGCGCGCACCGGCCGCCCGCACGGGGTCGGCCGATTCCTGCCGGTCAATCTCGGCCTCCAGCCGATTGAGCCGCTTCTTGTATTCGCCGATCGCGTCACGGTCCAAGACGGGATACGCCGATCCCGGGTCGCTGACGGCACTGCTCAGCCCGGCCAGCCCGGCCACCAGATCGACGGCCAGAATTTCCTGGCGCGGGTTGTCGATGAGCACCGCGAGGTGGGTCATCCCGACGCTGTCGTCGACCAGCACACGGTGATTGCGCAGGGTAAGCCGCCATTTCAGGCCGACGCGGCTGCACTCCGCGACCATGTCAGCAGGCCCGAACTCCGGGCCGCTGGCGACATGACCGAGACCGAGCTCGGCCGCCTCGCGCGCGGCCAGATCGAGCTCGCGTCTGGCCGCATCCGCGTCCGATGGCAGCTTCCGGCGTGCGTACGCCTGCGCCAGCCGTCGCCGGGAAGCCAGGACGGCCGGCCAGTGCGCGAGGGCGAGATTGCGCTGGACGGCGGCGCGCAGATGATCGATCGACCGGCCCACGTGCCCCGAAGTCAGCGACGCGACCCCGAGCGCGTGCTCCGTCGACCCGAAGCAGGTGATGCCGAGGCTGCCGACCATCGGCAGGTCAGCATACGGAAGGAGCAGCTCGTAGGCTCGGGCAGCGACGTCCGCATCGTCGAGTAGGAACGCGGCCTCGACGATTCCGTTCATCGTGACCAGCCAGCTGCTTGAGCGCGCGAGGTTGCCGAGGCCGCCGCCCGCTAGCGCGGCCACCGAACTGGCGGCCGTGCGCCGGTCGCCGCTCAGCGCGGCGGCGACGGCCAGCGCGGCGACCGACGAATCGTCCACCGAGGACAGGCCCTGGGAGTGCGCCTGAGCCTGAAGCATCGGCAGCAGCTCAGTGAGGCGACCCTGATACCAACGGATCGTCACTAGCTGCGCGCCGGGCCACCATTCATTGTCGACATCGCCCGCTGCCGAGCCTTTCTCGGCGCAGCTGGCGACCAGGGCCTCGGCTTCGTCGAAACGGCCGGTTCGAATAGCGAGCATTACATCGATCGCGGTGATTACGAACCCGATCGCCAGATGATCATGCTCGGTGAGATGGTCTCGCAGTTCGCCAAGGAGACGTTCGGCGTGCGTGTCGCCCTCGGCAAAGGAATCGGCCGTGCGCCACAGCAGGCCCATCAGCAAATCCCCGCGGCGTTCAGTGCGAAAGCTCGTCTTAATGAGTTCGGCCGCCAGTTCTCGCCGCAGCCGGACATCATCGGGACCGAGCAGGCAGTGATGGGCGAGGCTGAGGGCCTCGGCCAGGACAACGGGGTCCGGGTCGGGGCCCGCCCGTACCTCATCAAGCACGGCCATGATCGCTTCATGCTGGCCATGGCGGTAATCGGCCTCCGCCGCCAGTCGGCTGCGGAGCCGGAGCGCGAGCGGAGTATCGGCCTTGAGCAGCGGAAGGACGTGCTGCAGCCGGGCTTCTAGTTGCGCCGCGCCGGAAACCGTCCGTCGCTCGCTTACCCACAGCCCGGCCAGGCCGAGGGCGGCCTCCGCCATCGCCTGCACGTCGCCGGCCGCCACCGCAAGCTGGTACGCCCGCTCGAAGTTATGCCGGCTTGCGCGCAGGTCGCCATCGATCTGCAGCGCGCGATTCCCGCATGAGAGGGCTGACTCAAGCTCATCCGCACGCAATGCGACAGAATCCGCCTGATGATTGACCTCACTCGCCACCTTCTGAATGGTATTCGCGGCGCCCTGCACCGTCGAGACTTCGGATGGAACGGGATGGCACTGAATGGACCGCCCCTTTTCTGTAAGGCGGCTCACCAGTAAATAGCGCCAGCCGGTTTGGCGGCGCTGACCTTCCAGCACCAAGGGGGACCCCATGTCGCTCCGCGACGCAATGCGCGATTCGGCCGTTCCGTACCTCGAGCCAGGCGAGTCGATCCAGGCGGTGATCGGAGCGCAGACGGCCAGCCAGTATCTGGCGGCGATCACCGGTGTCTTCGTGTTCCTCGGCCTCAACCGCTACCGCATCCTGGCGGTCACGCCGAGCCGGATCGTGGTGCTCGACGCGGGCAAGACGAGCATGAAAAGGGCCCGCGGCGTGATCACCGAGCTGCCGCGGTCGACCCGGCTCGGCCCGGCCACCGGCATGTGGCACCAGATCCCGGCCGGCGGGGAAACGCTCCGGGTGCACCGGCGGTTCTTCAAGGACATCGAGACCGCCGACGCCGTGCTCACCGCCTCCGCGTGACCCGCGGACACACGATGCGTCATTGGCAGCCGGAACCCGGCGACGGACCCGGCGGTTGGCGACGCCGGCTACCGCCTGCTGAGCCGCGGTGAGGGCGGTACCACCCTGGCCGCCCTCACCGGCTCGTGTTACCGCGTCGCCGCGGCCAGCGCCGCGCGGATGACATCGGCGCTGGCGGGCGTCCCCTTCTCGTCGTCGAACGTCCCGTACGGCGGCCCGTAGGCCGGCGTGCCCGGTTGCTGGCGCCAGCCGTCGGCCAGCGTCCCGGCGTCCACCGCCCCGTACCCGATCGAGTCGAGGAACTCGGTCACCGCCGCCTTGGCCGCCGGGTCGTCGCCGGCGATCGGCAGGTACGAGCGGTCGGCCGCCCCGGCCGGGCGGGCCAGGCTCAGCAGGTGCTTGTAGAAGATGTTGTTGAACACCTTCACCACGTCCGCCCCCGGCAGTAGCTGCGCGAGCAGCTCGCTGCTGGTGAGCGCTCCGCTGTCGAGCTCGGGGAGCTGCCCGTCGCGCTCGGGATAGTAGTTGCCCGTGTCCAGCACGACCTTGCCCTTCAGCGGCCCGGCTGGGACGTCGTAGCAGGCCTTCACCGGGACCGTGACCACCACGAGGTCACCGGCCCGGGCGGCCTCGGTCGCGGTCGCGGCCCGGGCCTGCGGCCCGAGCTCGGCGGCCAGGTCGGCCAGCGTCTCCGGTCCGCGCGAGTTGCTCAGCACCACCTGGTATCCCGCATCCACCGCCAGCCGCGCCAGCGTGCCACCGATCATTCCGCTTCCGATGAGTCCCAGAGTCGTCATACTCGCGCCAACCAGGGGACGCGGTCCGCCATTCCGCCGGCGAGGCGGCGACGGGCGTGACCGCTCTCACCCTTGCTTGCGGCGAGGGCCGAACCCGGCCAAGCCGGACCCGCGACCGGAATTGTCTGCGCGAGTCCCCGTGCACGGTAATGTCGGCCCGGTGTTGCTGACTGAGTCCTACCGGGAACTTTTCACCGCGCTGGCCACCTGCGCGGCCGGCCTGACCGGGCTGCTGTTCGTCGCGATGTCGGTCGCCCCCCGCGAGGGCAAGCCCGCCCAGCCGGCCGTGATCCACCACGTCCGGGCCGCCTCGGCGCTGGTGGCGTTCACCAACGCGCTCGTGGTGTCGCTGTTCGGGCTGGTGCCGGGGAACAGCGCCGGCAAGGCGGCCATGGCCGTGGGTGCGGTCGGCATCTTGTTCACCGCGGCCAGCGTCCGATCGATTGTGACCAGCCGCGATGTGTCATGGGAGCAGGCGTTGCGGCAGGCCGGCCTGATCGCGCTGCTGCTGGCGGCCTTCGGCGCCGAGCTCGGCTGCGGGATCGGCATCACCGTGAACCGGACCGCTGTCTTCGGCCCCGAACTCCTGGGGGACGTCCTGATCGCGATGCTGCTGATCGGGATCGCGCGCGCCTGGGAGCTCGTCGGCGACCGCGACACCGGCATCGTCTCCTCGCTCGCCGTGCTGGTCGGTCACAGCTCCGCTCCCGACGATGCCGGTGACCCGCCCCGCCCGGCCTCAGGCTCTAGCTCGCGAGCGACTCCGCCGCCTGAGTAGAGGCGCCGGCGGCCGGCGCCAGCACCCGGATCGCGTCGGCCGGCAGGCAGCAGTGCACCGGGGTGCCCTGCGCCCACGTCGCCGACGACTCGTCGTTGGGGATGACCGCCTGCAGCGACTCCCCGGTCGCGAGCCGGAGCATGACCTGGGTGGCCGCGCCCAGGTAGACGACCCGCTCAACCAGCGCGGGCACCCGGTTAGCCCCGTCAGAACCGTGCTCCTCGACCCGGATCCGCTCCGGCCGGATGACCGCCTGCGCTGTTTCGCCCGGCGCCACCGGGACCGCTCCCGACGTCGTCAAAACGCTGTCGCCCAGCTTGAGCGTGGACGTCGAGCCAACGGTCCGTTCGATAACAGAGATTTCGATCAAGTTCGCGGCGCCGAGGAAGTCGGCCACGTAGGAGTCGGTCGGCTCCTCGTAGACCTCCCGGGGCGTGCCGATCTGCGCGATCCGTCCGGCGTGCATGACCGCCAGCCGGTCGGACATCGTCAGCGCCTCCTCCTGGTCGTGGGTCACGTAGATGAACGTGATCCCGACCCGCTCCTGCAGGGCCTTGAGCTCGACCTTGAGCGAGCGGCGGAGCTTGGCGTCGAGCGCCCCGAGCGGCTCGTCGAGCAGCAGCACGGACGGGTTGAGCACCAGCGCGCGGGCCAGCGCGATCCGCTGCTGCTGGCCGCCCGACAGCTGGGACGGGCGCCGCGAGGAGAACGACGTCATGTCGACCAGCGCCAGCGCCGCGCCGACCCGCGTCTTCAGCTCGGCCTTCGAGCACTTCGCGTAGCGCAGCCCGAACGCCACGTTGTCGAAGACCGACATGAACGGGAACAGCGCATAGCTCTGGAACACCGTGTTGACATTCCGCTTGTGCGGCGGCACGCCGGAAACGTCGACCCCGTCGAGCAGGATGCGGCCCGCCGTCGGCTCCTCGAACCCCGCGACCAGCCGCAGGGTGGTCGTCTTGCCGCAGCCGGACGGCCCGAGCAGCGAGAAGAACTCCCCGCCGGCCACCGACAGGTCGATATTGTCGACCGCGGCCGCGTGGCCGTGGTGGAACCGCTTTGTCAGCCCGACGAGCTCAATGCCTGCGGCCATGCCGTCATCTCCGTATCTGCGATCCCTACTGCTGCCAGGTGAAACTGAGCTGCCCGGACGCGTAGCGCATGGCGAGATCATAGGCTCGCGCAGGCGGCACATCCGGATCTTCCAGTGCAATTTGTACGGCCATACCGTCGAGCATCGCCGAGAGCGTCACCGCGAACTCGCGCGCGTCGACCGTCGCGCTGAACTCCCCGGCTTCCTGCCCGGTCAGCACGGTCGTCTCGATCGTCTGCCGCCACCGCTCGTCGAACTTGCGCCGCACGGCGGCCACGCCCGGGTTGCGCGGGGAGAGCGCCCACAGGTCGAGCCAGAGCAGCCACTCGGTCGGCTTCCCGGTCGTCGTGCCCGGGTCGGTGTCGGGCAGGCAGGTCATCGCGATCAGCTCGGTGAGCCGCCCGGCGGCCGTCGCGATCGCCTCGAGGCGTTCGAGGCCGGTCGCGTACCACTGGTCCTCGGAGTAGCGCAGCGCCTCGGTCAGCAGCTGGTCGCGGGTCTTGAAGTAGTAGATGACGAGGGCCGGGCTGGTACCCGCGTGCTCGGCCACGTCCGCGATCCGGGTGTCCGCGTAGCCGCGGCTCACGATCACGTCGAGCGCGGCCCGCAGCAGCTGCTCGCGCCGCTGCTCGGCTGGCTTGCCGTCGGCGGCCTTCGTCCCGCCCCCGGACCCAGTAGACCCCGATCCAGTAGACCCCTGTGCCATCGTGCCCTCGCCGGCTCGCCGTCCCGATGGACCACCGCCCGGTGACCCTAGTCAGATCGTAGCAGTCGACTAGACTGAATGTTCAGTCAATCTTGTTCAGATCGCATCGGCCTTCTAGACTGAATGTTCAGTCAAAGTTTCACGCAGGCTCACGGAGCTCTCGGAGGCAACCAGCATGGCAGCGGACAGCTACGACGCGATCGTCGTCGGCGGCGGGCACAACGGCCTGGTCGCGGCCGCCTACCTCGCCCGCACCGGCGCGAAGACCCTGGTGCTGGAGGCGCGGGGGACCACCGGCGGCGCCGCCACGACCGAGGCGCCCTGGCCCGACGCGCCCGAGTTCCGGGTGACGCGGCTCTCCTACGTGATGTCGCTCCTCCCGGCGACGATCATGAACGACCTCCAGCTCGAGCGGCACGGCTACAAGATCTTCCCGATGGGTCCGTACTACCAGGCGTTCCCCGAGGGCGGCAGCCTCACCTTGTACGAGGAGGACTCGCAGCGCGCCTACGACGAGATCGCGAAGTGGTCCAAGCGCGACGCCGACGCCTACCCGAAGTGGAACGCCTGGCTCGGCGGCCTGGCCGACGTGCTCGGCCCGCTGCTGCTGACCGTCCCGCCCGCGATCGGCTCGCGCAAGCCGGCTGACCTCGCCGCCACCCTCCGGCTGGCCTGGCGGCACCGGGGCCTCGACGTCCGCACGATCGCCGACGTGACCCGGCTGATGACGATGTCGATCGCCGACCTGCTCGACGACTGGTTCGAATCCCCCCAGATCAAGGGCGCGCTCGCGGTCAACGGGGTGATCGGGACCTGGGCCGGCCCCTACGAGCCGGGCACCGCGTACGTGATGGCGCACCACTCGATCGGTGACGTCGGCGACGGCCGGCTCGGCTCCTGGGGCTTCCCCGAGGGCGGGATGGGCGCGGTCGCGGACGCGATCGCCAGCTCCGCCCGCGCCAACGGCGTCACGATCAGGACCGGCGCGCCGGTCGCGAAGATCACCGTCGCGCCCGGCTCGGGCCGCGCCACCGGCGTCGTCCTCGCCAACGGCGAGGAACTCCGGGCGAAGGTCGTCGTCACCTCGCTGCACCCGAAGACCGCGTTCCTCGACCACGTCGGCCGGGAGAACCTGCCGCCGGACTTCGCGGCCGACATCGAGCACTGGAAGACCCGCTCCGGCGTCGTCAAGATCAACCTGGCGCTGGGCGAGCTGCCTGACTTCACCGCCAACCCGGGCACGCACCTGCAGGAGCACCACACCGGCTCGGTCGAGATGGCGCCGTCGATGGAGTACATCGAGCGCGCGTTCATCGACGCCCGCGAGGGCCGCCCGGCGCTGCGCCCGTTCTCGGACGGGGTCATCCCGACCGCGTTCGACCGCACCCTGTCGCCCGAGGGCACCCACATCATGTCGCTGTTCACCCAGTGGGTCCCGTCCGAATGGGCGTCCGAGCCGCACCAAGACGAGCTCGAGAAGTACGCCGACCGGGTGATCGACACCTACAACGAGGTCGCGCCCAACTTCAAGGGCGCGATCCTCCACCGCGACGTCGTCGGCCCCTACGAGATGGAGCAGGACTACGGCCTGATCGGCGGCAACATCTTCCACGGGGAGCTCTCGCTCGAGCAGCTCTTCCACATGCGCCCCGCCCCCGGCTTCGCCGATTACCGGACCCCGGTCCCCGGCCTCTACAACGCCAGCTCCGCCACCCACGCGGGCGGGGGCGTCTGCGGCATCCCCGGTATGCAGGCGGCCAAGGCGGCTATCGCCGACCGCCGCAAGACCGCCCGCGCCCGCCGTAAGTAATCCCGATCACCCCACCAGACACCCCAACCCCACGTTCATCTAGATAACAGCAAGAAGAATCGGCAGTCGAGTCCCGGACCTCGGGTCGGTCATGATCACGAAAGATTTTGGTACCTATGCGATTGGGATCCTTCGTCAGGAAAAAATCCTTCGTGATCATGTGCCGCGTCCGGATAACAGCATGAACCGCACCGTGGCCGACCCGCTCGCGGTCATGCTCGAGGCCCGGAGCGTCGCGCTGGTTGGCGCGTCGCCCCGGCCGGGCAGCCTCGGCGCGCGGATGATCGAGGAGGTCGCGAAGTCGGCCAGCGCGCCCCGGCCGTATCTCGTCAACCCGCGCTATACCGAGATCGGCGGCGTGCGCTGCCATCCGACGCTGGACGATCTCCCCGAGGCGGTCGACCTGGCGCTGCTGGCGGTGCCCGACGCCGTGCTAGAGCAGCAGCTGAAGGTCGCGGCGGAAGCAGGCGCGCGCTCGGCCGTGATCTTCGGTTCGGCCGTCGACGCCGGCGCGGGGCTCCGGGACCGGATCGCGGCGACCGCGCGGGCCGCCGGGATGCCCGTGTGCGGCGCCGGGTGCATGGGGTTCGTGAACGTGGCGCGCGGGCTGCGGGCGATCGGCTACACCGAGCCCGACCCGCTCCCGGCCGGGCCGGTCGCGCTGGTCACGCACTCAGGATCGGTGTTCTCGGCGCTGCTGCGGACCCGGCGGGCGTTCGGTTTCACGGTCGCGGTCTCGTCCGGCCAGGAGCTCGTCACCTCCGCCGCCGCCTACGCCAGGTACGCGCTCACGCTTCCCGAGACGAAGGTCCTCGCGCTCGTCCTCGAGGCCATCAGGGACGGGGCCCTGCTCCGTTCGGTCCTCGCCGACGCCGCCGCCCGCGACGTCCCGGTCGTGCTGCTGGCGGCCGGCACCTCGGCCGCGAGCCTGTCCCTGGTCGCCGCCCACTCCGGCGCGCTGGCGGCCGGCGACGGCGCCTGGCAGGCGCTGGCGTCCGCCCACGGCGTGCACCGAGTCGCCGACCTCGCCGAGCTCGCGGACACGCTGGAGCTGTTCTGCTCCGGCCGCCGCGCCTGGGGCGGGGGAGTCGCCACCGTGCACGACTCCGGGTTCGAGCGAGCGCACGTCGCGGACGTGGCGGCCTCCGTCGGCGTCCCGTTCGCCCAGTTGACCGACGAGACGAGGCAGCGGCTAGCGGCGGTCCTCGATCCCGGCCTCGAACCAGGTAACCCGCTCGACGTCTGGGGGACCGGCCGGGACTCCGAGGAGCTGTTCACCGAGACGCTGTCGGCGCTGGCGGACGACGCCAACGTCGGCGCGGTCGCGCTGGCGGTCGACCTGATCCCGGAGTACGACGGCGACGACTCCTACCGCGACGCCGTCCGCGCCGCCGCCGCCAAGACCGACAAGCCGGTCGTCGTCCTCGCCTCCGTCCCGGCCGCGATCGACGCGGTCGCCGCGACCCGGCTGCGCGCAGCCGGCATCCCCGTCCTCGAATCAACCCGCTCCGGGCTGCTCGCCCTCGGCCACCTCCTCGCCCACGGCCGCACCAAGCACCCAGCCCCGCCCAACGCCCTCGCGCCCGCCGACCCGGCCGCGCCTGTCTCGGCCGCTGCTCGCCGGCCGCGGTGGGCGGCCGCGCTGGCGGCCGGCCCGCTCGGCGGCGCCGACCTCTTCGACCTGCTCCGC
>Ga0302314_10012534_pt1 | contig 14669 bp, 14 predicted proteins | sample III_Palsa_N2_3_FD_200533 | JGI IMG/M metagenome (GOLD analysis project Ga0302314, IMG submission 200533) | Peat permafrost microbial communities from Stordalen Mire near Abisko, Sweden - III_Palsa_N2_3 | ecosystem: Environmental > Terrestrial > Soil > Palsa > Peat permafrost | place: Sweden... | reverse complement strand
GCCCCGCAGGCCTCGTCCGTGCCGGTCGCGTCGCCGGATCCTGGAAGATCGCGCCGGCTGGACAGCGCCGTTCTCTCCGCTCGTCACAGTAGCCTCCCGGGGGGACGACCCCCGTACCCCCCGGTGTCCGCCTGCGGCGGGCCGCGCGGATTAGCCTGTCTCCCGGCGGAACGGTTACCGCTTGACGCAGCAGGCGATCAGCTGCGTGCCGACCGAGTCGTCCGCCCGGGCATGCAGCTCCGCCTTGACCAGCTCGCCGAAACTTGAGGGGTCCCGGGCCAGCAGGTAGCTGACCGTCTGCGGCGAGAGCACCGTGCGCGGCCTGATCCAGTCCACCGCCAGGCCGGCGCTGGTGAACAGCTCGCTGAGCTGCTCGGCGCCGTAGCAGCGGGTGATGGCGCCGTCCGGCCAGGGAATGAGCACCACGTCGGCGTTGGGCACGTCAACCAGGGAGGGCCAGCGGTGCTGCTCGGCGAGCATCGCCATGCCGTAGGCGAGCGAGTCGACGCAGGCCAGCACCCGGCCGCCGGGCCGGAGCACGCGGGCGATCTCGGCGACCACTTCCTCGGCCGCCAGCTGCAGGGACAGGGCGCGGTCCTCGGCGATCACGCCGTCGGCGCAGTTGTCCGGCAGGAAGGACAGGCGGGTACCCTCGGCCGCCACGGTGCTCAGCCTGCCGCTGGCCTCGTAGCTCCCGGTGCGCGGCGGGGGCGGCGACCCGGGGTCGATGACGCGCAGCACGCTGTGCCCGGCGCAGGCGGCCACCTCGCCCGCCCGCGCCCCGGGACCTGACATGTCGATAAGGAACCGCCGGCCGCCGGGCAGCCAGCGGGTGAGCTGGGCCAGGGCGACAGCGGCGTGGAACCGCTGGTAGCTGACGGCGGGGTCGGCGTCCGGCCCGGCTCTGACGCTGACGGCGGGCCCGATATCCGTGTGTTCCAATTGAACTGGCCCGCGGCGGGCTCGGGGGGCCGCTCCCCCAGGGGATATCGGGTGCACGGAGTTACTCCTGGCCGGGCGCCTTATCCGAGGCACCCCACGATTCATACCCTTCCCCGGTCTGGGCGTTCCATCCGCGGAAACCGGAATTGCGCGGCCCGGGACGGTGTTAAACGCGTCATGGCCCTAGCCTCAACGACGCTCCCGCGGTCACCCCGGTCCGCTCCCAGCCGGCCGCGGTCCGCCCCCCGGCGCCCGGGGAAGGTATCCTCTTACGGTTACCGAGAGGGGGTGGGGCCCGTGCCAGAGACGCCCGTGCCTGAGAAGCTAACCGAGCGTGGCGAACGCTTCGAGGCAGACGTCATGCCGTACCTGGACCAGCTGTACTCGGCCGCCCTCCGGATGACACGGAACCCGGCGGACGCCGAAGACCTGGTGCAGGAGACATTCGCAAAGGCGTACGCGTCTTTCCACCAGTTCCAGCAGGGGACGAACCTGAAGGCATGGCTCTTCAGGATTCTCACCAATACCTTTATTAACACCTACCGCAAGCGGCAGCGTGAACCGCAGCGGTCCGGCTCCGACGAGGTTGAGGACTGGCAGCTCGCCCGCTCGGCTTCGCACACTTCCAGCGGTCTCAAGTCGGCCGAGGCGGAGGCGCTGGAAAGGCTCCCCGACTCCGATATCAAGACGGCGCTGCAGTCGCTGCCCGAGGAGTTCAGGATCGCGGTCTACCTCGCCGACGTCGAGGGGTTCGCATATAAGGAAATAGCCGACATTATGGGGACGCCGATCGGTACCGTGATGTCACGGCTGCACCGCGGTCGGCGGCAGCTCAGGGACCTGCTCCAGGACTACGCCGCCGAGCAGGGCCTGGTCCGCGCGAATGCCGAGGAGGGTGGGCAATGAGCTGCGGAAAGCCCCACGAGACCCCATGTAGCGAGGTGCTCGACCGGGTCTACTGGTACCTGGACGGCGAGGTATCGGACGAGGACTGCGACCACATCAGGCAGCATCTCGACGAATGCGGGCCGTGCCTGCGCGAGTACGGCCTGGAGGAAGCGGTAAAGCGCCTCGTGGGCAAGCACTGCGGCTGCGACCCGGTGCCGAGCGGGCTGCGCAGCAAGGTCCTGGTGCGTATCAGGCAAGTCCAGGCCGAGATTGAGGTCATCGAGATCGAGTAGTACCCGCGGGTAATTGCCGCCGGTTTTTCCCAGCGGGGTGCCGAGCCGTACCCCGGCTCGTACTGGCTGCCGCCAGTGATCATGTTTTGGGTCTGCGCTTATCCGCCTCGCCACGTTATCCTGTGGAGGACGGCACGCCGTAAGCGGCCGTTCCATTCCGCGAGGGAGGACTATCGGATGAGGGCTTCCGGGGTCTCCTGGGGGTAGCGACGGCTATTAGGTGCGATTCGGGTCAACGGCAGCTGGCTACGAGGGGTGAGCGTGGATAGGCTCTCGCGGATCGCGTGGCTTTATATTGGCGCGGTCATCGCGGCTGCCGTCATCGTGATCGCAGCGGGGCCGTTCACCATGCTGCACTGGAAACAGGTGCTGGCGCTCGGCCTGCTGCTGGTTGCCTGCGAATCCGCGGCCACCCTGGTCAACGCGCGCGGTCTGGCCTGGTCGGCGAACACCATGGCCTCGCTGGCCGCCGTGGTGCTGTGCGGTCCGGTCGGCGCGGCGGTCGTCAGCTGCGGCACGCTGCTCGGTATCCGGCGCGGGCCCTCGCCGCTGCAGCGGCTGTTCAACACCAGCATGTACGTGCTCAGCGCCTATCTCGCCGGGCGGACCTTCCTCGCGTTCGGCGGGCATCCGGGCACCCCGGGACCGAGTGCCTTCCCCGGTCTCATCGGACCGTTCGCCGCGGCTGCCGTCGTGGGCGTCTCCGTCAACTTCATGCTGCTGAACGCCGTGTTCTGGGTGACCAGGGATCCGGGCGGCGGGGCGGGCCGGGTCGGGCTCGACTTCAAGCTCTGGGTGACCGATCTCGGGTACGGCGCGTTCGGCGTGCTGATCGCCGCGCTCTGGTCCGTCCTGGGGCCGTTCACCCCGGTGCTGGTGCTGGTCCCGGTGTTCGTCGCCCGCTGGGCGGTGGCGCAGTTCGCCGCGCAGCAGCGGGCCTACGAGGCGACCGTCAGCGCCCTGTGCCAGGCGGTGGAGACCAAGGACTACTACACCAGAGGGCACAGCGAGCGGGTGTCGCGCGGCGCGGTGATGATCGCGACCGAGATCGGGATGCGCCCGGAACGGGTGGGGACGATCCGCTACGCGGGGATGCTGCACGATGTGGGCAAGCTCGGCGTGCCGACGTCGGTGCTGCAGAAGCGCAGCTCGCTTACGGACGACGAGTACGCCGCCGTCCAGCTGCACCCGATGCGCGGGCTCGATATCGTCCGGGAGATCGGCTTCCTCGACGAGGCCCTCGCCGGGATCATGCACCACCACGAGCGGATCGACGGCCGGGGCTACCCCATGGGCCTGGCGGGCGACGAGATCCCCGAGTTCGCCCGGGTGCTCGCCGTGGCGGACGCCTTCGACGCGATGACCTCCGACCGCTCCTACCGGGGGGCCCGGCCGGTCCCCGAGGCGGTCGCGGAGCTGCGCAAGTGGGCGGGCAAGCAGTTCGACCCGGCCTTCGTCGACGCCTTCGTCGCGGCCATCGAGCGGGACGGCTGGACGGCACCGGAGGCCGCGCCCGCGGAAGAGCCGCTGCGGACCATCGAGAGCCTCTGAGATCGTGACGGGCCGCTGGAACGAGCCGCGCGGGCTGCTCCGTCCCGGCCCGGACTCCGGCTACTGGCTGCTGGTCGCGTTCGCGGGCCTGCTGCTGATCTGGTCGGTGGCGCAGACAGCGGTCAGCGGCGTTCATGACGTGCACGCGGCGCTGGCCTTCGGCGCCCTGATCGCCTTCGGCGAGCTGCTGCGGCTGAACCTGCCCGGTGACCGGCAGGCGGCCCCCGTCGCCACCGCGGGGGCGCTGGCCTACGCGCTGCTGCTGCGGATCGGCGATGACCCCGTGCGGCCGGGGCCGGCCCAGGTCATCGCGGTCACCGCGCTCGCCATGATCGTGGGCGCGCTCCCGCACCTGGCGGTCGGCCGTCCGGCCCGGCTCCCCGCGATGTCCGCCCGGCTGCTCGCCGTGGCCTGCGTGGCCGCCGCGTTCCGCCCGCTCGCGAACGCCGGGCTGATCGGCGGCCGGTGGTGGTCGGAGCTGCCGGTCATGCTCGGGCTGATCATCGTGGCGTGGTTCCTCGAGTCGGTCGTGACGGCGCTCATCCGGACGGACGCGCTGCGGGCCAGGTTCGCCGTCGTGCTGGGCGACGAGCTGCGGGTGCAGTTCCCGATCGCCGCCTCGACCGGCGCGTCCGCGCTCCTCATCGCGTTCGCGGCCGAGGTCATGGGGCTCGCCGCCGTGGCCGTGTTCGCCGCGCCGCTGCTCGTCACCCAGGTGGCGCTGCGCCGGTACGCCGGGATCCGGGCCACCTACCTGCAGACCGTCCGGGCGCTGGCCCGGGTCACGGAGATCGGCGGGTACGTGGAGACCGGGCACTCGGCCCGGGTGAGCAGACTGTCGGTGGCCATCGGGCGGGAGCTCGGCATGGCCGAGGCGGCCCTGCTTGAGCTCGAGTACGCCGCGCTGATGCACGACATCGGCCAGCTCTCGCTGCGCGACCCGGTTCCCGGCGGTGCCACCGTGCTCGTGGCCCGCGAGGAGCAGCGGCGCATCGCCGAGTACGGCGCCGAGGTGATCCAGCAGGCCCGCGTGCTCGACTCGGTGGCCGACATCGTGCGGCGGCAGTCCGACCCGTGCCGTCCCGCTAACCGCGCACAGCCGCCGCCGCTGTCCAGCCGGATCATCCGCGCCGCCAACGCCTACGACGACCTGGTCGGCAGCTCCCCCGACCCCGCCCGGGCGGCCGAGGCGGTGGCGCGGCTGCGCCTCGACACCGCCTCGGAATACGACCCCCGGGTCGTCGACGCCCTCAGCCGCCTGGTCATCCCGGCCTAGCGGCTCTTCCCCCGGCCGGTCATACCCCCGTCGTGGTGCGGGGGTACTCGGCCCGCACGTCGGTGACGACGTTGATCAGGTAGGGCGCGGCCGCGTCGAAGGCGCGGCGCAGCGCGGAAGCGATATCGCCCGGCTTGGTCACCAGCTCGCCGGCGCCGCCGAGCGCGCGGACCACTTCGTCGTACCGGGTCTCCGGCCGCAGGTCGGCCGCGACGTCGTAGCCGTAGACGGCTTGCATCGGGCCCTTTTCCAGGCCCCAGGCCGCGTTGTTGCCGACGATCAGGACGACCGGCAGATTGTGCCGCACCAGCGTGTCCACGTCCATCAGCGACAGGCCGGCCGCGCCGTCGCCGAGCAGCAGGACGACCTGGGACGAGGGATGGGCCAAACGGGCCGCGATCGCGTAGCCGAGGCCGGTGCCCAGGCAGCCGTAGGGACCGGGGTCGAGCCAGCGGCCGGGGAAGGCCGGCTCGATGAGCCGGCCCGCGAAGGAGACGAAGTCCCCGCCGTCGCCGATGACGACCGCGTCGTCATCGAGCTGGCGCAGCAGCTCGCCGTAGACGCGCATCGGGTGGATCGGGGCGGCCTCGGTCTCCAGCAGCGGGATGTCCTGCGCCGCGGCGGCCCGCGCCGTCCCCCGCAGCCGGGCCAGCCACTCCATGTCACCCGCGGGACGGGCCCCGCACGCGTCGGCGAGCGCGGCGAAGAACACCGCCAGGTCACCGGACGCCGACGCCGCGAGCGGGCAGTGCGTGGCGATGCCGCCGGGGGAGTCCGCCACGTGCACCGCCTGGGCCGGTGCGTCCTTCGGGCCGAAGCGGCCGTAGCGGAGCCGGAAGTCCAGCGGAACGCCGGCCACGATCACCAGGTCCGCCTCGGCCAAGGCGAGCGACCGGGCCCGCGTCACCAGCAGCGAGTGACCGCGCGGCAGCACCCCGCGCCCCTGGCCGTTGGTGATGACGGGCAGCCGCAGCGCCTCCGCGCACGCGAGGGCGGCCACCTCCGCGCCGCCGAGCCAGACGTCCGAGCCGAGCACCAGGACGGGCCGCCGCGCCGTACCGAGCAGCTCGGCGATCTCGGCCACGTCCTGCGCCGCGGGCGGTACCGGCGCCGCCTCGGCACTGTCGGGGAAGTCCACTCCTGCCTCGCCGTAGATCGTCTCCAGCGGGAAATCGCAGAAGACCGGGCCCCGGTGCGGGGTGAGCGCGAGGCCGAACGCCTCGTTGACCGAGGCGGCGACGCCGGTGACCGCGTGCTCGGTCCAGGCGCGCTTGGTGACCGGGGCGAGCAGCGGCACGTGGTCCATTTCCTGCAGCGCGCCCTGGCCCCACAGGTAGTCGGGGGCGCGGCCGCCGAGGACGACCAGCGGTGCGCCGTTGAACCAGGCGGAGGTCACCGCGCTCACGCTGTTGGTGACCCCCGGGCCGGCCGTGACCACGGCCAGCCCGGGGGCCCGGGTGAGCCGTGCCGTGCCTTCCGCGGCGAACACGGCGGTCTGCTCGTGCCTGACGTCGATCAGGCGCAGCGGCGGGTCGGCCTTGACCGCGCCGTCGTAGAGCGGGAACACGTGCCCGCCGGACAGGGTGAACATGGCCGTCACGCCGTACCGCTGGGCTACCGCGACGGCCTGCGCGCCCGCGTGCCCGGAAAGAGAACTCACCCGGAACCTTCTTCTTTTGCTAGGTCGAGCCCGTGGATCCTTCAGGTTAGGGCAAAAGAAGGCTCCGGCCGTGAGGTTACCCGTGCGTTAACAGTTTGTGGAGAGGACTGGGGTAGCCGCACCCGTTCGAGATCAGGGTCGGGAAATACCGGGGTCCGAACGGGTGCGGCTTTCTCCTAGTTCTCCAGCGGCGCCCCCACGGCAGCCGGCGCCGGAGCGGGTTTCTGGTCCGGGTCGGCCGTGTACTCGTGCGGGAGTGTCTCGTCCGGCCCCTGGGGAACCCGGGCGGCCCGCAGGACGAGGGTGAGGACGACCGTGATCACCAGGTTGAGGATGACCGCGCTCAGCCCGATGTAGACGGTGTGGCCGAACTCGATGTCGGACGAGCCGGCCCAGTGCGACGCTGTCGCGCTGGACACGTTGTAGGCGGCGAGCGTGCCGAAGACCATCCCGGCGAGCCAGCCGGTGAGCAGCGCCCAGCGGTGGAACCAGCGGGTGAACAGGCCGCCGATGAGCATCGGGGCGAGCTGCAGGATCCAGACTCCGCCGAGCAGCTGCAGGTTGATCGAGAAGGTGTGCGGCAGCTCCACCGCGAACAGCAGCGCGCCCAGCTTGACGACCAGGGACACCCAGCGGGACATCCGCGTCTCCAGTGCGGGCGAGGCGTCCTGCTTGAAGAACTCGACGAAGATGTTCTTGGTGAACAGGTTGGCGGCGGCGATCGACATGATCGCCGCGGGCACCAGGGCGCCGATGATGATGCCGGCGAAGGCGATCCCGGTGAACCAGCTCGGGAACATGTGCTGGAACAGGTACGGCACGGCCAGCTGCGCGTTCCCGCTCTTCTTGACGTTCGCCGCCGTCACCGGGTCGGCCACCGCCATGTAGCCGAACAGCGCGATCAGCGCGAGCAGCACCGAGTACAGCGGCAGGTAGATCATGTTCCGCTGGACCGCGCTGCGGCGCTTGGCCGCGAGGGTGCCGGTGATCGCGTGCGGGTAGAGGAACAGCGCGACCGCCGAGCCGAGCGCCAGCGACGCGAAGTCGAGCCGGGTGCTGCCGATGGACTTCGCGACCGGGACGAAGGTGCCCAGGGGCTTCTTGGTCGCCGGGCTGATCGCGGCGAAGTGCGCCTGGGCGACACCGAAGATGTGATCCCAGCCGCCCAGCCGGGTCGGGATGTAGAACACCGCCACGATCACGAACAGGTAGATCAGCGTGTCCTTGATGAAGGCGATCATCGCGGGCGCGCGCAGCCCGGAGACGTAGGTGAAGATCGCCAGGACCAGGAACGCGACGAACAGCGGCAGGTCCTTGACGAACGTATTCGTCGACGAGGCGCCCACCCCCATCACGGTCAGCACCGCCTGGATGCCGACCAGCTGGAGCGCGATGTACGGCATCAGCGCCAGGATCCCGGTGAAGGCGGCCGCCAGGGCCAGCCCCCGGGACCCGTACCGTCCGCGGATGAAGTCCGCGGGCGTGACGTAACCGTGCACCCGGGACACCGACCAGAGCCGGGGCAGGAAGATGAAGATGATGGGGTACACCAGGATCGTGTAGGCCACGGCGTAGAACCCGATGGAGCCGGAGCCGAACACCAGGGCGGGCACGGCGATGAACGTGTAGGCCGTGTAGAGGTCGCCGCCGAGCAGGAACCAGGTGATGAACGTGCCGAAGCCGCGCCCGCCGAGGCCCCACTCGTCCAGGTGCAGCATGTTTTCCGTGCGCCGCCAGCGCGCGGCGGCGAACCCGACGCCGGTGACGACGACGAACAGGATGAGGACGATCGTGAACGTGATGGCGTTGACGTTGCTCACTGGACGCCCTCGCTTCCGGCTTCGCTCGCTGGCCCAGTACCGACCGGCCCAGTACTGCCCGGCCCAGTACTGCCCGGCCCAGTGACCCCGGGTACGGCCGTCCCGGGTCCGGCGAGCCGCTTCTGCAGCAGCGCGGCCAGCCAGAGCAAGAGCGAGGTGACCGGCATGACGATCAGCAGGTACCAGTAGAAGAACGGGAAGTCGCCCCACTTCGGCGTGAGCCGGGAGTAGAGCGGCACGTAGAGCGCCAGAAAGATATCGGCGACCACCAGGATCGTGATGGCCGCCGACGTAACGGGATGCGCCGCGATGGCGCTGCGGGACCTGGCGGTCGCCTCAGTCATCGGGGTCCTCTCGGCATCGTTGCAGGGATGGATGTGACTGGTGTCACAGGGTTACCCCCACATTTTTCGCCGAGTCGGCTCAATAGGCAAGATTCCTAAAGATTTAGCCGGCCTTCCTCAACATTTAGCTGACCCGGCTCCCGCCGAGGCCGGGTGCCAGGCCCGCCTGCGCCACGGCGCGGAAATCCGCCGCGCGCAGCGCGCCGCTGCCCGCGGGCAGCAGGCCCGCCAGCGGGCCGCCCGCCAGTACCTGGAGGTCGGTCAGGTTCTCCCGCTCGGCGAGACCCGCGCTGCGCGGCCAGCTGCCGATCACCACGCCCGCCGACCGCACCTTGCGCGCCCGCAGCGCCTCCAGGGTGAGCGCGGTGTGGTTGAGCGTGCCGAGCCCGGCCGGCACGACGACGAGCGCCGGGGCGTCGAGCGCGGCGGCCAGGTCCGCGATCGTGGCGCCCGCGCTGTCGAAGCGGACGAGCAGGCCCCCGGCCCCCTCGACGAGGACCAGGTCCCTGGTGGCCGCGAGGTTCTCGATGAACGGGGCGGCACGGGCCAGGTCGGCCGGCGGCAGGCCGGAGACGCGGGCCGCCGCCTCGGGGGAGAGCGGGTCGGGAAACCGGTGAAGCTCCCGGGTGTCGGTGACGCCGGACAGCCGGGTGACCGTCGCGAGGTCCGGCGTGTCGCTGCCCGGGCCGTTGTGCACGCCGGTCTGCGCGGGCTTGACCACGGCGACCCGCAGCCCGGCGGCCCGGGCCAGCGCGGCGACCGCGGCCGTGACGATGGTTTTACCGACGCCCGTTCCGGTGCCGGTGATGACGATGATGCCCCGTTGATCAGATGCGACCACGGGGTCGATCATACGGGCGGGGTCCGGCGCAGCCTGGTAATGAACTTGTACCGGTCGCCGCGGTACCACGACTGCGCCCACTCCACCGGCTGACCGGTGGAGTCGATCGCGTGCCGCGACAGCAGCAGCAGCGGGATACCGGGGTCCACGTCGAGCAGGAGGGCGTCGTGCGGGTCGGCCAGCACGGTCTCGATCGTCTCCTCGGCCTCGGCCAGCCTGATGCCGTACCCGGTGCGGAGCGTCTCGTACAGCGACGCGTGCCGCTCTAGCTGCCGGCGCAGGCCGGGGAACCGGCGGGCGGGCAGGTGCGAGGTGTCGATGGACATCGGCTCGCCGTCGGCCAGCCGCAGCCGGTGGATCCGCAGCAGCCGGCCGCCCGGCCGCACGTCGAGCAGCGTGGCGAGCTGCTCGTCGGCGGTGACGTAGCCGATGTCGAGGATCTTGGTCTGCGGGTGCAGGCCGTGCTGCCGCATTCCCTCGGTGTAGCTGGCCAGTTCCAGGGGCTGAGCGACCTTCGGCTTGGCGACGAACGTGCCCTTCCCCTGCATCCGCAGCAGCCGTCCCTCGATCACCAGCTCGGCCAGGGCCTGCCTGACGGTGGTGCGGGAGGTCCCGTAGAGCCGGGCGAGCTCGCGCTCCGGCGGGACGGGACTGCCGGGTGACATGGCCGCGGTGAAGTCCAGCAGCTGCTTCTTGACCTGGTAGTACTTGGGCAGCCGGAGCAGGGCAGGCGGCGAGGCGACTCCGTCGAGCGTGCTCGGAACGCCATCGGTGTCGTCGGCCGGCATGGGGAACGCGGTCATCAGAGGTACCTCCCCGCTTTTGCGGTATTCCGGCCATGATGACAGCTTTCCCCCGGAGGGGCGACCCCGGATTCGCGCCCGATGGCAAAAACTGCCATCGTATCGGGCGCGGTGGCTAAAATCACCGTCGTATCCGGCGCGAATCCGGCCTTTTCCGGGATGACGCCCCCCGTTCCCCCTAAAGCCGCGAGAAAGATGCCCGGGCGGCGCATGACATCATGGGAGCGTGCCGACGCTCAGTGACCTCGCGAGGAACCTCACCAGCCTGTCCGGACCCGACATGGAGTGGCTGCACTCCCTGGTGTCTGACTGGCAGCTCCTGGCCGACCTTTCCTTCGCCGACCTCATCCTGTGGGTGCCGCTGCGCGAGCCCGGTGACGCGCCCGCCCCGGGCTGGGTGGCGGTGGCGCAGATGCGGCCGACGACTGGGCCTACCGCGTTCGCCGACGACGTGGTGGGCCGCCGGGTCGGCCCGGGCGAGCGGCCGGTGCTCGACACGGCGCGCGCCGAGCGGCGCATCCACCGGGAGAGCGACCCCGACTGGACGTCCGGCGTCCCGGTGCGGGCGGAGGCCATCCCGGTGACGCGGGACGGCCAGGTGATCGCGGTCATCGAGCGGTCGACCAACCTGGACGGGGCGCGCACGCCGAGCCGGCTCGAGCTGACCTACCTGGCGGGCGCCGACGACCTGGCCCGCATGGTGTCCGAGGGCACCTTTCCCTATCCGGGACACGACATCACGCTGGTGCGCTCGCCGCGGGTCGGCGACGGCATGCTCCGCCTCGATGCCGCGGGCCGGGTCACCTTCGCCAGCCCCAACGCGCAGTCCGCCTACCGCAGGCTGGGGCTCGCGGCGGACCTGATGGGCACCGAGCTCGGCGGCGCGACGGCCCAGCTGGCCGCGTCCGGCGCGCCCGTCGACGAGTCGCTGATGCTGGTGACGCGGGGCCGGGCGCCCCGGGAGACCGAGATCGACGTCAACGGCACGGTGGTCCAGCTCCGCTCGATCCCGCTGGTGGTGGGGGGCCAGCGGACCGGTGCGCTCGTCCTGGTCCGGGACGTCACCGAGCTGCGCCGCCGCGAGCGCGAGCTGCTGACCAAGGAAGCGACGATCAGGGAGATCCACCACCGGGTCAAGAACAACCTGCAGACCGTTGCCGCGCTGCTGCGCCTGCAGGCCCGGCGCATGTCGGCGCCGGAGGCGCGGGAGGCGCTGCAGGAGGCGGTGCGCCGGGTCGGGTCGATCGCCATCGTGCACGAGACGCTCTCCCATGCGCCCGAGGAGATCGTGGACTTCGACGGTATCGCGGACCGGGTGGCGATGATGGCGGGCGAGGTCTCCTCGCCCGAGGTGCGGGTGACGCCGAAGATCACCGGCCAGTTCGGCATGCTCCCGGCGACCGTGGCGACTCCGCTGGCGATGGTGCTCAACGAACTGCTGCAGAACGCCCTGCAGCACGGGTTCGGTTCCGCGCCGCGGTCGGACTGGGGCTCGACCGACGCCGACGCGGGGATCATCGAGGTCGTGGCCGAGCGAGCGCCCGAACTGCTCACCGTGACCGTCACCGACAGCGGGGCCGGGCTGCCGCCGGGGTTCGACCTGGAGAACGCGACGAGCCTGGGCCTGCAGATCGTCCGGACCCTGGTCGAGGGCGAGCTGAACGGCCAGATCAGCCTGCGGCCGCGCCCCGGAGGCGGCACGACGGCCGTTGTCGACCTGCCCGTCCGCTACGAGCACCCTGCTTGATTTCCGCCCGATGGCATAAACCGCCATCGTATCGGGCGGAAATCAAGCCCCCTCCCGGGGGGACGACCCCCCGTACCCCCGGTGTCCGCGCACGCGCGAACGAGAGCGCCGCTACGGCAAAGCCGCCCGTCGTGCCGGGCGGCCTCTCCTGGGAGGACGTCCACGTACCCCCGGTGTGCGGCGAGCCGCACCAAAGCTGCGCGGGTTCCAGCCCCGTAGGGTGACCGCCGGGCCTAGCTTGTCGGCTAGACTCCGGCGCGGGCGTGTAGGCGGAAGGTGCGGCGCTTGAGGGCGCGGCGCTCGTCCTCGCTCATGCCGCCCCAGACGCCGGCGTCCTGGCCGGAGTCGATCGCCCAGCGGAGGCATTCGTCAATAGCCGTGCACCGGCGGCACACCTGCTTCGCTTCTTCGATTTGGAGGAGCGCAGGACCGCTGTTTCCGATCGGGAAGAACAGCTCTGGATCAACCTCGCGACAGGCGGCGATGTGGCGCCAGTCCATGGTGTCCCCTTCTCGGCGTAGCGGCTGATCATCGGTGAGGTCCGCCACACGCCACTCCGTGCTTGTGAAGTAATTCACGAGCTAAGCGATATGTCGGGAAGTAACGTAATACTCCCGATCTCTGTTATGCCAAGCGAATCGCGGCTAGGTCGGTAAACCCGGCCGCGCTCCGGAGAGTGACGAGCCCGCGTCGGTTGTGTTCAAACGCGCTGGGAAACGTCGCTCCTGGCACCGGAACTAGCCTCTCAACAGCGGCCGAGCCAGCGCAAGGGGGCGCGGCAAACAGGCAGGTTTAAATTTTGTCGTGTCCATCACAATTACCTTCTGGCGGGCCGGGACTCCCCGAACCCCGGTGCCGCACGGCACCGGCGCGGTCGCACAGCGTGCCGTCCGGTCGGCGTTCGTCGGCCGGGCAGAGCCAGGAAAGCGGGCCTGCCGTTACTCTACGTTATGCAACGACACTTATGGCGTCCGCAACATAACGGAAAGTGACTGATTCGGTCTCACCTAGGTACTCGCCGTCGATGTGGTAGGCGATCGGGCGGGCGGCCTCGAAGGCGAGCTCGCTGAGTGCGGACGCGCTGACCACGTCCTGTCCGGTGGGGAGGTCGCCGTCGTTGGAGTGCATCATGTGTCCCAGGGCGGCCAGCGAGGTCAGCGTGCGCATCCGCCGGAGCGCGAACAGGTCAAGCCCGGAACTGAAGTCCGCGTGCGCGGGGCGCACCGGCCGGTTCCCCAGATAGGTCCACGGCGAGCTGTTCGTCACGACGCCCATGAACAGGCACGGCACTGGCGGCTGACCGGGAACGCTCAGCGTGAGGGCCGGGCGGCGGCGGTCGGTGCGGTAGTACCGGCGCACCGCGGTCGACAGATAAGCCACGACGGAGGCACGGCGGCCGTGTTCCCGCTGCTTGTCCATGTCCTTGATCACCTCCGCGTCAATCCCGAGGCCGGCGCTGAACGTGAAGTAGCGGTCCCCGGCCAGGCCCAGCCCGATCTCGCGCCGCTCGCCGGCCTCGACGGCGGCGAGGATGCGCTTTACCGCGCCGCCGGCGTCGGGCGGCAGGCCGAGCGTTTTCGCGAACACGTTGCCGCTGCCGCCGGGGATCGGCGCCAGGGCCGGGCGCTTGGCCAGCTCGGGGATCTGCATCAGCCCGTTGACGACTTCGTTCACCGTCCCGTCGCCGCTGAACGTGATGACCAGGTCGTATCCGTCGGCCGCGGATGCGGCGGCCAGCTCGCCGGCATGGCCACGGTACTGTGTTTGTCTGGTGTCGAGTTCCAGCCGGGAACCTAGCGCGCGGACCACCAGGCCGGCGTCCCGCCCGGTCATGGAGGTCGCACGAGGATTAACGATCAGCAGCGCGCGCACGTTGCTCAGGTTAACGGTGCCACGAAGGAAGCGACACTATGGGTATGCGTTCAGCCGAAGACGCTCACCGAACGCCGATGCTGCGCGTGGCGGCCGCGGCACTGGCCGCCGAGGCGGCCGGCCTGTGCGTGGCGGTCGTGTTCGACGTCGTCGATTCGGTGACTGGCCGCGCCTGGACCACCTCGAGCGCGTTCGGGTTCATCGCCGTCGAGGTCATCGTCGCCGTCGGCGTGGCCTGGATCGCCTCCGCGATCGTCCGCGCCCGGCCGTGGAGCCGCACCCCGGCGGTGATGACTCAGGTCTTCACCGTGATGATCGCGCTGTGGCTGCTCGATGCCCACCGCTTCGACTGGGGAGTTCCCGCCCTGCTCCTGGCCATCGCCGGGCTGGCCGGGATCTTCGCGCCGACGAGCCTGCGGGCCCTGGCGCGCGAGCCCTAGCCGGCCCGTCGGCGCTTAACCGAACCCCTTCCCCCTGCCTCCGGACCGGACGTTTAGCCGGCCGGCTCCGTCAGGGGAAAGAGTTCAGTCGTCGACGGTGAGTCCCTCCCGCAGCTGGGTCAGCGTCCGGGCGAGCAGCCGGGACACGTGCATCTGGGAGATGCCGAGCTCGGCGGCGATCTGCGACTGCGT
>Ga0302314_10012533_pt1 | contig 14670 bp, 14 predicted proteins | sample III_Palsa_N2_3_FD_200533 | JGI IMG/M metagenome (GOLD analysis project Ga0302314, IMG submission 200533) | Peat permafrost microbial communities from Stordalen Mire near Abisko, Sweden - III_Palsa_N2_3 | ecosystem: Environmental > Terrestrial > Soil > Palsa > Peat permafrost | place: Sweden... | reverse complement strand
GAACGTGACTGGCGGGCACTCGATCCGCGCCGGATCGATGTTGACGATGACGACGACGAAGTTGATCCCGCATGATCACCGTTCGTTTCGCACCCAGCCCAACCGGATTGCTGCATGTCGGCAACGCGCGCATCGCGCTGGCCAACTGTCTGTTCGCGCGCCATCAGGACGGCCGCTTCATCCTGCGCATCGACGACACGGATGCGGAACGCTCGAAGGATGAGTATGCTGAGGCGATTGCGCGGGATCTGCGATGGCTCGGGCTGGATTGGGATGAAACCTTCCGCCAGCGCGACCGGATGGAGCTTTATGCGGCGGCGGCCGAGCGGCTGAAGCAGTCGGGCCGGCTATACCCGTGCTTCGAGTCCGAGGACGAGTTGCGTGCCAAGCGCGAGCATCGGTTGAAGCGCGGTTTGGCGCCGGTCTACGATCGCGCCATGCTGAAGCTGACGGCCGAGCAGCGCGCGCAGGCCGAGGCGAACGGCAAGCGGCCTTACTGGCGATTCCGGTTGTCCGATACGGTCATGGAATGGCAGGACGTGGTGCTCGGGCGGCGCCAGGTGAAGCTGCCGGCGGTATCCGATCCAGTGCTGATCCGCGCGGACGGCACGCCGCTGTATACATTCACCTCGGTAGTGGACGATATCGCAACCGGCATCACGCACGTGATCCGTGGCGAGGACCATATCACCAACACCGGTGTGCAGATGGACATCTTTGCCGCGCTCAGCGCCGATGCGGCATCGTTCGGGTTTGCGCATCTGCCGCTGTTGACCGATAGCGACGGCGGCAAACTGTCGAAGCGGCTGGACAGCCTGACCTTGCGCACGCTGCGCCAGGACGGCGTCGAGCCGCCGGCGATCACCGCTTACCTCGCCAGCCTGGGCACGTCGGATGATCCGTTGCCGTTGCCGATCAGCGAGTTGGCGGCACGGTTCGACCTGACGCATGTGTCGCACTCCGCTGCGCGGTTCGACATCTCTCAGTTGCTGGCGCTAAACCGGCGCGTGTTGCATGCGCTGGATTTCGCTGCGGTGGCGGATCGGCTGCCGGCCGGTGCGACCGAGGCGTTCTGGCTGGCGGTGCGCGGCAACCTCGACATGCTGTCCGAGGCGCGTGGTTGGTGGGATGTGGTGGCCGGCACGATCGTTCCGCCGCTGATCGAGGGCGAGGCCAGCTTCCTGCGTCAGGCCGCCGAGATGTTGCCGCCCGAGCCATGGGACGGCGACGTTTGGCGCAGCTGGACCGATGGATTGAAGCAAGCCAGCGGACGCAAGGGACGCGCGCTGTTCATGCCACTGCGCCTGGCGCTGACCGGCGAGGATCATGGACCCGAATTGCGCGAACTGCTGCCGCTGATAGGGCGCGCGCGGGCCGAACAGCGACTGCAACTCGCCGCGAAGTGACCGCGCGGTCCATGGCAAATAATACCGGGCGCCGAAATGATTGACCCACCGGCGGTACCGACCACGTCATGCCGGCGGCTGGTATAAGGCCTTGGCTCCGGGGGGGCCCACCGCCCTGCCTGACCCTTACGCAAGGACATGCCGCGGGCGATCGCCAGCCATGGTGATGCGGTGCATCACTCGTCGATAGCCGTGATAGTCGTTGATCGGATAGTGCTGCGCACAGCGATTGTCCCAGAACGCCAGTGACCCGACCTCCCATCGGAAGCGGCAGGTGAACTCCGGACGTATCTGATGGCGGAACAGAAATGCCAGCAGGCCGGCGCTTTCCTCCTCCGTCATGCCGGCGAAATGCGTCGTGTGGCCGGTGTTGACGTACAGCGCCTTGCGCCCGGTCTCGGGGTGCGTGCGTACGACCGGGTGCTCGGCGGTCAGCGCCTCACGGGCCCGGTCGGTACCCGCGGTCTTCACGCGATCCTCCCGCGTGCGGGTGACATCGGCTTTGGCGGAACTGCTGACGCCGGTCAGCCCATCCAGCTTCTCGCGCATCCGTTCCGATAGTGACTCGTAGGCCAGGTACTGGTTGGCAAACAGCGTGTCGCCGCCGACCGGGGGCACCTCGCGCGCCACCAGCAGAGTGCCCATCGGCGGCTCTTGCAGATACGTGGTGTCGGAATGCCAGATGCCGCCGAAATTGATCCGCTCGTGCTCCAGCTTTGCCACCTCGATGATTTCGGGGAAGCCCTCGATGCCGTTCACGAACGGATATTCGATCGGTGTCCCGAAGCATTTGGCCAACGCCAGGAAGCGCGCAGGCGGCAACACCTGGTCGCGGAAGAAGATCACCAGATGGTCCAGCAATGCCTGCCGGATCGCCACGATCGTTTCGGCGGGAAGCTCCGCGGACAGATCGATCCCGAGCAGCTCGGCGCCAATCGCACCGGCGATCGGGCGAATTTCGAACACGTCGTTGCGCATGGCGGTCTCGCTCCCTTGCCGGCCATCACCCTAACCGAGCAGTCCCATGCCGGAAATCCCGCCGAACACACCCAGCAGGCAGGTCACCACGGTGACGACCAGCACCAACCACAAATACCAGCCGCGCAGCCGCCGCGCCGGCGGCAGCGCCTTGATCGAAAGTGCGATCAGGAACCCCAGCACCAGCGGTAGCATCAGCGTGTTCATGACCTGCACGCCGACATTCAGCGACACCAGGTTGGGCCAGACCGCCACCAGGATCGCGCCACCGATCACGCAGGCTGAATAGGCGCCATAGAACCACCGCGCCTGGAACGAGCGGTATTCTAACGAGCGCCGGTAGCCGGCCACCTCGCCCAACCCCCAGGCGAACGCGAGCGAGCAGACAATCGCCGCCACCATGCCAGCGCCCAGCACGCCGGCGCCGAAGATCAGGTTGCCCATCTTGGTGCCCAGGAACGGCGTCAGCGCCTGGGCCATGTCGCCAACCGTGGCGAGCGAGGCATCGGGATGCTGCTGCCCGATCGTCGCCGCGCAGGCGATCAGCACCGCCGCCATGACAAGCTGGGTCAGCAGCGCGCCAACCGCGGTGTCCCAGCGGGCGGCGGTGTAATGTTCCGGCTGCAGCCGTTTATCGGCGATGGCGGATTGCTGGTAGAAGATCATCCAAGGCATCACCACGGCGCCTATATTGGCCGCGACCAGATAGCGATAGCCCTTGTTGGCATAAGGGATGTCCAGGCTGCCGTGCAGCACGGCGGCGGGATCCGGATGGGCTGCCCATGCAACAAAGAAGAACGCCAGCTCGAATAGTCCCAGGAAGATCGCCACCCGCTCCACCCGCCGATAGGAGCCGGTGATCACCATCGCCAGCAGCGCGACGGCTGCGATCGGCAGCGTCGCGAAGCGTGGCATGCCATACAGTTCGCCCACGCCGGCGACGCCGGAAAATTCCGTCAGCAACGCGCCGATCGTGGAGATGCCCAATCCGGCGGCGGAGACCCAGCCCCAGAACTGGCCGAACACGTCGCGGATCAGCTCGCCCTGGCCGCGGCCGGTAAAGATGCCCAGCCGAACGGTCAGCTCCTGCATCATGTAGAGGATGGGGACCAGCGCGAATTGCAACGCCAGCAGCCGATAGCCCCATTGCACCCCGCTCTGCCCCGCGGTGATCACGCTTCCGACATCGCTATCGGCCAGCATGACCACGAGGCCCGGACCGAACACCGCCAGTGCGTGGGCCAGACGCTTCGAACCGGGAGGTGGCGGGCCGGCGCCTGGAGGCCGCACGACCCCGCCGGGCAAGTCGCTCATGTGGCGTCGGCCATCTGGTTGCTCATTTTGCGCGCCCGGATGCCCGCGCCGATGCCCGCGCCCTTGGGTGCTGCGCGTTAATCGCAAGGCGCGTCGCTTCGGGTAGCTGCCGGGTGGGACCCTGTCAATCGCGTAACTGCGTTGATTTAACGCCTCGTTTGGCGGAGAAAGCGCAACCTCACGGCCCCCATTGGGACGCACGACCGATGCACGCGCTTTACCTGCACAACAGCCTGACGCGCCGGAAAGAGCAGTTCATACCGCTCGATCCCCACCACGTCAGGATGTACGTGTGTGGACCGACCGTCTACGACCTGGTGCATGTCGGCAACGCGCGCCCGGCGGTGGTCTACGACGTCTTGGCGCGGCTGCTGCGCAAGCTCTATCCGCGCGTCACCTATGTGCGGAACATCACCGACGTCGAGGACAAGATCAACGCGCGCGCCGCGGAATTGGGCATCCCGATCGAGGAACTGACCCGGCGCACCACGGAAGATTACCACGCCGACATGGCGGCGCTCGGTGCCCTGCCGCCGGATGTCGAGCCGCGCGCGACGGCACACATCCCCGAAATGATCACCATCATCGAACGGCTGATCGCGTCGGACCATGCCTATGTGGCCGAGGGCCACGTGTTGTTCGCCGTCGCGAGCTATCCCGTCTACGGCCATCTGTCGGGCCGCAGTCCGGACGAATTGGTAGCCGGCGCACGCATCGACGTGGCACCCTACAAACGCGATCCCGGCGATTTCGTGCTGTGGAAACCCTCCCCGGACGGTTCGCCGGGGCAGGCCCCACCCGACCTGCCGGGTTGGGACAGCCCATGGGGCCGCGGCCGCCCCGGCTGGCATATCGAGTGCAGCGCAATGGCCTGGAAGCACCTCGGCGAGAGCTTCGACATCCATGGCGGCGGCACCGATCTGATCTTTCCGCACCATGAGAACGAAGTGGCGCAAAGCTCCTGCGCCTTCCCCGACAGCAGCTTCGCGCGCTACTGGGTGCACAACGGCATGCTGCTGGTGGACGGCGTGAAGATGTCGAAGAGCCTGGGCAATTTCACCACGCTGCGCGACGTGCTGGCCCGCGCGCCGGGCGAAGTGGTGCGGTTGTTGCTGCTGCGCACGCAGTATCGTTCCACGCCGGATTATTCCGACGCAGCGGTGACCGAGGCCAGGCGGGAACTCGATCGTTTCTATCGCGCGCTGGAACGCACCCCTGACATCAAGGCGGTGGACGTGCCGGCGCCGGTGATGGACGCGCTGTGCGATGACCTGAACACGCCGCTGGCGCTCTCGGCGATGCACGCGCTGGCCGATGCGGCGCTGGCCGGGGATTTCGACGCCGCCTGTGGCTTGCGCGCGGCGGGCGAGGTGCTGGGGTTGCTGCAGGCCGATCCCGCCGCATGGTTTCACGGCGCCGGCGACGATGCCGCGGCAATCGAGGCGGCAATCGCCGAGCGCCTGGCAGCCCGCAAGGCGCGCAACTTTGCCCGCGCGGACGCCATTCGCGCCGAACTGGCGGAGAAAGGTATCGTGTTGGAGGACGGTCCCGGTGGCACAACCTGGCGTCGCGCGGCGGCCGGTACCACGTTGGCCGCCGCGGCAACGGCCAACACCGGATAAAGCGACTGCTGACATGAACCCGGCATCGTGCAGCCACGGCATTTTTTGTTGCGACGCCGCCAGCCCGGTTCGGTACCGCACCAACCGATGACCGGGCGTGACGGTGGGGCCGACCTGACGCCGATCGGCAACACGCCGGTGGTCGTGCTGGTACGCCCGCAACTGGCCGATAACATCGGCGCCTGTGCGCGCGCGATGGCGAATGGCGGGTTGTTTCATTTGCGACTGGTGGCGCCGCGCGACGGCTGGCCACAGGAAAAGGCGTGGCGAATGGCCTCGGGCGCCGATCGCATCCTGGATGCGGCGATGGTGCACGCGACGGTCGTCGATGCGGTGGCCGATCTGCACCACGTTTTCGCCACCTGTCCGCGCCCGCGCCACATCGTCAAGCCGGTGCTGACCGCGCGCGGCGCGGCGGTGGAGCTGCGTGAGATCTGCGGCCGTGGCCTGCGGGCCGGCCTGCTGTTCGGCCCGGAGCGCGCCGGGCTCGACAATGACGATATGGCGCTGGCTGACGCGCTGGTGCGGTTTCCGCTGAACCCGGCGTTCATGTCGCTGAACCTGGCGCAGGCGGTGATGGTGGTTGCCTACGAGTGGTGGAGCGCGGCCGACACAACACCGCCGCGCGAGCTGATGACGAACGAGGCGCATGTGGCGACCAAGGCGGAGCTGGAGAATTTCCTCGGGCATTTGACCGACCAGCTCGATGCCTGCGGGTTCCTGCGCAACCTGCCGAAACGGCCCGGCATGGTGCGCAACATCCGCCACCTGTTCCAGCGCGGCGAGGTGACCGAGCAGGAACTACGCACGCTGCACGGGATCGTAACGGAACTGGCACTGGGTCGACGGCAGCAGGGCCGGGTGGAAGACTAGGCGCGCACGACTGGAGACGAGGCGACTGGATGCGGGCCGACTGGACACGAGCCGACTGGATCCGAGCCAATTGGACAGGGGCCGACTGAACTGGGGCCGACTGAACTGGGGCCGAAACGGGGGAAACGCAATGACCGCAACAATGGACTGCACGATCACCAGGCTGTCGGACCACACCGGTGCAGAGGTGCGTGGGGTCGATCTGACCCAACCGGTCGACGCGGCGCTGCGGGACCGGCTGAACCGGGCGTTCTCCGAGCACTCGGTCCTGGTGGTGCGCGACCAGCACCTGTCGCCGGACCAGGTGCTGACCGCAGTGCAGTTGTTCGGCGAGGTGTTCCCGCAGCAGGACAAGAAGTTCTCCCTGCCGGAATGTCCGCTGATTCATTACGTGTCCAACCAGGACAGCTACCCGGATGGGACCCGCTACATCCCCGGCGCCGGCTACCACACCGACCACTCCAATGCCATCGCGCCGCCGAAGGCAACGGTGCTGCATGCGGTGAAGCTGCCCGACCGCGGCGGCGACACGCAGTATGTGAATATGCACCGCGCATATGAGGATCTGCCCGCGGCGATGCAGCGGCGGATCGACGGCCTGCGCGCCATCCATGTCTATCAAAGCCGGCACAGCGCGCGAAAGCTGATGACGCTGAGCGAGGAAAACCGCAAGGCGGTTCCCGACGCGGTGCTGCATCCGCTTGTGCGCACTCATCCGGAGACCGGGCGCAAGGCGATCTATCTCAACCCGATCCGCATCGAGGGGATCGAAGGCATGGGGGAAACCGCGGCACTGGCGTTGCTGGACGAACTGCTGGAGCACGCGCGGCAACCGCAATTCGAATACCGCCACCAATGGCAGCCAGGCGATCTGGTCCTGTGGGACAACCGCTGCCTGTTGCACAAGGCAAACGGCGACTACGACATGACGCAGGTGCGGTATCTGTATCGCATCATGCTGAAGGGCGACGTGCCGGTTTGATAACAACGCCAATGCGGATGAACGCAGTGGGGAAGCGCCCTGCCCCCAACTCGATCCGGCAGCACGGCACTTCCGCCCGACGATGGTTGCGTGCCCGTGACTGAAATCTACGTCGACGCCGACGCCTGCCCGGTGCGCGAGGAAGTCTATCGCGTCGCCACCAGGCTCGGCTTGCGCGTGTTCGTCGTCTCCAACGGGTCGCGACCGATCCGCCCTCCCGGCCTGCCGAATGTCAGCATGATCGTGGTGGGCGCGGGCGCCGACATCGCCGACGATTGGATCGCCGAACGGATCACCGCGGCCGATGTCTGCGTCACCGCCGACATACCCCTCGCAGCGCGCTGTTTGGCGAAGGATGCGCGTGCCCTGACGTACACCGGCAAGCACTGGAGCACCGACAACATCGGCAACGCGCTCGCCGGGCGCGAGGTCGCACGTCACATGCGCGAGATCGGCATGACCACCGGCGGCCCGGCGCCGCTCACGCGGGCCGATCGGTCGCGCTTCCTCGGCGCGCTGGATCAGGCCGTGCGGATGGCCGCCGGGACGCCCGCCACGTAGGGCTCGATCGGCTTGCGCGTCATCAGCAGCGTGATCGCCGCCCCGATGAGCGCCAGTATGCCGGTCACCGCGAACGTGCCGTTGAAGCTGCCGGTCAGGGCCAGCACGTAGCCCGTGACGATCGGCGCCATCAGCCCGAACGAATTGCCACCCAGCACCGTGATACTGGTGACCTTGCCGATATCGGCCCGGTTGCGTACCAGATCGGTCACCAGCGCGAAGTTCAGCGCACTGCCCGCGGCGCCGGCCGAGCGCGCCAGCGCCAGCACCGCAACGATCGCCCACAGGTTGTCCAGCACCGGCACCAGCAGGATGCTGCTCACGCTGATCATCAGCACGGCCAGCATCACCCGCCGCCGCCCGGTGTGCACGGTCTCGTGCGTCAGCAGCCGATCGCTCAGCAGGCCCAGCAGCACCGCCATCACCGTCGCGGCCCCGAACGGCACCGCGGTCAGCATCCCGGCATTCAGCACCGACAATCCCTTGGCCTGCTGCAGGTAGCTGGGCAGCCAGGTCAGCAGCATGTAGCCGCCATAGACCTCGCAGCCCTGGGTCAGGAACAGACCCCAGACGGTGCGCAACCCCAACAGGTGCCATAGCGGCGAGGCCAATCGTTCCGCGTCCGTCGGCGCAACCACGCCGTCGCGCTGGCGCAGGATCGCCTCGCGCTCGGCCGGGCGCAGCCAGCGCACGCGCTCGGGTTTGTCGAATACCGCAAGCCACGCGGCCAACCAGATGAAGCCGATCGATCCGGCAACGAAGAAGCCGGCGCGCCAGCCTAGCGAGCTTACCACCGCGGCAATTGCCACCGCGCCGATCGCCGGACCCGCGGCGGCGCCGGCGCCGAACACGGCATTGGCCAGGCCACGCTCGCCCGCGGGAAACCACTCGCGAATGACCCGGTTGGAGGCGGGCCAGCTCGTCGACTCGCCCATGCCCATCACCACGCGTGTCGCCGCCATGGAGACGAAGTTGGTCGAGAACCCCGTCAAGACAGTCGCCACCGACCAGATCCCGATGCCCGCGGCGCTGACGATCCGGCCGCCGAATCGATCCACCAGCAGACCGACCGGCAGCAGGCAGAGCAGATACATCCACAAGAACGAGGACAGCAGGTAGCCCATCTGCACCGGCGACAGACCGAACTCGACCGAGATCGGCCGCGCCGCGACCGAGAGCGCAACGCGGTCGGCGTAGTTGATCGTTGTCAACGTGAACAGGAATACCAGGACCCAAACTCTGCGAAAGTTCATCGCCGTTTCCCCATCCCCCCTCCCATCCGTGCGCGCGTGCTGGGCAGGTCAGAACGGCACCGTCCCGGCAACGATGACGCGGTTCATGAAGCGCCTTGCACCCTCGGGGTAGTCACCGTTCGCCTTGTGCATCAGGCAACGATTGTCCCAGATCACGATGTCGCCGCGGCGCCATTTGTGACGATACACGAATTGCGGCTGCGTGCTGTGGGCGACCAGATCGTCGATCAGCCGATGACCTGCCTCGCGTTCCATGCCGACGATGTCGTCGATCCGGTTGCGTGCGACATAAAGCGCCTTGCGCCCGGTCTCCGGATGCGTGCGCACCAGCGGATGCGTCACCGGCGGGCGCGTCGCCAGGATCTCCGGCGCGATGGAGCGCGTGCGACCGACCGTGCGGTTCGGCTTGGTCATGTGCACCGCCTGCATCCCGTCGAGCCGTGCGCGCATCGCCGGCGACAGAGCGTCATAGGCGGCATACATGTTGGCGAATTCCGTATCGCCGCCGGTCTCGGGAACCTCGATGCCGTATAGCGCGGTCAACGCGCTGGGTGCCGCCATGTGGCTGTCGTCGGTGTGCCACAGCGCGCCGGCCACCAGCCGCTTGCCGTCGCCCTGCGTGTCGCGATCGTCGCTGGATAATGTGGTGACTCCAGGAAATCCGGCGACCTGCGGGATTTCCTTGCGGATCTGCGGTTCGCCGAACAACGAGATGGCAGCAAGGAATTCGCCCGGTCCGATGTCCTGGTCGCGAATGCACAGCACCTGGTGGTCCAGCAGTGCCTGATGCAGATTTTTCGCCAGACGATCGTCTGGTGCGCGATGCAGATCAACGCCCTCGACCGCGATGGCCATATGCGCGCCGAGCCTGGTGAACGTGACGTCATCAACCGATGTCGACATGATTGTTCCTCCCTCGCTGCACGAACGCTGCGCCGGGTGCCCGCCTCTGGCAATACGACGGCCGATCAGCGAACAAATGGCAGCACTTCCGCGGTCAGCCGGCGAAACTGCTGCATCGCGTCGCCCATTGTCACCAGGCGGAACGTGATGCGGTTGCAGCCGCAATCCGCGTATTGCTGCAGTTGGGCGATGCAGGTCTCGGGTGAGCCGTAGGCCAGCCAGGCTTCCAGCCGCTCACGCGTTTAATTCGCGCCATAATACAGATCGAGGTAGCGCTTGGCATCCGCCAGCGCCGCGTCGGCGTCCTCGTTGATGTTGATGTGATGGCACAGAACGTTATTGAATCGGTCTGGATCGCGATCGGCGTCCTGCGCCGCGCACAGGATCGTCGCCCAACCGGCACGAAACCCGACCGGGCTGACCGAGTGCGTCATCCACCCGTCCGCCAACCGCCCGACGCGACGCAGCGCCAGGCCCGATCCGCCGGCGTCCGCCTGCCCGTTCGCCAGCCGTCCAGCGTTCGTCGTGAGCCAGATTAGGGCAAGGCGACTGCACCGGCTTCGGCTCCAGCGTGATATCAGCGAAACGAAGGAACCTGCCCTCGAACGCGGCATCGTCCTGCGTCCACAGATGGCGCACCGCGGCGATGTTTTCGATCATGCGGCCGCGGCGTTCGCCGGGCGGGATGCCGCGGTTGGCAAGCGTGATGCCGAACCGCATGAGGACTACAACTGTCCCGCCAGACGCCGTGCCAGCAGCCAGCCAGGGATCGCCGAAACCGGAGCACCCGGCAGCAACAACAGCCAGCCATGCGGCTCGCCGTTGATGATCATGCTCATGCCGATGCCCAGCATCATGCCGCCCACCAGGGAGCCGATGACACCGGCCGAGACGCCGAGCCAGATGATATCCGCGCGCGTGATCATGCCGGATTGGTATGGCGGGACGCCGGCCGGCACAAGCCCGCTCCGGGCAAGGCTGGCACCGCCGGTCCTGCCGGCCCACGAACGTTCCTGCGGCACGTCGGATGCATTGCAGACTAGGGGTCATGCCATGGGGATCAGCTTGCGGATCCGGTGGTTCTCGGAATCGCCGATGTAGATCGCGCCGTCCGGCCCGACGACGGCGCCGTGGGGACGCGCCAGTCCGGCCTCGGTTGCCGGGCCGCCATCGCCGCCACCCCCCGCGATGCCGCTGCCGGCGATGGTCGTTACGATCCAGGTCTGCGCGTCGATGCGGCGGATCACGTGGTTTTCGGTATCGACAATGAGAATGTTGCCATCCCGGTCCAGCGCCATCTCCTTCGGCGCGTTGAACACCGCCAGGCGCGCCTCACCATCATCACCGCCATAGCCGCGGGCGCCGGTGCCGGCGACGGTTTCGATGATGTCGTTACGGACGCGTCGCAGTGAGCTGCCCTGGCGCTCCAGGACATAGATCGTGCCATCGGCCGCCACCGCCACGGCGCGCGCACCGAAGATGCCGGCCGCCATCGCCGGGCCGCCATCGCCGGAATGCCGGGCCGCGCCGTTGCCGGCGAACGTTGCAACCGCACCGGCCGCCAGATCGACCCGGCGCACCCGATGATCGGCGACATCGGCGACGTAGAGGACCTGCTGCGAACCATCGAGCGCCAGCCCGTTGGGTTCGACCAACGGCTCACCGAACGGCGAGCCTTCACCCGCCAAGGTGGCAATGCGCCCGGTGGCGCCATCGATGCCACGCACACGCTTGTTCAACCGGTCGGCGACATAGATCGTTCCGGCTCGATCGACGGTGACACCATAGGGTTCGTTGAACTGCGCGCCGACCGCGGGACCACCGTCGCCGGCGAAGCCGCGCTCACCGGTGCCCGCGATCGTGCTGATAATGCCGCTACGCGCATCGATCCGACGCAGGCAGTGATTGAAGGTATCGGAAAACACCAGGTTGCCGGCCGGATCGAACGCGAGGTCGAACGGGTTGTTGAGCCGTGCCGCCAGCGCCGGCCCGCCGTCACCAGTGTAGCCCGGTTCACCGGTGCCGGCGACCGTGCTGATCGTCCATTGGTTTGCCATCATTGCCTCCCCGTCCAATCCGTCTCGTGGCCCGCGGATCACGCCCGCATCGACGCCGCCTGTCCTCGCGCCTATGGCTCATGCCTCCGGGCCACACTTGGCTTGATCACGCTCTGGGTCTGCGCCTGGCCCGATGCCCCCTGAACCGCCGCCTGGCTCGCCGCCCCCTCGGTCGGCACCGCGGCTGCGGCAGGCTGCTGGTCGTCGGCCAGCGGGCGCCAATCGCGGAAGAACGCAGTGCCGATCTCACCCGCCAGCAGGATCAAATCACGCTGCACGCCGTCTAGAAATTCGTGCAACCCCTCGGCGATCACACGCTCCATCGGGCGCGAGAGAATAGCCGCGCGCACTTCCTCAGTCCGTTCCAGCGCGGCAACGGTGCCGCGCAGGCCGTACCGGCTACGCAACTGCCCCAGCAGCCATTCCATCTGGCCCACGCACAGCAACACGCTGCGCGGGAACGACGTGTCGGTCAGCAGGAACCGCACCACATCCTGCGGCGTGAACCCCGGCGGCGCCACGCGGCGGAACGCATGGTAGCCGGCTGCCGCACGCAGCACGCCGGCCCACAGGGTCATTTCCTCGACGCGATGTTCCTCGGTGCCCAACGGCACCAGCGAATGGAAGCGGATGTCGAGCAACCGCGTGGTCTGGTCCGCACGCTCGATCAGCCGGCCCAATTCATAAAAGCACCAGCCCTGGTCACGGAAGAACGTGCCCTCGGTGATGCCGGTGTGTTCCTGCACGCCCAGCTTGATCATGCCGCACAGACGCGACAGCTTGTCGCCCTCCAGCTGATCCGCGGTGATCGCCGCCACGTCGCGATGGAACATGTTCAGCTGCATCCACATCTCGGTCGAGATCAACGGGCGCAGCGTGCGGGCGTTCAGTCGCGCCGCATCGATCGAGTTGGGGATCGAGCTGGGGTTGTCGCGCTCCAGCAGATAGAACCGCTTCACCGTGTCCGGGTCCGCGGTGAGGCCACGCTTGGCGAACGCCTCCTCGTCGGCATTGATGCGGATCAGCGCATACCAGGCCTCGGCCTCGCGTCCCGGGCTTTCGAACGATTGCGTCACGTCGATCAGCCGCGCCATGTTCTCCACCCGCTCCAGATAGCGGGCCATCCAGAACAGTCCCTCGGCGTAGCGGGCGAGCAGCGGCAGGTTCTGCGACATCTTCTCAATCCTCCGCCAGAACCCAGGTATCCTTCGATCCGCCACCCTGCGAGGAATTCACCACCAGGCTGCCCTCCTTCAGCGCAACGCGCGACAGGCCGCCCGGCAGCACCCAGGTCGATCGCCCGGTAACAGCGAACGGCCGCAGGTCCAGATGGCGCGGACGCAGCCCCTGCTCGGTCAGCGTCGGCGCAACCGACAGCCCGATCACCGGCTGGCTGATCCAGTTGGACGGCTCCTTCAGCAGCGCGGCCCGCGCGACCTCGAGCTCGGCCTTGCTCGCGCGCGGGCCGATGGTGATGCCGTAGCCGCCCGACTCGCCCACCGGCTTGACCACCAACTGATCCAGCCGGTCCAGCGTGTATTGCAGCCCGCTATGCTCGCGGCAGATATGCGTCTCGACGATCGGCAGAATCGGATCCTGGTCCAGGTAGTAACGAATGATACGAGGCATATAGGCATAGATCGCCTTGTCGTCGGCAACCCCCGTCCCCACCGCGTTGGCCAGCGCAACATTGCCCTTGCGCCACGCGCCAATCAGGCCCGGCACGCCCAGCATGCTGTCCGCGCGAAACACCGTCGGGTCCAGGAAGTCGTCGCCGATGCGCCGATAGATCGTGTGCACCGGACGCATCGCGCCCGTGGTACGCATCCAGACGCGATCGTTCACCACCGCGAGGTCGGCTCCCTCGACCAGCGGCACACCCATCTCACGCGCCAGGAACACATGCTCGAAGTACGCGGAATTGTAGATACCGGGCGACAGCAGCACGACCTGAGGATCATCGACACCCTCAGGCGCGATCTCGGTCATCGCCTCGCGCAGCCGCTGGCCATAGTCGTCCACCGGGCGCAACCGCATCCCGGCGATCAGATCGGGGAAGGTGCGCAGCATGACGTGGCGATTCTCCACGACGTACGACACGCCGGAGGGGGTGCGCGCATTGTCTTCCAGCACGCAGAACTGCCCGGCCTGGTCGCGCACGATGTCGATGCCGCAGATGTGGACGTAGGTGCCGAAGCGGACCGGGAAGTTCTCCATCTCCGGCCGGTAGTTTGGGTTGGTGAACACCAGGTCTGCCGGGACCACGTTGTCCTTGGTGATCTTCCGCTCGTGATAGATGTCGTGCAGGAATGCGTTCAGCGCCGCGACGCGCTGCTTCACCCCCGCCTCCAGATGCCGCCATTCCGTGGCGGTCAGCACCCTGGGGATGCAATCGAACGGCAGAATGCGGTCGATTGCGCTGGCCTCGGAATACACGGTGAAGGTGATGCCGAGGTTGATCAGGTCGTTCTCGGCGGCTGCGGCGCGCGCGCGCAACGCATCGAGCCCGATTGCGCTGATCGCCGCGCGCAGCCGCGCGATCGCACCGCCGTCGTCCCCTCGGTCCGCGGCCAACTCACAGAAATACTGGCCTGAGTCATAGCCATCGAACGGGTCGGCAATGGGCAAGGTCATCGGCAACAATCCGCTTCTCGTGTCATGGGGTCATCAACCAAGCCTAACAGACCCGCACAGAATGCAAGTATCCAGAACGCGCGTTGA
>Ga0302314_10012532_pt1 | contig 14671 bp, 15 predicted proteins | sample III_Palsa_N2_3_FD_200533 | JGI IMG/M metagenome (GOLD analysis project Ga0302314, IMG submission 200533) | Peat permafrost microbial communities from Stordalen Mire near Abisko, Sweden - III_Palsa_N2_3 | ecosystem: Environmental > Terrestrial > Soil > Palsa > Peat permafrost | place: Sweden... | reverse complement strand
TCGGCCAGCCGATCGATAAGGGCGCGAAACTCGCGGACGTCGAGTACCGCTCGATACACCGCGCTCCGCCGTCGCTGGCCGAGCGCACCACCCAGAGCGAGATCTTCGAGACCGGCATCAAGGCCATCGATGTGCTGATGCCGCTCGAGCGCGGCGGTAAGGCGGGGCTCTTCGGCGGTGCCGGCGTGGGCAAGACCGTGCTGCTGACGGAAATGATCCACAACATGGTCGGACATCACGATGGCGTGAGCCTGTTCTGCGGGATCGGCGAGCGCTGCCGGGAAGGCGAGGAGCTGTACCGCGAGATGGGGGCCGCCGGAGTCCTCCCCAGCATGGTCATGGTCTTCGGCCAGATGAACGAGCTGCCGGGCAGCCGCTTTCGCGTGGGTCACACTGCCCTCACCATGGCGGAGTACTTCCGCGACAACGAGCACCGCGATGTGCTCCTGCTCGTCGACAATATATTCCGGTTCATCCAGGCGGGCTCCGAAGTCTCCGGCCTCATGGGCCGCATGCCGTCGCGCCTGGGCTACCAGCCGACGTTGGGCACGGAACTCTCCGCGCTCGAGGAGCGCATCGCCAACACCAAAAGTGGCGCCATCACCTCCATCCAGGCCGTCTATGTGCCGGCCGATGACTTCACCGACCCGGCCGCCGTGCACACCTTCTCGCATCTCTCCGCCACGGTCGTGCTCTCGCGCCAGCGGGCCAGCGCCGGACTCTTCCCGGCCGTCGATCCCCTGCAGTCGGGCTCCAAGATGCTGACGCCAGGGATCGCGGGTGATCGCCATTACCATCTGGCGCAGGAGATCCGCCGCACCTTTGCCCAGTACGCACAGCTCAAGGACATCATCGCGATGCTCGGCCTCGAGCAACTCTCGCAGGAGGATCGCAATGTCGTCGGCAGAGCACGCCGCCTCGAGCGGTTCCTCACGCAGCCCTTCTTTGCCACCACCCAGTTCAGCGGGATGCCCGGCAAGACTGTCAGCCTGAAGGATGCCCTGGCAGGTTGCGAGCGGATCCTGCACGACGAGTTCAAGGACGTTCCCGAAGGTGCGCTGTACATGATCGGCACCCTCGATGACGTGAAGCAGGCAGCGCATGCAGCTTAAGATCCTGGTGCCTTCCGGCATCTTCGCGAGCATTGCGGATGTCGCCCGTATCGTGGTCATGACGCCGGACGGCTCTTTCGGCCTCATGCCCCATCGGCTGGATTGCGCGGCGGTGCTGTCCCCGGGCCTCTTGAGCTATTCGATTTCATCCCAGGCGGAGGTCCACATCGCGGTTGACGCCGGCGTATTGACCAAGACAGGCCCGGAGGTCCTGGTGTGCGTGCGCCACGCGGTCGCCGGTGCCGACCTGGGCTCCCTGCGCCACGCTGTGCAACAGGAACTGAAGAATCTGAGCGACCAGGAGCGATCCAGTCGCTCGACGCTCGCGCACCTGGAAAGCGGGCTGATCCGCGCCTTCGTCGAGCTGCAGCGTGCCCGATAAGGAGCCGACGCAGCAGGCGCCCGATCCTGCCTTCAGCCGCAAGGTGGGGGACCAGGAGGCTTTGAAGCTCAAAGCGCGCCAGGCGCGCGCACCGGTCTGGTCGGGCCTTGGCATGCTGGGACTGATCGGCTGGTCCGTGTGCCTGCCCACACTGCTGGGCACGTGGCTCGGCCAGTGGCTGGACCGGCGGCACACCGGTACGCACACCTGGACACTGGCGTTGCTCATCGCCGGGTTGTGCCTCGGATGCGCGAACGCCGGACACTGGATCAGCAAGGAACAACGCGCCATCCACCGTGGCAACCAGGACGCCGGGTGAGGGACGTCGAACTCATCACCGCGCCGCTCGCTGCCGGAATGGTCCTGGGAATCCTGTTCTTCGGCGGCCTGTGGTGGACCGTGAACCGCGGGCTGACCGCCGCCCTTCCGGCCGTATGGTTCGGATTGAGCACCTTGGTGCGGGTCGCAGTCACTGTTTGCGCTCTGTACTACTTCGCGCGCCTGGGGTTACCCAGCCTGATCGCCTGCCTGTGCGGGTTTCTGATCGCCCGTAGCGCGGTCAAGCGCCTCACACGCCTCAGCGTCTGACCCACCATGCACATCACGCCTGACCAACTCATCCTCTGGCATTACGGCTTCCTCAAGCTCAACGCCACGATCGTGACCACCTGGGGGCTGATGCTGTTGCTGGCCCTCGGCGCGCGCCTCATCACGCGCCGCCTGACCCACGACGTCATCACCTCGCGCTGGCAGGCGGCGCTCGAGATTCTCGTTACCGGTATCGGCGCGCAGCTCAAGGAGGTCGGACTGTCGGTGCCGGAGCGCTATATCGCCTTCATCGGCACGCTCTTCGTATTCATTGCCACCGCCAATGTATTGACCGTCGTTCCGGGTTACCTGCCGCCGACCAGCTCACTGTCCACGACCGCGGCGCTTGCGCTGTGCGTATTCGTGGCCGTCCCCGTGTTTGGTATCCGCGAGCGCGGCTGGCGCGGCTATCTGAAGTCATACCTCGAGCCGACCGTCATCATGCTGCCCTTCAATGTGATCAGCGAGCTCTCGCGCACCCTGGCGCTGGCGGTGCGCCTGTTCGGCAACATGATGAGCGGCGCAATGATCGTCGCCATCCTGCTCACGATCACGCCCTTCATTTTTCCGGTCGTGATGACCCTGCTGGGACTGCTGACGGGCCTGGTACAGGCCTACATCTTCAGCATCCTCGCGACGGTCTACATCGCCGCGGCCACCGGCAATAACGATCTTTAGCCCACTGCATCAAGGACTCCCATGGACAGCATGACCCTCATCGCGGTCGCCTCTACCGTCACGGCCGGCATCACCATCGGGGTGGGATGCTTCGGGCCCGCGATGGGCCAGGGACGTGCCGTCTCCACCGCCCTCAGCGCCATCGCCCAACAGCCCGATGCCGCACCGACGATCACCCGGACACTGTTCGTCGGTCTCGCCATGATCGAGTCGATGGCGATCTACTGCTTCGTGGTCTCAATGATCCTGCTGTTCGCCAACCCGTTCTGGAACCATGCCATCGCGGCTGCCGGGAAATAGGCCATGCTCATCGACTGGTTCACCGTCGGCGCGCAGGCGGCCAACTTCCTGATCCTGGTGTGGCTGCTGAAGCACTTTCTCTACCAACCGGTGCTCGCAGCCATCGACGCGCGCGAAAAGCAGATCGCCGCCACGCTCAAGGACGCCGCGGGGCAGGAAACGAAGGCGCAAGCCGCAGGCGAGGAGCTTCGCAAGCGAAACGTGGCCTTCGACGCCGAACGCGATGACCTGATGCGCAAGGCCACAGAAGACGGCGCCGCGGAGCGCAAGCGCCTGATCGGGTCGGCCCGGCAGGAGTCCGAACTGCTGCGTGCCAAGCTCGACCAGTCGCTGAGCACCGAGCGCGCGGAACTCGGGCGTCAGTTGTCGCTGCGCACCCAGGCTGAGGTCTTTGCGCTGACCCGCAAGGCACTATCGGAACTCGCAGGGGCGAGTCTCGAGGATCGCATGATCGAGGTCCTCATCGATCGTCTGCGAGGACTTCCGGAGCCGGAAAAGCTGGCGCTGGCTGGCGCGAAGGCCGATGGAGGGATCCTGGTGCGTGGTGCTTACGACCTCGCGCCTGCCGGGCGGACCAAACTCGAAGCGGCAATACGCGAGCGTGTCAACGCCAATACCACCGTGCGTTTCGAGACCGCCCCCGAGCTGGTGTGCGGTCTCGAGCTTTCGCTGGATGGAGTCAAGCTCGCCTGGAGCGTCTCGGACTACCTCTCGACCCTCGCCCAGGACACCGCGGCCCTCGCCGCGACAGAATTGGCCGCGGCCCATGCCCACTGACACCCTGCTTCCCGATCTCGAGCTCACTTTCGGCAGCCTGCGCCGGTCGCGCGAGGCCTTCGTGCCGAAGCTGTCACGGCGTGAGATTGGCACGATCACCTCGGTCTCGACCGGCATCGCGACGGTCGCGGGACTGCGGGGAGCGGGCTTCGAGGAGCTCATCCAGTTCCCCGGTGGCCTGTCGGGCATTGCGTTCAACCTGGACGAAGACGAGATCGGTGTCGTGCTGCTGGGGGACTACGCGCATCTTCAGGCCGGAGATGAAGTCACTCGGACGGGTCGGGTCATGGACGTCGGCGTCGGCGAGGCGCTCCTCGGACGGGTCATCGACCCACTCGGCCGGCCGCTTGATGACCAAGGGCCCCCGGTGTGTCACCAACGCCTGCCCATCGAGCGCGAAGCCAAACCGATCATGGATCGGGCCGCGGTCAGCTCACCGCTGCAGACCGGGATCAAGGTCATCGATGCACTGGTTCCGATCGGGCGCGGTCAGCGCGAGTTGATCCTGGGGGACCGGCAGACGGGGAAGACCGCCATCGCAATCGACACCATCCTCAACCAGCGCGATGAGAACGTCATCTGCATCTATGCCGCCATGGGCCAGCGTGCCTCCGCGGTCGCGAAAGCGGTAGCGGACCTGCGCGCCCACGGCGCCATGGCCTACACCATCGTCCTGGTGAGCGAGGGGAGTGATCCGGCGGGACTGACCTACATCGCACCCTATGCGGCCACCAGCATTGCGGAATACTTCATGGAGGCCGGCCGGGACGTGCTCGTGGTGTACGACGATCTCACCCAGCACGCCCGTGCCTATCGGGAGATTTCACTGCTGTTGCGCCGGCCCCCGGGGCGCGAAGCATTCCCGGGTGACATTTTTTACATCCATTCGCGTCTGCTGGAGCGATCCACCCACCTGCGAGCGGATCTCGGCGGCGGCTCCCTCACCGCCTTGCCGATCATCGAGACCGAGGCCCAGGACATCGCGGCCTACATTCCGACGAATCTCATCTCCATCACGGACGGACAGCTTTACCTGTCCCCCACGCTGTTCGAGCTCGGCGTCCTGCCGGCGATCGACGTCGCCCGATCGGTGTCCCGGGTCGGCAGCGCCGCCCAGCGGGCACCCTATCGCGCCGTCGCCGGTAAACTGAAGCTGGCGTACTCCCAGTTCGAGGAGCTGGAGGCATTCTCGCGCTTCGGCACGCGGCTCGATGCGCACACGCAGCAGGTCATCGGACATGGCCAACGGATCCGCGCCTGCCTCGCGCAGCCGCAGTTCGCGGCCGTTTCCGTCATCGAACAGATCGTGCTGCTGCAGACACTGACCGGCGGATTCCTGGACCCGATTGCGCTTGAGCGCGTCGCCGCCGCCGAGGCGGCCCTGCGCGCCGCGATCGCGCAAATGCCGGACAGCCTGCGCCAGCGTTGCCTGGCAGATGGCAAGTTGAGCGCTGCCGACAGTGCCGCCGTGGCGCAGATCGTGTCCGCGGCACTTGCCCCCTTCCAGCCGTGAGCGATTCTCTCGACGGCCTGCGCCGCAAGCTCGGCGGAGCCGAACAGCTCGGCTCCGTGGTGCGCGCGATGAAGGCCATCTCGGCCTCGTCCATCGGCCAATACACCAAGGCCGTCGAGGCGCTCGGCGAATACCAGCATTCGGTCGAACTCGCCTTGAGTCTGTGTCTCGGGGATGAGCGGCCCGCCACCGCCGGAGCGCGCACCGCTCGGGAGCGCCCGACCGGCGCCCTGGTCTTCGGCTCGGACCAGGGCCTGGTCGGCCGCTTCAACGAGGTCATTGGCGAGTTTGCCGTACAGGCGCTGCAGAAACTGCCCGGACCCAAAACGATCTGGGCGGTCGGAGAACGGGTGTGCACGCCGCTCGAAGCGGCGGGGCTGAGCATCAGCAAACGGTTCGTCGTCCCGAGTTCCGTAGCCGCCATTACTGCGCTCGTTACCGAGATTCAGATCGAGATCGAAGGGTATGCGGCCGTGAACCGTGATGCCGAGGTCCGGGTCCTTCACAACGCGCCGCGAGCCGCCGGAGGCTACGAGGTCACCAGCCAGTGCCTGCTGCCGCTCGATGCCGCCTGGTATCAGCGCATCAGGGGGATCGCCTGGCCGAACTCCCAACTGGCGCAGATTCTGGGCGAGCGCGCCGCGAGTCTCGCCGCCTCGATCCACGAGCAATTGTTCATTTCCCTGTATCGGGCCTGCGCGGAATCCCTGGCCAGCGAGAACGCCAGCAGATTGGAAGCCATGCAGCGTGCGGAGGAGAACATCGCGAGCGTCTCGGACGACCTGCGGCGGTCACTGAACCGGCTGCGGCAAAGCTCGATCGACGAAGAACTGTTTGACGTGGTGGCGGGATTCAACTCGCTATCATGAAATGTCGCGCCGCGCCTGCGCCAGTCGATGGATGGCCCGGTCAATCTCCGGCGAATCCAGGGACCCAAATCCCATACGCGCACACTGCACGGTTTCCCCGGTCATCGAAAAAGCGGATCCGGGTGTCAGCCCGACTTTGCGCCGGCGGCCCGCCTCGGCAGAGGGCGGTTACGTCGATTCCGTTCTGGAATGCCACCCAGATCGCCAGTCCACCTGCCGAGAGTGTGAAATCGACGTCCTCGCCGAAAGCGGCCTTGAGGGACTCGGATAGGGTCGTGCGTCGCTCGCTGTAGCACTTGAGCACGTGGCGGGTATGCCGCTTGATGGCGCCAGTCTCCATCAACTCCGCGACCGCCGTTTCGGTCGCCGGATCACCCTGGCGATCGATCACCATGATCTCGGCGGCGGCCCGATCGATGACGGACGTCGAGGCGTGCATATAGCCCACGCGTAAGCTCGGCGTCAGGAGTTTGGACATCGAGCCGATATAGATAACCTTGTGCCCGTGATCCGCGCTCGCCAGCGGCAGCATGGGTCGATGATCGAACTGAAATTCGTGATCGTAGTCATCCTCGATCAGAGCGAACCCGAATTGCTCCGCCAGCAACATAAGATAGAGTCGTCGCTCCGGGCGCAGCACCACCGTGGTCGGAAACTGGTGGTGCGGCGGGATGTAAACCGCACGCACCCGGCGCTTGCGACACAGGCGCTCGAGTTCGTCGAGCTTTCAGGTCGTGACTGAAATCATAGGAAAGATTGATTTTCGGGTTGAACGTATCGCTCGACAATCTCCGTCCACCACGACCGCCGAGTGTCCCCACTTTGATGCGGCGGCCGAGAAGACCCTGATTGCCACGGCCATTTCTGCGGGGAAAGCCGTGGTCGGGGTCTGCCTCGGCGCGCAACTCATCGGTGAGGCGCTCGGGGTGCCCTGCGAACACAGCCCGAAGAAGGAAATCGGCAAGTTCCCAATCATCCTCACTGAGGCGGGACTGGGGCACGACAAGTTCGCCCATCTCGGACGCTCTTTAGAGGTCGGCCACTGGCACAGCGACATGCCCGGCCTGACGCCCGAGGCCATGGTCATCGCCTACAGCGAAGGGTGTCCCCGCCAGATCATCGAATACAGCACGCTGGTATATGGCCTGCAGTGCCATATGGAGTTCAATCCCGAGGTGGTCGAACTTCTGATCGCGCATTCCGAGGAGGAACTGGCGAGCCTGGCGGATCACCGATACGTTCAGCAACCCACCGCATTGAGGCAGAACGACTACCTGCTGATGAATGAGATGTTGTTTGGTTTCCTGGACAAACTAGTCCAGGAATACCAAGCTCACGCGTGCGTCGCGTAACGCCTCAGACGCTGCGATAGCTATCGCGCTTCTTTGAGCGGTGCTCGATCTCCCGCGGATAGATACCGCATCTCATTACAACGCGCTCGGAGTCGATCCGCGGCTGCGGAATCGGGGTTTCGACACTGGGTGTCGAGGCCATGATCGCATCAGTGCGCTCCTGGATGCCTGGCTTGAATTCCGGATGTGAGAGAATGAACAGGTCGTTGTTGAGCACACCATTGAGCACGCGCTCGCCGGCCTCGATGGGATCCATACCGGCCGAGGGCATGCGCGGGGGCGCGGTTCGCCCTGACTTGGCCATCTGCGCCGCGCGATAAGGATTCTCCTCGCCCATCGGATAGTTGTCGGTGCTGACGATGCCGGGGCAGAACACACCGGTGCCCACCGTCGTGGACTCCAGTTCTATGCGCAGCGCCTCCATGATGCCCACGGCGGCGATCTTGGTGGACGTGTACACACCCGCGTTCACGCCAGGCAGCAGGCCGCCCATTGAGGCGGTCGTCACGAAGTGTCCGCCCTCGCCATGTTGCAACATGTGCGGCAGACAGGCCGAAACGCTGTTATAGATCGCGGTGAAATTCACCGCCACCGCGTTGTCCCACTCCTCGTACGAGGCCTGACTGGCCTCGCGACCAATCTTCACACCCGCGTTATTCACGACCAGATGCAGGTGGCCGTACTTGTTCTTGATCTGCGCCAACAGACTGCTCCAGCCGGCCCGGTCGGTCACATCGTGCTTGATTGCCAGCACGCCGGCGTTGCCGGGCTTGAAAAGCGGCAGAGCGGCCTGGAGGCGCTCTTCGTTGCGATACCCGATGACGACCTTCATGCCGGCGTTGGAAGCGGCGCGCGCTATTCCCAGGCCGATGCCGTCGGAGGCGGCGCTGATGTAGGCGACTTTGCCTTTGAGGTCCTTGATCGGAGGAGGCTGTGAGACCGTCGGCTCCGGAGGTGGTGGCGGACGGCGCGGCGGGCCGCCGGCAGGTGCACTCGGATTGGGCGCGTTCTGTGCGACCACAGCACGACTAAGGCCGGCGAACGCAGCGCCCAGGCCGGCGAGCGCGGCACCGTTTCCCAAAAACTGCCGTCGATCGAGCGTTGCGGACGCGCCGGTCGATGGAATCTGATCTTTAGTGGACATAGGATTTTCCGGTAGTAGGTTTATTGGCAGGCAGTTGCAGTCGATTCCGCATCAGACCGTGACGCTGAGGAAGGACTTGCGCTTCTTCTGCCGATGCGCGATCTCGCGCTTGTAAATGCCCGCATGCAGAACCCGCGTTTCGCCTTTGACCCGTGCTTCCGGCGGCGCTACGTCTTCCACCGGCTCCGATGCCAGCATCGCGTCGAAGCGCGTCTGGGTACCCGGCATGTATTCCGGATGAGTGACGATGAAGAGGTCGTTGTTGATCACCCCGTTCAATACGCGGCGGCCCGCCTCCAACGGATCCATCCCCGTCGGCGTCGTGCGCGGCCGGGGGGGAAGTCCCGCCTTGGCTAGCTGTGCCGCGCGGTATGGGTTTTCCTCGCCCGTGTCAAAGTAGTTGTCGGTGTTGACGCCGCCCGGACAGAACGCCGAGGTGCCCACCGTCGTGCCCTCGAGTTCGACCCGCAAGGCCTCCATCAGACCGACGGCTGCAATCTTGGTGGCGGTATAGACCCCCAGAGAACCGCCGGGAAGCAGGCCGCTCATCGATGAGGTGCACACGATCTGCGAACCCTCGCCATGCTGAAGCATGTGCGGCAAGCAGACCGCGACGCTGTTGTAGATCGCCGTGTAGTTCACCGCTACCGCGGTGTCCCATTCCACATCAGATGTATCGCTGACCTTGGCCCGGGTTTTGACACCGGCGTTATTGACCAGTAGATGCAGCTTGCCGTACTTGCCCTTGATCTGGTCGAGCACGCTGGCCCAGGCGGCACGGTCGGTCACGTCATGCTTGACCGGGAAGACGCCGGCGTTGCCCTTCTTGAAGAGTGCCAGAGCGGCTTGGAGGCGCTCTTCGTTGCGGTAGCCGACGCAGACTTTCATACCTGCAAGGGAGGCGGCGCGGGCGATACCAAGGCCGATTCCATCGGAGGAGGCGGTGATATAGGCGACCTTGCCCTTCAGATGCGTCAACGGCGCGGGTTGTGAGACCGTCGGTTCGGGCGGCGGTGGTGGACGGGCCCCTGGAGGTTGGCCGGGTCCGGCAGCCGGCGGGGCGCTCTGCGCCACCGCATACTGGCTTACTCCAAAGCCCGCGAGCAGGCTGATGGCTCCGGCACTTAACACAGCACTGTCCTGCAAGAACCTGCGACGCTCGGCCGCGAAGCGATCCGCCGAGGGGACAGGCTGAAAACTAACCTTCTTGCGCATACATGGCTCCCGGTGTTTTGGGATTGTTGACTTGTCCAGGGATCGTCCGCGACCGCGGCGCGGGCGCCGTGTTTCGGGCCTCTTGCCAAGGTGGAGTATGCCGCAGTCTGCGCTCCACTGGCGCGAAGCCTATTAGAAATGACCTTTGTGACGTGGCGTTAAATCACCTGCGCTGGTCCACACCACTCGCGGAATCTGATCATTTGACAATCCCCTCCTCCGATCTGTCTCAGCAGATGCCAGGCCGCGGCGTATCGAGCTGGATAAGCCGGTAAGTCGCTGCCCTGGAGCGGCCCCAAGCGCCTCGACGTTACCAATGTGGTCTGAACGGCCCTGACTGGCTGAGCCCGAGGCCTTCCAATCGACCCCTCGACCCCGACATAGTGAGTTCGGTTTTTGAGTCAAAGCGTAGGATTCAAAAGGTGCCGGACCCGTGGGAGCAGCCGGTGCTGCATTCATTGACCCTTCAGCTGTTAAGGGCTGACCACGCAGCGAGCGCCGCTATCTTCTGATCTCGTCCCCACGGCGGTGGCGCATACTTTCCGACTTGGGACGGGTCGAGTGATAAGGGTGAGATGATACGAGTTGGAATGCCGCACGCTTCTATCAACACATCCCGATAGAAGAATCCCTCGGCGCTGTGCATTCGCGGATGCGACGCCAGCACCTGCCGCAGATCCCCTATGACGCCTTGTTTTGCAATGAGGGCGCACACGCCCACATCTCGTGCTAGAAGGAGGAGAAGCGCTTGTCTCGCGTTCCTGATCGCCCTCTCCCTCACCCCTGCAATCCATTTTACGGCGGCCTCAAACGGCATGTCAGCGGCCAAGTGAAAACAGAAACGCTCAGAATCCCCTACCATCTCGATTCTGTCGCAGGCGATTATTTGCGGCTTCCGAAGTGATCCCCCGACAATCACACACACCGCCCACCCCGTGTGCAGACTAATCCCCAGCGCATGATTCATGGTGGACCGGTCGTCGCAATGCTGCGCCAATATCTGTTGGCGAGAATTCTACGATTTTGCCGTTGAGATTGAAACTCTTCTTGGGTCGGAGTGGCCCGATCGGACGCAATTGGACCTACTTTCGTCTTCGGATCCCGTTCACCGGTTGCGCCAGCAAGTATCGATTCCCAAGCCATGCAATCGCCGCCGCGACCGCCGAACTGTAGTCCTTAAGAGGTGGGTGGGGAGTACGCCGATACAAATCACGGCTATCGATTGCCCTCACTTGAACAATCACTCCAGACGCGTATCCCGATCGCCCGTCCACACCTATCCCTCCACCGTGCCGGTATCTGTCAGTCAAATCTGCAACTGCCTACAGCGTGGGAGTGAAGGGTTGCCGCACAATTTCACCGCGCCCAATCCGAATTACAAGCGAAACCCCGGTCAAGGGACCTCATGCTCGCGGCAACACGGCAGGCGTTGCAGGCGGCTCACGCGATCGGCGCAGTGAAGGCAGAAAAGCCAGCGCCGAGATGACCGGGGGAGCCAGGAGTACCGATGTACCCACGCGCGCATAGATAAGAGCTGACGCTCCACAGCCAAGCGCGAATATGCATACGGTTCTTGCGAGCGCGGTGCATCGCGTCCATGTCGCGGAGCGCACCTCCGGACTGAGTTCCCCGCGGAGCAATTCCCCGATATGCATCATGATCTGGGTCGTGCTGCCCGTCATCAACGTGGTGGGTGGCGATTTGGGAAAGAACACACGGTGGATGGCATTTTGCACAGCCATTCCCGCTACCAACGTCATCCCAGTCGCGATACCCGAGACGCTGTCCGCGTTGCGGAACGGACCGAACCAGGCGGCGAGCCCTGCGGCCACGGCAAGCAGGCACACTTTGACGCCAATCAGGGCATTCAAGGTAGTGGTCTCTGAAAGCAGTGGCCGCACGCTCGCTAGGCGCACCAACAGCACGACAACGCAGAAAACGGGCAGCGCGAGGAGCTTGTTGAGGACACCGGAGGATCCGTTGGCAAGACTGGCACCCAGTGTCACGAAGTTGCCGGTCACGTGCGCCGTAAACAGTCCCTGCAGTGCCAGGAAACCGGCGGTGTCCACGTAACCGCCGTTGAACGTCAGCGTGTCCGGGATGGAGAGCTTCATGACATCGTCGCCGACACCCTCTGCGGAGGGACGTTGGCGGCACCGGATCGAAGGGCGGGAACTTCCGTAGGAGCCATGAATTCAGGTCCTACCGGATTGCGAATATTCTCGGTCAGGATCCGGTCGATGGTTTCCATTGTCTCGTGATCGATATGCCACCCCAGCACATCCGCCACCGGTGCCAGCTGGTCCGGACGACGGGCGCCCCACAGCGCAACCGTGTTGCCGCGGTCGAGCACCCAGCGAACCGCGAGTGCGAGGACGGACTTCCCATAGCGGGTTCTGGCGAGGTCCGCGAGTTCGCCGACGGCGGCCAGATACTGTCCGAGCCTGGGCTGCTGAAACTTCGGATCCCTCGTGCGCAGATCGTCGGCAGGAAAACTGCTGTAATTCGTGATCGCGCCCGTGAGGAGGCCGCGGCATAGAGCACCATAGGCAAGGATCGCCATCGCCCTCGACTCGGCATAGGGAATGGTCGACTTCTCGGCTGCCCGCTCAAAGAGATTGTACGGCGGCTGAACTGCGTGGATCGGCGCTACCGCCTCAAATCGCGCGATTTCCTCAGCGTTGTAGTTGCTGACACCGATTGCACGGATCTTGCCTTCCACCAGCAGCTTTCCCATTTCGCCGGCGGTCTCTTCAATCGGCACCGATGGGTCAGGCCAGTGCACCTGGTACAAATCGATGTAGTCGGTTCGCAGCCGCCGTAGCGAATCCTCCACTTCCTCGCGTACCCTCTTCGGGCTCGAGTTCCGATAGATCTTGCCGTCGATCCACTCGAGACCCACCTTCGTCGCAATGATCGCGCGGGCTCGTCGGCCACCTGACTCGAGCGCCCGCCCTACCAGCTCCTCAGAACGGCCGAAGCCGTACACCGGAGCCGTGTCGATGAGATTGATTTCCTGATCCACGGCCGTTTGAATCGTGCGGATGGCTTCCAGCGCGTTACTGCCACCCCACATCCAGCCGCCTATTGCCCAAGTCCCCAGTCCGATGCGGGAAGTCGGGAGCGTAAGGCCCCCGATGTTGATCGTCTCCATTGAAAGGCTCCTGCTTTGACGGCGGCATATCCACCGCAATCGAGTGTCTCGCGCACACGTTGCCGGCGGGTTGCCGTCAAGACATGGAGTATTTCAGTGGAAACGCATTACCAGGGCGAGAGTCTGCGCGCATCGCGTCCCAGCGCCCGCCTTATCCCGACCGTCGATTTGATTTCAGTTGTATTCCGGCACCACCTTCCCGTAACCGTGTGGCAGTTCGTCCGAGGGAAACTGTCTTATCGCAAGACACTGCAATCGCCCGACGTTGGGATATGGATACGGCGGAGAACCCACAGATGGATGATTCTAGCGACATCAAGCTGACCCGGCGTGATTTTCTCGTCGCCGGAGCCACGTCCGCGGTGGCCGTGACGCTGCCATCCACGGTGGCTGCTACTACTGAGCCTTCGACGGCCGGGGCTCCCGTCGTGTCGAGGATGACGCTGCAGGTCAACGGCACCGTCCGGAAGCTCAGACTCGATACCCGGACCACGCTGCTGGACGCGATGCGCGAGCACTTGCATCTCACCGGCAGCAAGAAGGGCTGCGATCACGGTCAATGCGGCGCCTGCACGGTGATCGTCGACGGCCGCCGGGTGCTTTCTTGCCTGACGCTGGCGGTAATGCACGGGGGTCGTGCGATCACGACCGTTGAGGGACTGGGCGCGCCGGGGAACCTGCATCCGATGCAGGCTTCCTTCGTGAGGCACGACGGCTACCAGTGCGGCTATTGCACGCCCGGGCAGATCTGCTCAGCCGTGGCGGTGCTCGATGAGATCAAGGCCGGCATCCCGAGCCTCGTCAGCGCCGACCTCACCGCGCGGCCGCAGGCAACGCCCGAAGAAATACGCGAACGCATGAGCGGCAACATCTGCCGCTGCGGAGCGTATTCCAACATTGTCGATGCCATCACCGATGTCCCCTGGAGGAACGCATGAGATCCTTCTCCTATGAACTCGCGGGCTCTGCGGCCGAGGCCGTGGCGGCCGCGGCGCGCACGCCAGGGGCCAAGTTCATCGCGGGCGGCACGAATCTGCTCGACCTGATGAAGAATGAGATCGAGACGCCGGTGCATCTCATCGACGTGAACGGCCTCGCGCTGGACAAGATCGAGGCCACCCCAGAGGGCGGCCTGCGCATCGGCGCGTTGGTGCGCAACACGGATCTCGCCGCCGATCTGCGCGTGCGGCGCGATTATGGCGTGCTGTCCCGCGCGCTCCTGGCCGGCGCCTCGGGTCAGTTGCGTAACGCAGCGACGACCGGAGGCAACCTGATGCAGCGCACCCGCTGCCCCTATTTCTACGACACCAACCAGCCTTGCAACAAGCGCGTGCCCGGCAGCGGCTGCGGCGCGATCGGCGGTTTCAGCCGCGGGCATGCGGTCATTGGCGTGAGCGACGCATGCATTGCGACCCATCCGAGCGACATGGCCGTTGCGATGCGCGCGCTCGACGCGACGGTGGAAACCATCCGGTCAGATGGCTCGGCGCGAACAATTCCGATCGCCCAGTTCCACCGGCTACCCGGCGATACGCCGCAGATCGAAACCGTGTTGGCCGCGGGCGAGCTAATCACTGCGGTGACCTT
>Ga0302314_10012530_pt1 | contig 14673 bp, 12 predicted proteins | sample III_Palsa_N2_3_FD_200533 | JGI IMG/M metagenome (GOLD analysis project Ga0302314, IMG submission 200533) | Peat permafrost microbial communities from Stordalen Mire near Abisko, Sweden - III_Palsa_N2_3 | ecosystem: Environmental > Terrestrial > Soil > Palsa > Peat permafrost | place: Sweden... | reverse complement strand
GCATTCTCGAGTTCCCGGTGCAGTACCTGGTGCGCTTCATGGCCAATCACCAGATGCTGCAGGTTCGCGGCCGTACCCCCTGGCGGGTGGTATCGGGCGGATCTTCCAGCTACGTGCGCACGATGCGGGCCCGCTGGACGGTCGATGAACGGTTGAACTGCCCCGTGCGCTTCGTGCGGCGCGACGGTGGCCGGGTGCAGGTCATGAGCCGGGCAGGGCTCGAGACCTTCGAACAGGTGGTATTCGCGTGCCACAGCGATGACTGCCTGAACATCCTCGCGGACGCCAGTGCGCGCGAGCGCGAAATCCTCGGTGCCATGACGTACCAGGACAATGAAGTCGCGCTGCACACCGATCCGTCGCTGCTGCCGCAGGAGCGCAAGGCGTGGGCGGCATGGAACGCCTACATACCGGCGACTCCGGAAGGGGTCTGCACGGTGAGCTACTGCATGAACCTGCTGCAGGGCCTGCGGGTCCCCGCACCGGTCATCGTCACGCTGAACCGAACCCACGCAATCGAGCGCACGAAAATCCTGCGGCGCATGACTTACCGGCATCCGGTGTACACCCGGCAGTCCGTCGCCGCGCAGGCGCGCCGCGCCGAAATTCAAGGTGAACGCGGGGCATGGTTCGCGGGGGCCTACTGGGGCTGGGGATTTCATGAAGACGGGTTGCGCAGTGCGGTCGAGGTCTGCGCGGCGCTCGAACCACGACGCTCCGTGCTCGGGGTTGCAGCGTGAGCGGCGAGCTTGCAAGCGCGGTGTACGAAGGGATCGTCTGGCATCGGCGTTACGCACCCCGGCCGCACGAGTTCAGCTACCGGATGGCACAGCTCTACCTGGATCTGGATGAACTCGACCAGGCGTTTGCGAACCGCTGGTTCTGGTCGATCGGCCGGCGCAATCTTGCCGAGTTCCGGCGCAGCGATTTTCTCGGACCGGCGGAAACACCGCTTGGCGATGCGGTGCGCGATTGCGTCGCGCGTGCGGTCGGCACGCGCCCGGGCGGTCCGGTGCGGTTGCTGACGCACCTGCGCTACGCCGGCTACAGTTTCAATCCGGTCAGCTTCTACTATTGTTTTGCGCCCGATGGCGTGACGCTGGAATACGTGGTGGCGCAGATCACCAACACGCCCTGGAACGAACGCCACGTCTATGTACTCGCCGCCGGTGCCGCGCAACGTCAGAGGCGGACATTGCAATGGACCTTTGCCAAGGCATTTCATGTTTCACCGTTCATGCCCATGGATCTCTCCTACCAATGGCAGCTGACGGTGCCGGGCGCGGATCTTTGTGTGCACATGGATGTGTTGCGGGAAGGCCAGCAGCAGTTTGACGCGGTGCTGGCATTGCGGCGCCGTCCGTTGAACGCCGGGTCGCTGGCGCATGTGCTGCTGCGCTACCCGCTGATGACGGGCCAGGTGGTCGCCGGCATCTACTGGCATGCGCTGCGGCTATGGCTCAAGGGAGTGCCGTTTCACAGCCATCCGCCGCTGCCCTCCAGGATGAAGTCATGAGCGATGCGTTGGAAGTTGAGCAGCAGGTTGCCGGGCAGGCTGCGGGCAGCGGGTTCACCGCGTTCGATCGCCTGCTGCGCAGGCGGGTGCTCGCGCAGCTCGGCGCGCTCGCCGATGGACGGCTCATTCTCGAGGATGGCCTCGGAAGCGTCGAACTCGGCAATGCGCAGGCAAGCTCACCGGTACGGGTCACGGTCACCGGTGCGGCCTTCTATCAGGCCGTGGCGGCGGGCGGCAGCGTCGGCGCCGCAGAAGCCTACATGGCGGGGCACTGGCGCTGCGATGACCTCGTTTCCCTGATCCGCATCCTGGTGCGCAATCGGGAAGTCCTGGATGGCATGGAGACGGGTTGGGCGCGCTTCGGCGGCTGGGCGCTGCGCCGCTGGCATTGGCTGCGTCGCAATACACGCACCGGCAGCCGTCGCAACATCGCCGCGCACTACGACCTGGGGAACGAGTTCTTCTCGCTGTTTCTGTCGGATGACCAGATGTACTCATCGGCCTATTGGCAAGGCAGCCAGGACACGCTGGATGTCGCCTCGCGCCGCAAACTGCAGCTGGTGTGCCAGAAACTGCGCCTCTCGCCCAAGGATCATCTCATCGAGATCGGCACCGGCTGGGGCGCGCTCGCGGTGTACGCCGCGGCCCATTACGGATGCCGGGTAACCACGGCGACCATTTCACGTGAGCAGTACCTCGCCGCCCTGCAACGGGTGGCGCGGGCCGGCGTGGGGGATCGCGTGACGGTGCTGTTCGAGGATTACCGCGACCTCACCGGGACCTACGACAAGCTGGTCTCGATAGAAATGATCGAGGCGGTGGGCGCGCCGTACCTGGAAAGTTATTTCGCAACCGTCGGGCGCCTGCTCAAGAGCGATGGCCTGGCGCTGATCCAGGCGATCACGATCGAGGATCACCGCTACCACCAGGCGCTGCGCGCGGTGGATTTCATCAAGCGACATGTGTTTCCGGGCAGCTTCATCCCCTCGATCGCAGCGATGCTCGCGGCCAAGACCCGGGTCAGCGATCTGGCCCTGGTGGGGCTCGAGGATTTCGGGATCTCCTACGCCCGCACGCTCGCGGCGTGGCGACAGCGCTTTGTGTCCCGCCGCGGCGAGGTGCGCGCGCTTGGCTTTGATGAGCGCTTCATCCGCCTGTGGGATTTCTATCTGGCGTACTGCGAAGGCGGCTTTCGCGAACGCTCGATCGGCGTGTCGCATCTGGTGTTCGCTAAACCCGGGTATCGCCCGTGATGCCGTGGCGCCTGTTGCTCTCGATCTGGCTCATAGCCGCGGCCGTGATGACGCTCGGCTGGGCCTGGCAGCAGCGCCATCGCAACGCCGGCATCGTGGATGTGCTGTGGTCGCTGGGCCTCGCCGCAAGTGCGGTGGCGAACGGTATTCTGGGTGACGGCGCCCTCGTGCCGCGCGCGATCGTCGCGGCGCTCGGCGGAGTCTGGGGTGCCCGTCTCGCGCTGCATCTGTGGCACCGGGTGCGCGGTGAGGCCGAGGACGGGCGCTACCGGGCGCTGCGCGCGCACTGGGGCGACAACCCGTTTAAATGGTTCGGCCTGTTCCAGTTCCAGGCGCTGCTCATTGCGCTCTTCTCGATTCCGTTCGCGGCGAGTGCGACCAACCCGGGCACGCACACGCTGTGGGCCACCATTGGTGTCGGCGTCTGGCTGATCAGCGTCGGCGGCGAGTCGCTCGCCGATCAGCAGCTGGCGCGGTTCCGCGCCGTGCCGACCCATCGCGGCAGGACCTGTCGCGCGGGCCTGTGGCGCTATTCGCGTCATCCGAACTACTTCTTCGAGTGGCTGCACTGGTTCAGCTATGTCGCGCTCGCGGTCGGCGCGCCGTGCTTCTGGTTTTCGCTGACCGGCCCGGTGCTGATGTACGTGTTCCTGCGCTTCATCAGCGGTGTGCCGTACACCGAGGCACAGGCACTGCGCAGCCGTGGCGATGAATACCGCGCCTATCAGCGCAGCACCTCAGTACTGATTCCATGGTGGCCACGACAAGCATGAGTACCGCAGACATGAGTACCGGACAGGAGTTGTCGCGCGAGGCATTCGCGCCGGGTCTGCTCGGCGTCGCCGAGCGTGGTTGGGCACCGGATCCGTTGCTGCGCTGGGGCATCCGGCGGCTGTGCGCGCAACGCCTGGCGGCCGAACGGGACGGCGGCCCCGATGCGCAGGCGGCGCGCTACCAGGCGCGACTGGCGCAACTGCGGGCCGAGGAGGTCGCGCTGCATACGGATATTGCGAACGTCCAGCATTACGAGCTGCCGCCGCAGTTCTTCGCGCACTGTCTAGGCCCGCGGCTGAAGTACTCGAGTTGTTACTACCCGACGGGTCGGGAAACGCTGGCGGAAGCCGAGGATGAAATGCTCGAGCTCTATGGTCAGCGCGCTGCGCTCGCGGATGGCCAGGACATCCTCGAGCTCGGGTGCGGCTGGGGTTCACTGACGTTGTGGATGGCCCGGCGTTATCCCAACGCGCGGATCTGCGCCGTTTCGAACTCGCGATTGCAGCGCGACCACATCGAGGGACGCTGTCGCGAGCTCGGTCTGCTTAACGTCACGGTGCTGACGCGGGACGTGAACCGGCTCGAGCTTCCGGCCGGGGCCTTCGATCGCTGTGTCTCCATCGAGATGTTCGAGCACATGCGCAATTACGACACACTGCTGGCGCGCATCGCCTGCTGGCTGCGTCCCGCGGGCAAGCTGTTCGTGCACATCTTCGCCCACCGTACCCTGATGTATCCGTTCGAGACGGCCGGCGAGGACAACTGGATGGGGCGGCATTTCTTCACCGGCGGTCTGATGCCGGCGACCGATACGCTGCTGTGGTTCCAGCGCGACGTGCAGGTGGAACAGCACTGGCAGCTCGACGGCACGCATTACCAGCGCACCGCGAATCACTGGCTGGCGAACCAGGATGCCCGCAAGGAGGAAGTCATGGCGGTGCTCAGGCGCTGCTATGGCGATCACGCCGCGCTCTGGTTCCAGCGCTGGCGGATGTTCTGGATGGCCTGCGCGGAGACGTTCGGCTATGACGCCGGGCGGGAGTGGGTGGTTGCCCACTACCGCCTGACGCACCGCGAATAGTCCCTCAGGGCGTCGTGCACATGGAGGAGCGGATCAGGAAGCGTTTGCCGAGCGGCGCTTCCAGGGAAAAGCTTGCCCCGCGCCCCGGGACGACATCGACGACCCACTGGGTATGCGCCCAGCGGCGGAACTGCTCGCGGTCCATCCAGAAGCCGCAGCCGACGATCTCGCCGACCTTCTCATCGACGCCGCCGAGCTTGAATTCGCCCAACGGGAAACACATGGGCGCACTGCCGTCACAACAGCCACCGGAGAGGTGGAACAGCAGTTCCCCATGCGCGCCCTTGAGCTCCTCGATCAGCTCGCGCGCCGCCGGTGTGACCCCGACGCGCCCGAGTTGCGTGACTGTTGCTGCTTCGTTCAAGCGGGTCGCCCCTTAGAAGAAGCCCAGCGCTTTTTCGCTGTAGCTGACCAGCACATTCTTGGTCTGCTGGTAGTGATCGAGCATCATCTTGTGGGTCTCGCGGCCGATGCCGGATTTCTTGTAGCCGCCGAAAGCCGCGTGTGCCGGATAGGCGTGATAGCAGTTGGTCCAGACCCGCCCCGCCTTGATCCCGCGTCCGAACCGGTACGCCGTGTTCAGATCGCGCGTCCAGACTCCGGCACCGAGGCCGTAGAGGGTGTCATTCGCGATCTCGAGCGCCTGCTCCGGAGTATCGAAGGTCGTCACCGACACGACCGGTCCGAAGATCTCCTCCTGGAACACCCGCATCTTGTTGTTGCCTTCGAACACGGTGGGCTTGATGTAGTAGCCGCCCGCGAGATCCCCCGACAGCTTGTTCGCTTCGCCGCCGGTCAACACCTTGGCGCCTTCCTTGCGGCCGATATCGAAGTACGAGAGGATTTTCTCGAACTGATCGTTGGAGGCCTGGGCGCCGATCTGGGTGCTCATCTCATACGGATCGCCCTGGCGGATGGCCTGCACGCGCTTGACCGCGCGCTCCATGAAACGCTCATAGATCGATTTCTGCACCAGGGCCCGCGACGGGCAGGTGCACACTTCGCCCTGGTTGAGCGCAAACATCGCGAAGCCCTCGAGCGCCTTGTCGAAGAACGCATCGTCATCGCGCACCACATCAGCAAAGAAGATGTTCGGCGACTTGCCGCCCAGCTCGAGGGTCACCGGAATGATGTTCTCGGAGGCGTATTGCATGATCAGCCGGCCGGTCGTGGTCTCACCGGTGAAGGCGATCTTGTTGATGCGCGGATTGGCGGCGAGCGGTTTGCCGGCCTCGAGGCCGAAGCCGTTGACGATGTTCAGCACGCCCGGCGGCAGCAGATCCTGGATGAGCTCGGCCCACACCAGCAGCGACAGCGGCGTCTGCTCGGCGGGCTTGATCACCACGGCATTGCCTGCCGCCAGCGCCGGCGCCAGTTTCCACGCCGCCATCAGGATCGGGAAGTTCCAGGGGATGATCTGGCCGACGACGCCGAGGGGCTCGTGGTAGTGATAGGCGACGGTGTCGTCGTCCAGTTCGCCGAGCGAGCCTTCCTGGGCCCGCACGCAGCTCGCGAAATAGCGGAAGTGATCGACCGCCAGCGGCATGTCGGCAAGAGTGGTCTCGCGGATGGGCTTGCCGTTGTCGTAGGTCTCAACCGCCGCGAGGAACGGCAGGTACTGCTCCATGCGGTCGGCGATCTGGTTCAGGATCCGGGCGCGGGCCGCGACTGCGGTGCGTCCCCAGGCGTCCGCGGCGGCATGGCCGGCATCGATCGCCTTCTCCACATCTTCGGCCTGCGAGCGGGGAATCTGGCAGATCACCTGGCCGGTGGTCGGGGAGACATTATCGAAATAGCCCCCCTTCACGGGATCAACCCATTTGCCGCCGATGAGGTTGCCGTAGCGACCGCGCAGCGGCAAGGTGCGTTCGAGGGTCTTCAGGTGCGCCGTGAACGAGGCACTCTGACTCATGTTAGGGACTTGCGTCGGGCGGCTGAGAGTGGCAGGCGAGGCATTCATTATCGGGCTCCTTGCGCCAGGGCGCGGGACGATTGCGTATCATGCTCCGAGTGCTGCGTTGACGTGTCAAGCCCGCTCACGCAAGATCCTGATTAATCAGGGGGGAAGATGAAAACGGTAACAGAAAGAGTGTCTGCGCTGGGCCTGGCGCTGGTGGTGGCCGCGGCCCAGATGGGCGCGCCACGGTCCGCTGCCGCGCAGGGGCCGGACGCGGCGCCCTGTACGCCGAAGGGCGATCTGCATTTCGTCTGCAATCTGATCAGCGTCGAGGACTTCCTGCCGGTGAACGGCGGACGCTGGCTGGTGGGCGGTTCCCTGGTGGAGCATGGTGCCGGGCTGTACCTCATCGACACGCGGGCGAAGAGCGCCAAACCCGTGACCATCACGCTCGCGGCCAAGCCTGACCCGCAGTATGCGGGTTGCAACGCACCCGAGCTCACCGCGCTCCAGACCCATGGCCTGGACGTGAGGCAGGAGAAGGGCCAGGTCACGGTCTATGCCATCAACCACGGTGGCCGCGAGTCGGTGGAGATCTTTCGCCTGCATCCGCAGGCCGGTGCGGCCGAATGGATCGGCTGCGCGCTGTCGCCGGAGGGCGTGAACGGCAACTCCATCACGGCGCTGCCCCACGGCGCGTTCGCGATTACCAAGTTCATGGACAGTCGCGACAAGCAGGGGTTCCAGCACATCATGTCGGGACAGGTCACCGGTGCGGTGTTCCTGTTCAGGCCGGGCAAGGGCTTCGCGGAAGTTCCCGGTACGCAGCTGTCGGGCGACAACGGCATCCTGGCGTCGCCGGACGGCAGCTGGCTGTACATCAATGCCTACGGTAGCCGCGAGGTCTACCGCCTGCCGCTCTCCGGCAACGGCGAGCGCAAGAGCGTCAAGGTGGACTTCTGTCCCGACAATCTGCGCTGGGCGCCGGATGGCTCCATCTTCGTGACCGGACAGTTCATCGATGCCAAGACGGTGACGAGCAGCGCGCTGCATGGCTGGGCGACCGTGCGCCTGGATCCGAAGACGATGACGGTGACTCCGGTCGTCAAGGAACCGGGGTATAAGGAGTTCGACAATGCCACCAGCGCCGTGCAGGTCGGGCAGACGCTCTGGTTCGGCACCTTCCGGGGGGATCGGATGGCGTACATGCCGGCACCTTGACCCATGGCACGGTGGTTGCAGGCTTTAGGGCTACACCACGGGGATTGCCATGATCAAAAGCTATACGAGATGCGTCGTAGTTCTGGCCTCGATGCTCACCGGGAGCTGCTTCACTGCGGCGCTCGCGGCGGGTACCGAGGTTCCGACGGCCACGAAGGTGACGCATCCCATCAGATTCAGCGAGGAGACGCGGATTCGCCAGCATTTGCTGCTGGTGGCACTGGCGCGTGAACCTGCCGACCTGATCATCCGTGGTGCGACGGTACTGAACGTCTTCACTTCGCAGTGGGACGCGGACCAGGACATCGTCATCCAGGGAAAACGCATCGCCTGGGTGGGTCCCCGGGGCCAGTGGCCCGGCAAGGTAACGCAGATGTTTGATGCCAAGGGGCTCTGGGCCGTGCCCGGTTTTGGGGAGTCCCACAAGCATATCGAGAGCACGATGCTCTCGCCGGAATGGGAGGCTGCCCTGGTGATTCCACTCGGGAACACCTGGACGACCGAAGGTTCCCATGAGTTCTCGAACGTCAGTGGCGTCCACAACGTGGAGTTCTGGAATACCGCCGGTCTGCAGGGCAGCCCGCTCAAGATCTTCACGGCCCTGGGTTCGGCGACGCCGCCCTCGGCTTTCGAAGTCGGCGGGGGCAATTACGCCTACAAGGAGATTGCCGCGAACCTCCAGGGCAGCGCCTGGGTGCAGGGGCTCGACGAGGTGATGGACTGGCCGGCGGTCTCCGAGCCGACGCATCCGGGTCATCAGCGCATCTGGGAGGACATCCAGGCGGCACGCGACAATCGGGGCGTCATCGACGGGCACGGTGCGGGGCTGCGGGATTTGGGGCATATCAATGCCTTCGCGGCCGCCGGGCTATCCAGCGATCACGAAACGCGTGAGGCCGAGGAGGCCTGGGACAAGCTGCGGCATGGCCTGTTCCTGCAGCTGCGCGATCAGAATATCGAGCGCGCGGTTCCCTATTTCGTGAAGCAGGGGCTCAAGGACTGGTCGAACATCGCCCTCGTGACCGATGACCGCAACGTCGCCGACACCCTGAAGCAGGGCACGATGAACTATCACATCAAGCTCGCCATCAGGCTCGGCGCGCCGCCGGAGGCCGCCTATGAGATGGCGAGTATCAACCCCGCGAAGCATGCGCACATGGAGGGCATCGTGGGCTCGATCGCCCCGGGCCGGTACGCCGATGTGGTGCTGCTGTCGTCGGTGCGGGAAGTGGCCATCAAGGAAGTGTTCGCCAACGGACAGCTCGCGGCGAAGGACGGCAAGTACCTGCTGCCGGTGCCGAAGATCCAGTGGCCGTCGTGGGCCACGGACACCATTCACATCGGCCGCAGTCTCACCGCGCAGGATTTCGAGATCCGCGCGCCGGCCGGCAGGACCACGGTGACGGCCGCTGTGCAGACGCCCATGTACACGGACCCGAACCAGAAGACCGTGACGCTGCCGGTGGTCGATGGCGTCGTGCAACGCGATCTCGCGCACGACATCATCAAGGTCGCGATCGTCGACCGCTACACCGGTCGCGGGAAACTCGGCAAGATGTTCTGGACCGGGCTCGGCCCGCGCACGCCGGACTCCGCCGTCGCGACTTCGGTATCGCACGACCTGCACAACATAACCGTGGTGGGCAGCAGCGATGCGGCCATGGCGCTCGCGGTGAATCGCATCGCGGCGCTGAAGGGCGGCATCGTGCTGGTGGACCATGGCAAGGTGACGGCGGAAATGCCGCTCGAGATCGGCGGCCTCATGACCAGCCGACCGATCGAAACCGCAGCGGCCAGCATGAACGACCTGTACGCAAAGGCTGACGCCATGGACTGGATCGGCAGTCCTGGCTTTCCCAAGGATGTGATCTTCGCGATGATCACCTGCAGCCCCTTCACCTGGCGCCTGGTGGTGCCCTATCCGGGAAATCCGACGGGACTGGTGCTGCTGCAGACCGGACAGATCATGCCGACCATCCAGTAGCAGCGCTACCGGCCGCGTGATGCGCCGTCTCACAGCGTCCCTGGGGCTGCTGCTCCTGTGGGGACTGGCTTCGGCGCACACGATGATGCCGACGCTGGTGCTGGTCTCGTTCGATCGGCCCGGGGCCGTCGACATCAAGGTCGACGCGGACCTGTCCTTGCTGCTGGGCTCGCCGGAGAACTACTACGCCTTCGCCACCGCGTCCGCCGCCGCGCAGCAGGCGCAGGCCACGCAGCTGGCGCCGAAACTCATGGCGAACCTGCAGTTGCTGGTGGGCTCACAGCCGCTGCAGCCGCGGTTGACGGGATTCACGGTCGCACAGGCCTCGAAGGCCGATTTTCTGGACAACACGACGAACAAGGCCACGACCCTGCATTTCATGGCCGCGCTGCCCGCGGGCGGTGGGCCGTTGCGCCTGGTGCTGCCGCTGGGTGCCGACGTGAACTATCCAGTGGCCTACACCGTGCAGATCCCGGCGCAGCGCCTGTCCATGACGCGCTGGCTGGAGGAGGGCATGCATGAGAGCGATCCCTTCGCCTGGGCGGGGCGGGTGCCCAGTGCCGCAGCGACGGCGGGGTCGGCGCCAGGGCCCCCAACCGGGTTCGATCCGGACGCCCTGTCGTGGCCGCGCCAGCTCGCGCTGTATCTGCGCCTCGGGTTTCATCACATCGTCCCGGAGGGCACCGATCACATCCTGTTCGTGCTGGGACTGTTCTTTCTCGGGATTACGTGGCGCAAGCTGCTGTCGCAGACGACGGTGTTCACCATCGCGCATGCGACGACGCTGTTTCTATCGATGTACGGCATATTCCGCCTGCCCAGCCACATCGTGGAACCGGCGATCGCGCTCTCCATTGCCTACATCGCCGTCGAGAACGTGTTGCGACCACGGCTCGGTCCGGGTCGACTGGCCATCGTGTTCGGCTTCGGTCTGATCCACGGCCTCGGCTTCGCCAGCAGCCTGAGCGATGTGCCCTTCCCGAAGCATCAGTTCATATTCGCCCTGCTGGGATTCAACTTCGGCGTCGATGCCGGTCAACTGTTCGTCATCGCCGTCGCGTTCGCGCTGGTGGGCTGGTTCCGCAACCGGCCCTGGTTCCGCGCACGCATCGCGATTCCCTGCTCATTGGTGATCGCGGCGATCGGACTGTTCTGGGCCGTGCAGCGCATCGCCGCCGGCTGAAGATGTGCCCTGGCGTTGCTCGGCGTAACATGCCCGCAGGGGGGAAAAGCAATGTCGTCAGCAATCTTGCGCACGGCGGTGGCCGTGGTCGGGGTGTTTGCCTGGGGAGTGGGAGCGGCAGCGCCGCCAGCCGATGCTTCCTGCGACCGGGCCTGCCTCAAAGGCTTCGTCGATCAGTACGTCGAGGCGCTTGCGCACCATGATCCCTCGAAGCTGCCGGTGACCGCGAGCGTCCGCTTCACCGAAAACGGCGCGCAGGTACCGCTCGGTGAGGCCCTCTGGGTCACCTTCACCAAGCCCCTGGGCTATCGGCACGACTTCACTGATCCGCAAAGCGGCCAGATCGCATCGTTCATCACGCTCTTGGAGAACGATTACCCGGACTACATGATGCTGCGGCTGCGGATCCAGAATCACCGGATCTCCGAGATCGAGACCATCATCAGTCGCAACAACCCGCGGGTGGTGGCGATGCCGGCGTTCGATCCGATGTGGGAGGAGGCCGAGCCTGCGGGCAAGCGCCTGACGCGTGCGCAGCTCATCAAGGGCGCGGTCGGCTATGTGACCGCGGTGGCGATGGCCGATGGCAGTCTCGCACCGTTCTCGGATGACTGTTCGCGCACCGAGGTGGGTCTGGTCTCCGCGGTCGGCAAGGGCCGCACGCCACCGGTCGGCGATCCGCCCTCGGCCACGGGAGACCAGTTCCCGGATGCCATTCGTGCCACGCTGGCGTTGAGCTGCGCCGATCAGCTGAATACCAAGGTCTACAGTTTCATCACCGGCTTTGACTACGCCCGGATGCCGCTGGTGGATGTCGAGCGGCAGGTGGTCTTCGGAATTTTTGTCTTCCGGCGGCGCGGCAACATTCCAGGGGTGACTTACCAGGGCAAGTACTACCACTTCCCCTTCGGCATGCGCATGCCCGATGAGAACCTGGCCGGCGAGGCCTGGAAATTCCGTGACGGCAAGATCACGCGGGTCGAGTCCACGTTCCTCGGGAACAATGTCTATCGGGCCGGTACCGGCTGGCCGGGTGGCATGAAAGGGGTGTCACGGCCGATTGGTCAGTAGGGTGTCGCCGTGCTAGCGTTCGCTGCACAACCAGACGGGGGCCGCATGTATCACAGACCGACCGGGCCGCGATCGATTGGTGGCGTACTCGATGACAGCATCCAGCTGTTCAAGGCGTCCTTTACCCGGGCAGTGATCCCGGCGCTGCTGATGAGCGCAGTGGTGATCGTGGAACTGCTGGTTCAAATGATGTCGGGTGCGGCGATCCGGAGATCGGGTGCCCTGGGAGGGCTGATGGGGGCGGGAGCCATGGCCGCGGCCCCCGGTAGCATGGTGCTGTCGCTGGTGGGTTCACTGCTGAACGTGGTGCTTTACGGCGCCATCGTTCTGATCATCATCGGCGTAGCCCGTGGGGACGCGCCGAAATTCGGGGCTGCATTCGCCGCAGCGTGGCGGCGCTTCGGTGCCATGTTGGGCGCCTCCTTTCTCGTTGGCCTGATCGGCGCTCTTGGCTTCGTGCTGGCGTGCATTCCGGTGTTCCTGAACCTGTCCGGGTTGCCCGCCGGTGCGGCATTTCCACAGATCATCGCCCGGCTGATGCCGCAGATACTCGAATCACTGGTGCTGTTCCTGCCGGTGATCTACGTGTTGAGCCGCCTGATGTTGTATAGCGTGCCGCTTCTCGGTGAGTCACAGTCGGCGACCGAATCGATTGCGACCAGCTGGCGTCTGATAGGGGGCAACTGGTGGCGCACGTCGACCGTCGTGTTCGTGCTGGGGCTCATCGTCTACGTCCTCACGTTGATCGTGATTGCGATCGCCGGCACCATCGCCGCATTCGTCGTTGGCGGCGCGGCGACATCCCCGCAGGCCGCAGTCATCGCCGGCGTGATCGTGGGAATCGCGACGGCCACCACCAGGGTGATTTCATCCCCGCTCATTGCCGCAATGTTCGTGGTGATTTACCAGGACCTGCAGCTGCGCAAAGGGGGCGGTGATCTCGAGGCCCGCCTCGGAGCGCTGCCAAAGAGTTGATTGCACGATGATGCGTCGCGGCGTGTGGGCATGGCTTGCATTGACGCTGCTGGCCGTGCCGGCGTGGGGCCCTGCCTGGGCCCAGGGCGCGTCGCCCGCTGATCCGGATGCCGCGGCCAGGGCCGCGATCGGCGAATGCGCGATGCGCATCGACGCGAGGCCCACCGGTCTGGCGCAGGTCGAGCAGCGCTGTCCGGAGTTGCCGTCAGCGCTGCAGGCCGCCGGCATCAGATCCCTGCTCATTGCCAGCTCACGCGATCGGTTCGATCGGAATTCCCTGCTGGCGCTGCGGGCACTGTTGCATCCTGCGCCTGGCGCAGCCCCGGACGTGGGGAAGCTTGCGCCGATTCTTCGCGAGCTGCACCCGCCGGTTGCGACCACCCGCTCCTGGCTGCAACGGCTTTGGGACTGGATCGTCAGGCGATTTACCGGCAAGGAGCCGCCGCCCAACAATGCCTGGTTGAGCGAAATCGTGCGGCAGATGATCAACGCGCGATGGCTGTGGATCAGTCTCATCGGGTGCGCGCTCGTCGCGGTGGTGATCGCGGTGATCGTGGTGGTGGTACGTGAAGTGCGCGCACGGCGCGGACGCATGGATCAACCCGCTGCGGCGCCACGTCCAGGTACCGTGGCCGGTCCCGCTGATTCGCGCCTGGCGTTGCTGCGGCGGGCCCCGCTGGAGCAGCGACCGGCGCAATTGTTCGCAATGCTGATCTCGCGGCTGGTGTCCGCCGGTCGTCTGCCTGCCGACCGCAGTCTCACGCACCGCGAGGTGGTACGTCGGGCACAGCTCGATGACCCCGAGCAGCACCGTTTCATCGATTCGCTGGCGCGCCTGTCAGAGCGACAGATCTACTCCGGCGCGACCACGCTGCCCGAAGGCCTCGAGGAGGTTCTCGCTCGCGGCGAGGACCTTTACACGGTCGGCTGGGCCGCCCCGCGGGCGAATGAATGAAGGAGCGGCTGATCACCCTGGCATTGGCGATCGGCGCGCTGGCGCTGTTCTGGTTGTTGCTGTTCCCCAAACCCGAAGGCCCGTCGCGGGCGCCGCGGCCGATGGCCACGGGTGCCGATGATGAGGGCTACGTTGCCGCGTCCCGGTGGCTGAAGGCCGCCGGGGTTACGACGCGCGAACTGCACAAGCGGTTCGATCAGACGGGCGATGGGTCCCTGGGCAGGTCGGGATCCGGCAACCTTCTGATTACGACGCTGCCGTACGGAGTGAACACCGGTCCGGGCGAGTACCCGGCGCTCGAGCAATGGATCGAGCAGGGCAATGTCATGCTCATTCTCGCGGCGCTCGATGACACGCCCCTGTGGAGCGCGCTCTCATCGAACTTCGCGCCCGAGGTGCAGAAGCTGTCGCGCATCGAGTTCACGGCGCTTACGCCGCCGGCCACCGGCGCCGGCACTGCCGACCAGGGCGGAGTGGCTGCGGTGCTGTCGCTTGCCGGCGCCACGGTGGTGCTGCACCCCAGTGGCCGGATAGGGCTGTTGGACGGAGTGCGGCAGCTGGCGACACTGACGCCGCTGCCTTCCGAGCAATGGCGCGCCAAGGCGATGGACGCGACCCCGGTCCTCGAGCTCGCGCGGCGCGCGGATAGCGCCGATCCGGTGCTTTGGCTCAAGAGTTCGGGTCACGGCGCGATCATCGTCAGTGCCTACGCGAGCCTGTTCACCAATGCCGTGATCGGCAAGGCCGATAACGCCCGGCTCTT
>Ga0302314_10012529_pt1 | contig 14675 bp, 14 predicted proteins | sample III_Palsa_N2_3_FD_200533 | JGI IMG/M metagenome (GOLD analysis project Ga0302314, IMG submission 200533) | Peat permafrost microbial communities from Stordalen Mire near Abisko, Sweden - III_Palsa_N2_3 | ecosystem: Environmental > Terrestrial > Soil > Palsa > Peat permafrost | place: Sweden... | reverse complement strand
ACATGCATCTCTCGGACATGTTGAAGCTGCGTGCCACCCCCGGCGCGGCCGTGTTCCTGTCGCTGACCCAGCGCTGCCCGCTCAAGTGCCGGCACTGCTGCACCGGCTCGCTCATGTCGAGCGAACAGCACGAGGCCTCGATCTTCTCCGACTTCGTCGACACCTTCACCGCGGACTGCCGGCCAGAGACGGTCTACCTCACCGGCGGCGAGGCCCTCCTCAGGCCGGCGCTGGTCTCCGGCATCACCGAGCGGGTGCACGCCGTCGGCGGCAAGGTATCCCTCATCTCCGGCATGTACTTCCTGCGCAACAAGGCGGTGCCGCCTGCTGTGCAGCGCGCCATCGACGGTGTCGACCACTTCACCGCGAGCCTGGACGTCTTCCACGAGGAACAGATCTCCCGCCAGGCGGTCCTCGAATACCTGGCGCTGCTGCTCGACGCCGACAAAGACGTCAGCCTCCAACTCGTCGGCAGCGACGACGACGACCCGTACCTCGCGCAGGCCACTGCGGACGCGGTCCGAATCACCGGCGGCCGCATGCCGATGCTCGTCGCCCACCTCGGACCGGTGGGCCGCGGCAAGGACCTGTTCGAGACGACCGACACAGGCCTGGTGCACGAGTTCGCCGTCGTGGAGCCGCTGCCGTGCCAGATGGCCGCGTGGCCGGTCGTGACCTACGACGGCACGGTCTTCGCCTGCTGCAATCAAGAGGCCGTCGACGAGAAGAGCCCCGGACACCTGAGGGTCGGGCACGCGAGCGAAGGCTGGCCGGTGCTGCTGGAGCGCTACCGGCGGATGCCGTTCATCCGGGCGGTGCGGGTCCTCGGGCCGCGCGTCATCGCCCAGAAGGTCGGGGCGGGCGTGACGAAGGACTTCTGCGGAACCTGCCGGAGCATCCCGGACACGCCCGAGGTGGCCGCGGCGCTCGAAGAGATGACGAGTTCCCCGAGCTTCGTGCGGATCGAGACCGTGGTGCGCCGGCTGAGCCAGGAGCACGTGATCGACGCCGTCGTCAAACGCCACGCCACGAAGCGGTACGCGGAACTGATCCACCTCGGTGAGAAGTGAGGGAACCCATGGTGACAACGAGTGCGCTGCTGCTCAGCCGGATCGAGGCGATGCAGAGCATGCTGCGCCCGAAGCTCGAAAAGTTCTGGCAGACGCCGTACCCGGCCGAGTCCTACATCGACTACGCCGTCATGCTGCACCAAGTGGTGCGCGCCTCGGTGCCGCTGATGGAGCGCGCGCTCGAACGGGCCGCAACCCTCGACGGCGATCCGGTCGCCGAGGCGCTGATCCCGTACTACACCCACCACATCCCCGAGGAGCGCGGTCACGACAGGTGGCTCGTCGAGGATCTCGAGGAGATCGACCCGGCGCTGCTGCCGAGGATCGAGGAGATGCCCTCGCCCGCGGTGGCGGAGATGATCGGCGCGCAGTACTACTGGCTGGAGCACCACCACCCGTCGACGCTGCTCGGTTACATCATGATCGCCGAAAGCACTCCGCCCAGCGAGGCCGGCGTCTCCAAGCTGCGGGACCTGACCGCGCTGCCGGCCGAGGCGTTCCGCACGCTCTACCGCCACGCGCAGATCGACCCGTACCACCGGGCCGACCTGTTCGCCTTCCTGGACGGACTGGATCTGACCGATCGGCAGGTCTCCGACCTGAGCTTGGCGACCACCCACGCCTCGACGGCGTATATCCGGATCTACCGCGAGCTGCAGGGCCGCGCCGACCAGCGGGCCGCGCGCGAACCGGCGATGGCGGCGGCGGCCGGCTGAGAACGAAGGGCTGCCTGCCCGTCCCGGCAGGTACGGCAAGGTGCGCTCTCGGTCAGCAGACGGAGAGCGAGGGTTCGAACAACAATGAGGAGAATGCTCCATGTCCCAGGACCAGAACAGCTTCGACCGCCTGCAAGCCGCGGGCGTGATCACCGGCTCCGACGTGGCCGAATCGCTTCGCCCGGCCCTCGACGGCCTGTCCACCGCAGAGGTGGAGCTGCTGATCGGCATCAACGAGAAGATGGCCGCAGCCCTTCCCGAGGTCGAGGCGCACGAAGACATCACCGGCAACGGAATCTTCTAGCCGCTGCGTACGGTGCCGCCCGCAGCCCTCCGGCATCGCGGGCGGCACCGGTACCGAGCCCCGACCGGAGTGCGCTCCCGGCGCTCTCCCCACGAGTTCCCGCACGAGTTCCCGCACGAGTTTCCCAGCCGGGCCCAGACGGAAAAGGAGTCGGTACCGTGACGGTCCGAGATGGTGCTGCGCGCCGGCGGGACATCGGCACGTATCTGACCGCCTGCTTCGTCTCCGACGTCGGCGACTCGGCGCTGTGGCTGGCCCTCGGGGTCTGGGTCAGGGAGCTGACCGGCAGCTCCTCGGCGGCGGGCCTGGTGTTCCTGGCGTTCATCCTCGGCGGCTTCGCCAGCCCGCTCACCGGGATCCTCGCCGACCGGCTGCCGCGGCTGCCCGCGATCATCGCGACCAACCTGGTGGCGGCCGTCGGCCTCGCGCCCCTGCTGCTCGTGCACGACCGGGGCACGGCCTGGATCGTCTACCCGGTCATGCTCTTCTACGGAGTCGCCGGCTCGCTCGTCACGACCTGCCAGGGCGCGCTGGTGCCGCTCGTCGTCGGGGCGGACTCGCTCGGCCGGGTCAACGGGATCTCCGCGACCCTCAACCAGGTCATCCGGGTGATCGCCCCGGGCGCCGGGGCCGGCCTGTTCGTCTGGCTCGGCGGGCGCAGCGTGGTGCTGATCGACGCTGCGACGTTCGTCGTGGCGGCCGGCCTGCTCACGACGCTGCGCGTACGCGAAGCGCCCCGGCGGCGCGATCCGGAACCGGGCGCCGAGCCTGTCGCCTCAGCCGCTCCGGCCGATGCCGGCCGGGTACGCCGGTTCCTGTCCGAAACCCTCGTCGGCATGCGCCACCTGTGGACCACGCCCGTCCTGCGGCAGCTGATCGCCTCCAGCGTCCTGGCCTTCCTGGTGGTGGGGTTCTTCGAAACTCTCATCTTCGCGATCTCGACCCAGCTTCTGCACCACTCCGCCGCGTTCGCCGGGGCCATGGCCACCGCGCAGGGCGTCGGCGGCATCGGCGGCGCCATCCTCGCGAGCTGGGCGATCAAGCGGCTGCCGCCCGGCGTCCTGGTCGCCCTGGGCTTCGGAATCCTCGGCGTGACCTGCGTCGGCCTGCTCGTGCCGGACAGCACTCTCGCGCTCGTCGCCATGGCGTGCATGGGCGCCAGCGTGCCCTTCGTCACGATCGGTCTGATCACCGCGCTCCAGCTGAACACGCCCGACGCGATCAGGGGCCGGGTGATCGGCGCGTTCCAGCTGTGCGTCTCCGTCCCGCAGTCCGTCTCGATCGCCCTCGGCGCGCTGCTGCTGCCGTTCATCGGCCCGCGCCCGCTGCTCGTCATCGCCAGCGCCGTCCTGCTTCTGGCGTTCCTCTTCCTGGTCACCAGGCCCGAGCAGCGCGCGACGAAGCAGGAAGAGCCCGCGGCCGCTTCGGGAATCGAGCGGGCCCAGCCCCTTCTGATGACCGAGGAGATGACGTGACCGCGGATACCGACACCGGCACCGAGACGAAGAAGCTGCGGCGCCGGGAGGTCGAGCAGGCCCGATTCGTGACCGACGACGCCTCTCTGCTCTACATCACCGACAATTGCCCGGTCGGCTGCCGGCACTGCTCGGTGGACTCCCGGCCCGACAGCCCGCGGATCACGGACGTCGCGCTCTTCGAACGGATGGTCGAGGGGCTGGCGCAGGCGCCGCCCCGGGTCGTGGGCATCACCGGCGGCGAGCCCTTCGTCGAACGCAGAGCCCTGCCCTGGGCGGTGGACCGGCTGGCGCGGGCCGGAAAGCAGATCGTCGTCTACACCAGCGGCGTGTGGGCGGTCAAGGACAAGGCCCAGGACTGGGTGAGCGACGTGCTGGGCAAGTGCTCGTGTGTCTATCTGAGCACAGACGCGTTCCATCAGAGCGGCATGGGTACGGAGCGCTTCCGTAACGCGGCGACGATCATCGCCGGCCACGGGGTGCCCATCGTCGTCCAGGTGATCAGCACGCCGAAGGAGATCGGCAAGGTCGAGTCCCTGCTCGAACAGGCCCTCGGCGAGAGCTGGCGGGACAAGGCGGAGGTCGTCCCGACACCGCTGCTCCTGTACGGCCGGGCGGAGCAGTTGCTCCAGATCGAGCCGCATACGGAGGGCCGCAAGTTCGGCAGGTGCAGGATCGTGCGCAGCCAGGTCGTCCGCTACGACGGCGCAGTCCACGCCTGTTGCAACGAAAGCGTGCTCGGCGGGGCGGGGCCGCAGTGGCTCAGGGCGAGCACCGACACGCCGGAGGAGGTGAGCCGGTCGATGGCCGCGTTCGCCGCGGATGACCTCCTCACGTCGATCGCGACGGACGGCGTGGGCGCGACCATCCAGAAGCGCCCGGAGTTCGCCGACCTCGCGGAGACGAAGTACCGGAACATCTGCGAGGCCTGCTGGGCCATGGCCGACCGCGCACGGCCGGCCGGCTGAGCCTTCGCAGGCACACGAATATGAGTATGAACACGAACATGCGAACGGAGAGGCGGTTTTCACGATGAGCGACGCCAACGACGGCTTCGAGCGGCTGCGGGAGGCAGGCGTGATCGGCTCCGGCCCCGAGACGGAGGCCTACCGCGAAGTCTTCGCCGGGCTCACCGAGGCCGAGACACAGCTGATCATCCGCCTCGATCACAGGATGCTCTCGCTGCTGCCGGAGGTCGAGCCGCACTCGACTCCGGCGGTCGGCGCAGGGCTGTTCTGACTGCGCTGGTCCACGTCGAGGTCCACGTCGAGGTAGCGTGGCCCTGCCTCGCAGAGACGACTGTTATGAGACTCGCGCGTCTTTATCACTCATTCGGGTGGTTTGGGACGCGCGATGTCGTTTCTGGGTGACCTGGCTGGCACCATCCCTGATGTGCGCGGACAGCGATCAGCGCCACGCCATAGACCCCGCTACACGCCCGGGTGGATAGGAATCGTCTCCGTCTGCGGGCAGTCGGGGAAGTCCACCCGATCTGAGGAAGACGCAGCGACCTCGATAAACCTCCTGAGTATCCGGCTCTTGTCGCAATTTGGCCAACCCTCTGTCAGGGTGGTCTCCGGCCCGCACGATGCGCTCGAAAAGCTCTCGCGCGCGGCCGGGGAGCTGGGGGTGCGCAACAAACGACTGCTCTCTCCCTACCCCTACCACAATCGCATGATGGATCCGGTCGCGCGCGAACTCGCGGTCTGTATCGCGGACTTGCCCGTACACTCTCTGATTCGGCCGGTCTACTCGACCCTGCATCGGCGTTATTACCGTCCCGATGACGATGTGTCAGCTTTGATGTCACGTCACCTGGTCATGCCGGTCGCGTTCCTGGAGTCCGTGCGTGCGCTCCACGCCGAGGGGACGGATTTCTTCGTGGAGGCCGGCGCGCTCACCGCGCTCACCGGCATCGTACGGACTGCAGTGGGCCAGATTCACACAGTGGCACCCCTGGACCATGCGGCAACCTCCGAGGAGTTCACCTCGTCCCTGGCGCCCCTCCCCGGCCTGATCCGGCCGACTGGTCGACGTACCGCCGTATCGTCGGCGGCTCGGCGGCATGCGGCGGTGCCGCAGCAGCCGGTAGTGGCGAACGCGGTCGGCCAGCGGCTGGCCGTCACCCGCGCCCGCCATACCGATCGCCCGCGCCAGGTCGGGTGGGTCATCGCCCACGGCACCGGCACCCGGGGCGGGGACACCACCGAACTCAGGGTGCTCCAAGCTGCTGGCAGTGACCGCCGAAAGAGTAGTAGCCGAGACGCTATGACGCCCGGAGTCTGAACAGAGTTAAGGGCTCTGTTATAGCATGAAACTTCCGAGCAAATAGTGATTCACCCGCACGAGTGATGTTCCGACAGCCGTAGCGCCCCTACCTTGGTGGAGGAAGCAGCCCGCGCTTTCTCGAAGACCCTTCGCTGGGCGAAGAACAGGCGAACGACGAGCAGCGGAACGTCGGGTGAGATCCACTACGAGCTGTGTGCTGTCGCTGCGCAGCCAGTTGCTGAATTCCCCATTCCCCATTCCCCATCCGACGACCGTTCGCGGACTTCGTTCCCGTCCACTATGAAGGCGAGGCGAGGAGTGCAGCTGATGAACATGACTCTTCTGAGACATCCCGCGTTGCTGTTTCCCGGGCAGGGTTCGCAGGGCCTTGGCATGGGCGCGGCCTGGCAGAACGATCCCGTATGGTCGCTTGTCAAGGAGGCAGAGAGCATCCTCCAGCGCCCGCTCGAACCGATGCTGCTGGATGCTGGAACTGCTCCCTCTTCGACCACGGAAGCACAGTTGTCCGTGGTGCTGTGTTCGATGATGTCCTGGAACGCACTGGCGCCCGCCTTGGCCCAGAACAAGAGTGTGACGCCTATGCTGGCCGGTCACTCGCTGGGGCTGGTCTCCGCGTTGTACGCCGCGGGGGTTCTCACAGCCGCGGATACCGTACGGGTCGTGGCACTGCGCGCCCGCCTCACCGAGGCCGCCTGTGACGGAACGGGCGGCATGACGGCACTGATGCTGGGCATCGACGGGGCCGTGGAAGCATGCGCAGGCGTCCCTGATTGCTGGGTCGCCAACGACAACGCGCCATCGCAGACGGTCATTTCGGGCAAGCACACGGGACTACGGGTCGCGGAGGCGGCCGCTACCGCCCTGGGGGCGGGCGATATCACTGCGCTCGACGTCGCCGGCCCGTTCCATACGCCGCTGATGCACGAGGCGTCCACGGAATTTCTGACCGGGCTGCGCGATATTCCGTTCGGCAGAGCGCGCCGGGTGATTGTTCACAACGCACGCACGCACCTGCCCGGCGCCACCGGTCCCGAAGCATGGCGTGAACTCGTCGCCACCGACCTGACCACCCCGGTCTGCTGGCGCGACACCCAGTACGCACTCGCCGGCTTGGGAGCCGACTGCATCGTCGAAGTGGGCTATGGCCGCACTCTGACCGGCCTGGCCAAACGCACGCTGGGGCGAGAACGGCTCTACAACGCCGCGTCGCCCGACGCCTGCGAAACTGTCTCGGCACTCGTCCGGGCGCCTGACCCCACCGGCCCGGCACGACCTGTGAAGACGGGCACCTGCTGATGACGGGGCGGGGCTCCGGCTCCAGGATCGCTCTGGTCACCGGCGGATCGCGGGGGATCGGCGCCGGTATCGCGGCCGCGCTGGCCCAGGCGGGGCACCAGGTTGCGATCGCCTACCGGCAAGACCGGGCCTCGGCCGCTGAAACCGCCGCCGGGACCGGCGCTCTGCCGGTGCGCGCCGATGTCACCGACCCCGTGCAGGTCGACACCCTGTTCAACGAGGTGGGTGAGCACTTCGGTTCGGATGTGCAGATCCTGGTCAACTGTGCGGGCCTGCTGTCCGACGCGCTTGTCGGCGAGATGACCACCGCGCAGTGGCACGCCGCGCTGGAAGTGAACCTCACCGCCCCTTTCCTGTGCGCGTCCCGCGCCGCCGCGGGAATGGCCACCGGGCGGTGGGGCCGGATCGTCACCATCGGGTCGGCGGCCGGCGTTCTCGGGTCGGCCGGGCAGGCGAACTACGCGGCGGCCAAGTCGGGACTGATCGGCTTGACCAGATCACTCGCCCGGGAACTGGGCCCGCACACGACCTGCAATCTGGTCGTCCCGGGCCCCGTGGACACCGCGATGATCAGCCATCTGACCGACAAACGCCGACGCCAACTCGCCGACATGATCCCGCTCAAGAGGTTCGGGACCGTCACCGAAGTGGCCTGTGCCGCCGCCTTCCTGTGCTCGGAGGAGGCCGGCTTCATCACCGGCGCCATACTGCCCGTGGACGGCGGGATGACCATGGGCCATTGATCCGATCCACCCCCCCCGTTCCCCTTACCTCCGTTCTCCTTACCCGGCCGCGACCCGTACGCGGCGGCGCAGCCCACCACACCCCCAGGAGTACCTGCCATGAGTGACACCCGTCCCGACAGCTCGATCTCCCACGCCGTCATCGAAGTCCTGGTGAACATCCTCTCCGTCTCCGAAGACCAGGTGACGCCTGAATCGCGACTCGTCGAGGATCTGGACGCCGATTCCCTGGACTTCTCCGAAATCGCCGCGGCGCTCAACGCCCGTGGATTGCGGGTGGACAAGGCCGCTGTGAAGTCCCAGGCCACAACGGTGGCCGACCTCATCGCACTGGTCGACTCACCGTCCGGGTCGGTCTGATGGGCGCGCAGCCGGGCAGAAGATCCGTGGCGGTCACCGGGGTGGCCACCACCACGCCGGCCGGAGACCGGGTCGAAGAGTTGTGGCGCGTGCTCATCGAGGCCGAGGGGACCCTGGCCGGTAAGTTCGGGACGCCGGACGACGAGCGTGGAATCCCTGGATTCGCCTGCCGGGTGCCGGCCGCCGTCATCGAACGCCAAGGTGCGGGCCGGCTGGGCAGATTGAGCCGGCGCCTGGACCCGGCTACCCGGCTGGGCGTGTACACCGCGCTCGACGCCTTGACCGACGCTGCTCTGGTCGACCACCTACCCGGCGCGGACCACGACCGGACCGGCCGGTTCGCGGTGGTCGCGGGTACGGCGTTCGGTGCTTCCACCACCGTGGAGGCGCCGGAGCGGGGCACCTTGTTCGTGCCGATGGCCATGCACAACGCGCTGGCCGCCGCGATCAGCCTCGCGACGGGTTTCACCGGCCCCTCGCTGGCGGTCAGCGCCGCCTGCGCCACCGGCGCGGTCGCCGTCGGCGAAGGCGTCAGGCTCATTCGCGACGGCCTCGCCGACGTCGTCGTCGCGGGCGGAGCCGAACTGCTCACCGCCAGGACGCTGGCCGGGATCGGCGCCAGCGGCGCGCTGTCGGGCCGCCGCCATGGACCGCTGCGTTCCGCACGGCCGTTCGACGCCGGCCGGGACGGAACGGTGGCCTCCGAAGGCGCGGCGTTCGTGGTCCTGGAGAGTCTCGACCACGCGGCCGGCCGGGGCGCCCGGGAGTACGGCCGGATCAGCGGCTACGCCACCAACTGCGACGCCCACCACCTGACCAGTCCCAGCCCGGGAGGCCGGGTCGCGGCGACATGCATGCGCGCCGCCCTGGCCGACGCTGGCATCGACGCCGCGGATGTGGCGCACGTCAACGCCCACGCCACGTCGACCATGGTCGGGGACGCGGCCGAGGCCCGGGCGATCGCAGCGGTCTTCGGCCCCCGGCGGGTCCCGGTCACCGCCAACAAGGGCGTCACCGGCCACATGATGGCCGCCTCGGGCGCTGCGGAGGTGGTCATCTGCCTGCTCTCCCTCGCCCGCTCCATGGCGCCGCCGACCGCCAACACGGTCGCAGTCGACGACGACCTGGAGATCGACCTGGTCCTGGGCCGGCCCCGGCCGCTGTCGGCCGGCGCGGCGCTGTCCAACTCGTTCGGCTTCGGCGGCCACAACGCCGCTCTCGTCCTCACCTCCGCGGCCGCGACGCCGGAGCAGCCATGACCGGGCCCGGACAGTCCCTGGACCATCTGGGCCGCCGCCGGGTCGTCCTGACCGGCATCGGCATGGTCACCCCGGCCGGCTGCGACCTGGACACGTTCACGGACACGGTCATGGCGGGCAGGCCGACGGCCGCACCGGTCACCCGGTTCGACCCGTCCCGGCTCCCCACCCGATTCGCCTGCCAGGTCAGCGGTTTCGACCCCGGCCGATATCTGTCCGGCAAAGACCTGCGTCGGGCGGACCTGTTCGCCCAGTACGCACTGTGCGCCGCGTTGGACGCCCTCGCCGATGCCGGGACACCGTCCTGCGCTCCCGTCCGGGGCGGCATCGTCTGCGGCTCTTCGTTCGGCGGGGCCCACTCTTATGCCGTGCAGGCGCTCAACTGCCGTGACCGGGGCCCCACCGAGGTGAGTCCTCTGACGACCACCTTGTTGATCCCGAATTCCGCTGCGGCGTTCATCGGTATGAAGCTGGACTGGCACGGGCCCTCCATCACCTTGTCCACCGCCTGCGCCTCCGGGATCGACGCGATCAGCACGGGGGTCGGCCTGATCCGTGACGGCCGCTGCGACCTGGTCCTGGCCGGCGCCACCGACTCCGCCGGGGTGAGCGAGGTGATGATGGCAGCCTTCTGCCAATCTGACGCGCTCTCCACCCGCAACGACGACGTCGCCACCGCGTCCCGCCCGTTCTCGGTCGGCCGCGACGGCTACGTCATGGGCGAAGGCGCGGCCTTCCTCGCCCTGGAACCCCTCGACGGCGCACTGGACCGGGGGGCGAGGATCTACGCCGAGATCGCCGGAACCGCGCAGAGCACTGACAGCCACCACCTGACCGCACCGAATCCGACCGGGAAGTGGGTTACCACCTGCATGAACACCGCGATCACCGATGCCGGGCTCACCTGCGCGGACATCGGATCGATCAACGCGCACGGGCCGTCGACCCCGCTCGGCGACGCGATGGAGGCCCGCGCGCTGATCGCCGCCTTCGACGGCGCGCCCCCGCCGGTCACGAGTTCCAAGGGCGTCTTCGGCCATCTGATGGGGGCATCGGGCGCCGCGGAAGCCGCCGTCGCCGCCCTCACCGTCTACCGGGGCCTGGTCCCGCCGACCGCCGGCCACGAGAAGCTCGCCGAGGACTGCGAAGGGCTGGACGTGGTGACCGGGGGAGCGCCGCGGTACACCGGATGCCTGCCGGTGCTGTCGAACTCCTTCGGCCTGGGCGGACAGAACTCCTGCGTCATCCTGGCCCCACCCGGATACAGGTCCCTGTCATGACGGGAGCCTTCGCGGACAAGGTGATCCTGGTCACCGGCGGCGGACGCGGGATCGGCCGCCATATCACCCGGGCATTCGCGCGCGAGGGCGCGGAGGTCATCGTCAACTGCTTCCGGGACCCCGACACCGCCCGGCAAACCGTCGACGAACTGTTGGACAGCGGCTGTAAAGCGCGCCTACTCCCTGGCAACATCGCCGACCGAAACTGTGTCACCGCCCTGTTCGAGGAGATCGCCGACCACCACGACCGCCTGGACTGCCTGGTCAACAACGCCGCCGCAGGCCGGTTCACCGCACTGGACACGGTCCGCGAACGGGACTGGCTCCGGGCCCTGTCCACCAACGCGGCCGGGCCGCTGTGGTGCGCACAGGCGGCTCGGCCCCTGCTTGAGAGGGCGCAGGCGCCGGCCATCGTGAACGTGTCCTCGTCCGGAGCCGGGGCCGTACTGCCCGCCTACACGGCCACAGGCGCCTCCAAGGCCGCACTCGAAGCGCTCACCCGCTACCTGGCCGTCGAATACGGGCCCGCCGGGATCCGGGTCAACGCCGCCTCGGGCGGCCTGATCGAAGGAGACGCCAGAGCCGGAATGCCCGGCAACGACCTCCTGGAAGCCGCCGTCCGTGCCGCCACCCCCCTGCGCCGGATCGGCACACCCGACGAACTCGCACAGGTCGTGCTGTTCCTCGCCTCCCCGGCCGCGAGCTGGATCACCGGGCAGGTCCTGCATGCCGACGGCGGCCTGTCGATCACCCACCCGGCATACGCCTCGATGATGACGCACTGAGAACCGCGAGGGAGACAAACCATCATGACCAGTGGCACCACCACTCCTGCAACCCTCTCGGTTCCGCCCCTCGACCTCCAACTGCCCGCCGACATCAGACCGCGCCCCACCGCCGAGCAGGCGTCCGGGCCGGACGTACTGCTGACAGGTGCGACTGGCTATCTGGGCCCGTACCTGTTGCGGGAACTCCAAAGCCGCACCACGGGAACGGTCCGGTGCCTGGTGCGTGCCGACGACGACCGAGCGGCGAGCGCCCGACTGGCCGCGCGCTGCGCCGAGGTCGGAGTCCCCACCCGGCAGGTCGCCGCTGTCGCAGGCGACTTCACCCTCCCCCGATTCGGACTGGAGGACGAGCGCTACCGAGCCCTGGCCGACCAGACAAGCACTGTCTACCACTGCGGCGCGTCCACGAATATGAACGACCCCTACCAACTGGCGCGGATCCCCAACGTGCAAGGAACGGTCGAGATACTGCGGTTCGCCGCGCACGGGCCGGTCAAGGCGGTGCACCACGTCTCGACGATGGCGGTGTTCATCTCCGTGCGTGCCTGCGGGATCGACGTGATCGACGACGAGAGCGCACCGGCAGTGGCGTACTCGGGCACATTCGGATACCCGGCCTCCAAATGCGTGGCCGAGGAACTCGTCCGCCAAGCCGCCGTACGCGGCGTCCCCGCCGCGATCTACCGCCCGCCGTTCGTCCTGGGCGACAGCGCCACCGGTATGACCAGCCCGGGCGAGCCACTCAGCACCCTCATGAAGGTGTGCGTCCAGCTGCACGCGGCCCCGGGCACGCTGCCGCACGTGCCGGTCTGCACCGTCGACCACGCCGCCCGCATGATCGCGGCCCTGGCCCCGCAAGCAGCGCGAACAGAGCAGCCGCAGGTCTTCAACCTCCATGATCCGGCTCCCTTCCCGCTCACCGACGCGCTCCACGCCCTGCGCCGGGCCGGGCATGAGATCACATCCGTGCCGGTTGATGATTGGCTGGAACTGCTGGCCGCCAACCGACGCGTCCAGCCCGCCCGATCGCTCTACACGATGTTCGACATGCTCCCCTACTTGGTAAACGCCACTCCCGAGCACCGGCTGCCAGACCTCACCCCATCTCGCACCGCGAACCTGCTCGCCGCCCACGGGATAGTCGCCCCTCCAACGGACGAAGCGTACTTGGACAGGCTCACCAGCTGGCTGTTTTCCTCTGGGCGGAGCTGAGTCACGGGCCGTAGAGCCACTCAGGTGAACCTCGAAGGCAGGGATGCGTCTATGCCAGCCAGAGGTTACTTGACGTGTGATAGTCGTCACTTAGGGCAACATTCATGGCTTCCACGCTCCCTTTCCCCGGAGTGCGGCAAACGTTGCCGCAGACACCATTCCTAGGAATCGTCGACCCTGAGGCCAGGTGCCGGCGGCTGAGAAAGGACTACGCGAAATGAAGCGCAAGGCCGTCCTGAGTGCCACTGCCACTGCCGCCGTCGCGGCCTTCACTCTCGGTGTCGCCGGGTGCTCCTCGTCGTCCTCAAGCCCGAACTCCTCGGGTAGCGCGGCCTCCGGCGTGCAGGTGGGGGTCATCCTGCCGGACACCGTCTCCTCCGCCCGCTATGTGAACGCGGACGCTCCGGCGCTCACGGCGGAGTGCAAGGCCAAGGGTCTCGACTGCGACATCCAGAACGCGCAGGGCTCCCCGGCCACCCAGCAGTCGCTCGCCGACAAGATGATCAACACCGAGCACGTCCAGGTCCTGATCCTCGACCCGCTCAACCCCACCGTCGGCGGGGCGATCGAGAAGGAGGCGCACACCGCGGGCGTCAAGACGATCGACTACGACCGCCTCGACACGGGAGCCTCTCCCGACTACTACGTCTCCTACGACAACGTCCTGGTCGGTGAGCTGCAGGGCAAAGCCCTGGTCTCGGCCGTGCAGACGCAGGCGATCACCAACCCGGACGTCGCCATCCTCAACGGCGCCCCCACCGACCACAACGCGACGCTGTTCAACCAGGGCTACATGTCCGTGCTCCAGCCGCTGATCACCGCCGGCACCTGGAAGGAGTCGGGGCAGCAGTCGGTGACCAACTGGGACAACCCGACCGCCGGCACCGACTTCACCGCCATGTACAACAAGGACCACAACATCAACGTGGTCATGGTCGCCAACGACGGCATGGCCAACGCGGTCATCCAGGACCTCAAGAACCTGGGCATCGCCGGCAAGGTCGCCGTCTCCGGCCAGGACGCCTCGGCGGTCGGTCTGCAGAACATCCTGTCCGGCTACCAGTCCTTCTCGATCTACAAGGCGGCCAAGGGCGAGGCCCAGCCGTCCGTGGACCTGGCCGACCAGATCATCAAGGGCGACGTCACCATGACGTTCACCACGACGGTCGACCCGACGAACAACGAGAAGATCAAGTCGATCCTGGAAACGCCGGTCGTGATCACCAAGTCGAACATCGACCTGCCGATCAAGGGCGGCGACGACAAGCTCTCGGACGTGTGCACGACCGCTTTCGCCAGCGCCTGCGCGGCTGCGGGCCTGCAGTAACGGTTCGCCATCCCGGCCGCGCCGTTCCCTGGCGCGGCCGGGATGTCCGGCCCACTTCACGTGCGGTGCGAGCGAAAGCTGAAGAAACATGAGTGAGACGCAGGAGCCGGTACTACGACTGCGTGGGATCACCAAGTCGTTCGGCCCGGTCGACGTGCTCAAGGGCGTCGACTTCGAGGCCCGCCGAGGCCATGTCACCGCACTGGTCGGTGACAACGGCGCGGGCAAGTCGACGCTGGTCAAGTGCATCGGCGGCACCTACTCCATCGACGACGGCGAGTTCCTGTTCGAGGGCAAGCCGGTCACGGTGCGCGGCCCGCGCGACGCCTCGGCACTGGGCATCGAGGTCGTGTACCAGGATCTGGCCCTGTGCGACAACCTGGACATCGTCCAGAACATGTTCCTCGGCCGCGAGGCCCTGAACGCCAAGACCCGCACCCTGGACGAGCCGGACATGGAACTCCAGGCGGGGCAGGCGCTCGCCTCGCTGTCCGTGCGCACGGTCACCTCCGTGCGGCAGAAGGTCTCCAGCCTGTCCGGCGGCCAGCGCCAGACC
>Ga0302314_10012528_pt1 | contig 14675 bp, 8 predicted proteins | sample III_Palsa_N2_3_FD_200533 | JGI IMG/M metagenome (GOLD analysis project Ga0302314, IMG submission 200533) | Peat permafrost microbial communities from Stordalen Mire near Abisko, Sweden - III_Palsa_N2_3 | ecosystem: Environmental > Terrestrial > Soil > Palsa > Peat permafrost | place: Sweden... | reverse complement strand
TGTCGGTCCGCGGAAAGGATCCCGTGGCGGGGCCGCGCTGCGGCTGCCAGGACTGCTGACCACCGACCGCATCCATCGTCCCGGTCGCATCCATCGGACCTGTCTGCGGCCGCGGCATCGGACCGGTAGGCAACCAAGGCTGCGAACCCGTGGCGGAACCCGGCCGCTCGCCGGCGCCCCAGCCCGACATGGACCCGTCGTTGCCCTGCTGCCAGGGCCCGGTTCCGGCCACCGGCAGGGAGCCGCTGCCAGCCAGCGACAGGGGCCTACCGGCAGCCACTGGCATCGGTCCTGTCGCCGCCCGTGGCATGGGCCCGGTGCCGACGTCGCGTGGCGCTCCTAGATAACGGGGCGGTCCCTCGTAGCCAGGTTCGTAGAAGGGAGCGGCCTGAGGCGCTCCGGCCGGGACCGGCGCGGCCAGCATGGGAGCCGGTGCGGCCAGCATGGGGGCCGGTGCGCGCATGACGCTGACCGGCGCCGACAGCACGGGCTCCGACGCCACGGACAGCACGGGGCTCCGCTGCCCGATGCCAAGAGAGGCGCCAACCTGGGCGAACATGGCCGCCGCGCGCAGGGGGGCGGACGCGGAGCTCGCCGTCATATCAACCGCGGGCCCGCTCAGCTTCTCCTTGGGCCGCAGCGAGTTCGACAGAATCCGCACCGCGAGCCCGACCGCGACGAACGCCACGAGGAATCCGTAGCTCCAGTCGACGTAGGGCTTGCCCGGGCGGCCGCCGAGCAGTCCGTGCCACACACCGAACACGAACGCGACGTAGGACGTGTAGTGGATCGCCCGCCAGCGCCAAGCATTACCGCTCGCATTGAACCGACTACGCATGATGCCCGTTATAACCAGCAAGATGATGAGGTCGGAAGCGATGGTGCCGAGGCCGATGTAGAAGGTGCGGAATGGCGACAGGAATGGAACCACAGCGTCGAGCACATGCACACGCTGCGCGAGTATCTCGGTGACGATGTGGATGATCAGGAAGGTCACCGCGCCGAAGGACGCGGCCCGGTGTGCCGCCTGGATGAAGACCCGACGCCCCGGGTTCATGAACATGCGGTCGGTTGCGACGAGCCCGAACCCGACCGACGCGCACAGCGCGATCAGCGCGAAGACACCGGCGTAGAAGAGCATGAAGTGCTGAGTAGCCGCGTCAACGACACGGCCGATGCTGGTCAGTGCCAGGAACGCGACGATTACGACGATGCCAGCTATCGCGACGGTGTAGATCTTCGTCGCGTGTTCTGCAGCAACGCCGCCACTGGACGGGCGTGCGTGCTCACGGCCGTGTGAACGGCTGCGAGTGGTGGCCAAGAGTGCCTCCTCGACAGTCGGTGCAGGTAAATGCACGTAGCGCATAGGTTCGCCGCGTGCCCGCCACCGCGTCGAATTGCGCTACTGAGCCGTTTGACAGTATCAGCGAGGATAACCATTGGGACACGAATCGATATATATCGTCAATGTTAACTAGCTAATGCTGCGCTTCGTCCGTGACAAAATCGGACTTCCTTCACGAAAAAGGCACATAGCTCCGGAGATGCCGCGCCCCTGAGCGGCGTCGCCGTACCCTGCTGTCGACGGCGACAGCGTGTTGCGGAGAGAGCGGGCGAATCATGATCCTGACACCCTCGGGCCAGCCGGACATCGACGCGCTCGCGCATGAGCTGGAGAGCGACGGCGTCTCGCTGCTGCTTGGCACCGCCCTCGACCTCGCCGGCGTGACCCGGGTCAAGGGGGTCCCGGTTCGACGGCTGCGGAGCTTCTGCGAGTCGGGCATGGGGGCCTCCCCGACCTGGAACGTCTTCTGCGTCGAGAACGGGGTGGCGACCACCCCGGCCATCGGCGTTGTCGGCGACCTGCGGCTGCGCCTCGACCCCACCGAGGTCCGCGTCATCGACGACGGGCTTGCCTGGGGACCGACGAGCTATCACGGACAAGACGGCAGTCCCTCTCCGCTATGCGCACGGGGACGGCTCGCGGAACTCGAGCGCCGCGGCGCCGAGCTCGGCCTGCGCCCGCTGATGGGCACCGAGATCGAGTTCACCCTCGTCGCGCCGGACGGCTCGCTGCTCGGCGCCGCGGGCTGGGCCGCCTACGGCATGAGCGCCGCGGTCGAGCGGCGGTCCTTTCTTGTCGATCTCACCGAGACGCTCGAACGGGCACGGGTCGGCGTTGAGCAGATCCACCCCGAGTACGCGACCCAGCAGTTCGAGGTCTCCTTCGCGCCGCGGACACCGGTGGCCATGGCCGACACGGGCATACTGGCCAGGATCCTCATCGCCCTCGTCGCCGCGCGGCACGGCCTCGGCGTCTCGCTCTCTCCGGTGCCCGCCCCGGGCGGTGGGGGCAATGGAGCGCACCTGCACCTCTCACTCAGCCGCGATGGCGCCAACCTCTTCTCGACGGGCAAAGGACCGCACGGCCTGACCGACGAGGGCGGTTCCGCCATCGCCGGCACCCTTGATCTGCTGCCCGAGCTGATCGGCATCTACGCCGGCTCGGTGCTCTCGGGCTCGCGCCTAGTGCCGAACTCCTGGTCGGGCGCGGCCGCCTGCTGGGGCCTTGAGAACCGCGAGGCGGCGGTGCGCTTCATCGCGGGAACGCAGGGCAATCCGCACGGCGCCAACATCGAGCTCAAGGTCGTCGATCCAAGCGCCAACCTCTATCTCGCCGCCGCGGCGTTCCTCGGCTCGGCGCTCAGCGGCATCGAGCGCGGGCTGACGATCCCGGCCGAGGTCACCGAGAACCCGGCAGGCCTGCCCGGCTTCGACGAGATCAGGCTCGCGACGGCTCAGGATGAGAATCTCGACCGGCTCGCGAACTCTGCGGTCGCCCGTGAGCTCTTCGGTAAGGAGATCATCGACGGCGTCGTGGCCGTACGCCGGCATGAGGCCAGCGTCTTCAAGGATTCGACCCAGGACCAGATCGCGGCGGCGCTCCGACTTGCCTGGTCCTGATGACGATCGCGACATCCTCGCTGGGCTCGACGGAGTTCCGGCCGCTCTCGCCGCGGCGGCGCGCGATCTCGCGCTTGTAGACCACCACGTTCATGGCTGCTTCGTCGACCCGATCGACCGCGGGGTCTTCGAGGAGTCCTTCAATGAGGCCTCCGCCGATCCCATCCCCGATTTCATGACCCAGTTCGACTCGCAGCCGGGCTTCGCGTTCAGGCGCTGGTGCGCCCCGCTGCTCGGCCTCGAACCGCACGCGCCCGCAGATGAGTACTGGGCGGCGCGCAGCGCCATCGCGCCCGCGGAGCTCAACCGCCGCCTGTTGCGGGCCGCCGGGGTCGAACACTGGGTGATGGACACCGGGTACAGCTCGCGGCCGATCACCACGCCCGCGCAGCTCGCCGAGGAGGCCGGCTGCGCGACGAGCGCGATCGTCAGGCTCGAAGCCGTTGCCGAGGCACTGGTCCGCGACGGGGTTACCCCGAATGAATTCCCCGAGGCGTTCCGCGCGGCGCTGCGCGAGGCGGCGGCAAGCGCGGCGGGCTTCAAGACGGTCCTCGCGTATCGGACCGGCTTCGACATCGACTGGTCGGCGCCGGCCGACGACGCCGTGGTCGTTGCGGCCAAACGCTGGACCGCGGCAGGCAGCACGAGCCCGCGGCTCGTTGACCCCGTTCTTGAGGCCTTCGTCATCCACGCGGCCATCGCCCTCGGGCGACCGCTACAGATCCACGTCGGGTTCGGCGACCGGGACCTCGACCTGCATCGCGCCAACCCGATGCTGCTACTCGGCCTGCTCAGGCAGCAGCACGTCATGTCGACGCCGATCATGCTGCTGCACTGCTACCCCTACCATCGCGAGGCCGGCTATCTGGCACAGGCCTTCAACAACGTGTATTTCGACGTCGGACTCGGCGTGAACTACATCGGCGCGCAGAGCAAGCAGCTGATCGCCGAGTCACTCGAACTCGCGCCGTTCGCGAAGCAGCTCTACTCCTCCGACGCCTTCGGCCTGCCCGAACTCCACCTCGTGGGGTCGATTCTCTGGCGGCGCGCGATGGCGCAGGTCATCGGGCGCTGGGCGACGGAGAGCGCGTGGTCGCAGGCCGATGGCATCCGCGTCCTTGCGATGATCGGCTCAGACAACGCCCGCCGCGTCTACCGGATCTAAAGCTCCGCCGCTACAAGCTCTGCGATCTGCGCTGTGTTGAGCGCGGCACCCTTGCGCAGGTTGTCACCGCAGACGAAGAAGTCGATGGCGTGGGGGTCGTCGAGGGACTCGCGGACCCGGCCGACCCAGGTCGGGTCGGTGCCCACCACGTCGGCGGGCGTCGGGTACTCGCCGCGCTCCGGCTCGTCGTTGAGCACGATGCCAGGCGCGCTGCGCAGCGTCTCCCAGGCGGACTCCCTGCCGACCGGCCGCGAGAACCGCGCGTGCACCGCGACCGAGTGCGTGGTGACCACGGGGACCCGGACGCAGGTGGCGTTGACCCGCAGCGACGGCAGGCCGAGGATCTTCCGCGACTCGTTGCGGATCTTGAGCTCCTCCGACGACCAGCCCGCCTCCTTCAGCGAGCCCGCCCACGGCACGACGTTCAGCGCGAGCGGCGCGGGGAACGGCCCGAGGTCGCCGACCGCGGCGCGCACGTCGCCCGCGCGCTGGCCGAGCGTCCGGGTGCCGCCCACCTTCTCGAGCTGCCCGTAGAGCGTGTCGATGCCCGCCTGCCCCGCACCGGAAGCGGCCTGGTAGGAGGCCACCACCAGCTCCTCAAGGCCGAAGACCCGGTGCAGCGCGCCCACCGCGACGATCAGCGACAGCGTGGTGCAGTTCGGGTTCGCGATGACACCCTTCGGCCGCACAAGCGCGGCGCCCGGGTTCACCTCAGGCACCACGAGCGGCACCTCGGGGTCCATGCGGAACGCACCCGAGTTGTCCACGCAGACGGCACCGCGCGCGGCGGCGACCGGCACCCAGGCGGCGGATACCTCGTCGGGCACATCGAACATGGCGACGTCCACGCCGTCGAAGGCCTCCGCGGAGAGCGCGATGACCTCGGTCTCGACGCCGCGAACGGAAAGCAGCCGCCCGGCGGAGCGCGGCGAGGCGATCAGCCGGATCTCTCCCCAGACGTCTTTCCTGGTGGAGAGCAGGTCGAGCATGACCGTGCCGACGGCGCCTGTCGCGCCGACGACGGCAAGCGTGGGCCGCACCGCGGCGGAAGCGCCGCTCATCGGCCCGACCCGCCGTACACGACGGCCTCGACCTCATCGGCGTCCAGGCCGAACGACTTGTGCGTCGCGTTCACCGCGACGTCCACGTCGGACTGGCCGACCACGACCGAGATCCTGATCTCCGAGGTGGTGATCATCTGGATGTTCACCCCGGCCTCGGCCAGCGCGGCGAAGAACTTGGCGGACACGCCCGGGTGCGAGCGCATCCCGGCGCCGATCAGCGAGACCTTGCCGATGCGGTCGTCGTAGAGCAGCTCCTGGAAGCCGACCGTCTGCTGAGCGGCATCGAGCACGTCGAGCGCCTTCTGCCCGTCCGCACCAGGCAGCGTGAACGAGATGTCCGTGAGTCCCGTCGCGACCGCCGACACGTTCTGCACGATCATGTCGATGTTGATGCCGGCCTCGGCGATGATGCCGAAGATCCGCGCGGCCGAGCCCACCTTGTCCGGCACGCCGACCACGGTGATCTTCGCCTCGGTCCGGTCGTGTGCGATCCCGGAAATGATGGCCTGCTCCATACCGGCTTCCTCCGACTCGTTCCCAGACTGCTCGCTGACCCAGGTGCCTATCTTGTCGCTAAACGAGGACCGCACGTGGATCGGCAGACCGTACCGTCGCGCGTACTCGACGCACCGCGGCATAAGCACCTTCGCGCCGCACGCGGCCATCTCCAGCATTTCCTCGTACGAGATCCGCGCGAGCCGACGGGCGCCGGCCACCAGACGGGGATCCTCGGTGAACACGCCGTCCACGTCGGTGTAGATCTCGCACACGTCGGCGTGCAGCGCGGCGGCGAGCGCGACCGCCGTGGTGTCCGAGCCGCCACGGCCGAGCGTGGTGATGTCCTTGGTGGTCTGCGAGACGCCCTGGAACCCGGCCACGATCGGGATCGCGCCCTCACCGATCGCGGAGGAGATCCGGCCCGGGGTGACGTCGATGATCCGCGCCCGGCCGTGCACGTCATCGGTGATCACGCCGGCCTGTGATCCGGTGAAGGACCGCGCCTCCATGCCCAGGGTGGCGATCGCCATGGCGAGCAGCGCCATCGAGATGCGCTCACCCGAGGTAAGCAGCATGTCAAGTTCGCGCCCAGGCGGCGCGGGGGTCACCTGATTGGCCAGGTCGATCAGCTCATCCGTCGTGTCCCCCATCGCGGACACGACGACCACAACCTGATTCCCAGCCTGCCGAGTGGCGACGATGCGCTTAGCTACGCGCTTGATGCCCTCCGCGTCGGCTACCGAGGAACCACCGTATTTCTGCACGACAAGGGCCATCAGGACGCGCCGCTCCTCCCAGGTATCTGTAAGCGGACCGCAGAGGAGTCTACCGTTTTCTCCCGGGGGGGACAGCCCTCCCGCATGGGGGGCTCCCGCCCCCCATCCCCCCTGGCCCCCGTAACCCCCCGATGCGCGCCCGATGGCAAAAACCGCCATCGTATCAGGCGCGCAGCCCCGGCAAGACACCCAATTCTTTAGACGTCGAGCAGCCGCCGCCCGGAGAAGGCGCGGCCGAGGGTCACCTCGTCCGCGTACTCAAGGTCGCCGCCAACCGGCAGCCCGCTGGCCGGCCTGGTGACCCGGATGCCCATGTGCTTGACGAGCCGAGCGACGTAGGTCGCGGTCGCCTCGCCCTCCAGGTTCGGGTTGGTCGCCAGGATCAGCTCGGTGACCGCGCCGTCGGCGAGCCTGGTCATCAGCTCTTTTATCCGCAGGTCGTCGGGGCCGATCCCGTCGATCGGGCTGATCGCGCCGCCGAGGACGTGGTAACGGCCGCGGAACTCGCGGATCTTCTCCACCGCCGCGACATCCTTGGGCTCCTCGACGACGCAGATGACCGTGGGGTCACGCCTGGTGTCGCGGCAGATCCGGCATTCCTCTGCCTCGGCCACGTTCCCGCAGATCCGGCAGAACCGCACCTTCTCGATCACCTCGGTGAGCGCGGCGGCCAGGCTCCGCACGTCCGCAGGGTCGGCGCTGAGCAGGTGGAACGCGATCCGCTGCGCGCCTTTGGGCCCGACGCCCGGAAGTCGGCCGAGCTCGTCGATCAGGTGCTGGATGACGCCTTCGTACATGCGCGACCGCTAGTCCTTCTTGTCTTCCTCGTCGAACTCTTCGTCATCGAGGTCTTCGTCGTCAAGCTCGTCTTCTTCGTCGTCCTCATCGTCGTCGAAGTCGTCGCCGGAGTCCGCACCGGCCGCGAGCCCGCCGAACGAGGGCAGGCCGAGGCTGGACAGGTCGAAGCTACCGCCGCCGAACCCCCCGGGGAGCCCGCCGGGGAGCCCGCCGCCGAGCGCACCAAGCTGGCGCTGCTGAAGGTCGACGGCCGAATCCCAGGCATCGCGCGCCGCGGCGAGCACGAGGTCGGCGATGGTCGACGCGGTCTCTGCCGGGTCGGTCGGGTCGATGACGCTCGGGTCGATCTGGACGTCGATAAGCTGACCGACGCCGCTGACCACCGCCCGGACGGCGCCATTGCCCGCCGTGCCGGTCACCTCGCTGTTCGCAAGCTCCTGCTGCGCGCTAAGTGCCTGCTGCGCAGCGGCGAAAATCTGCTGCATGTCAAAGCCGCCAGGTCCCATAGAGGAAGCCTACGCGACCGGATCAGTCCTCTATTCGCCAATGATCTGACCGCCAAGATCGCGCTGCACAAGGGCCATGCCGGTGAGCTCGGACACCGACGAAGCGGCCATGTTGTCCTCGTCGTCCGGGTCGAAATAATCGTCATCCGGCGGCGGGGGAAGAAGATCCGAGGTACCGAACGGACCCGTGGCTCCGCCAGAACCGTTCACCGTCGAGCCCCCAGGCGTGGCGGACGTCGAGGTCGCGGATACCGATCCGGTAGCGTCAGGCCCCTGCGATGCCGACCGAGGCGGCACCGGTCCCCCGGAACCAGTTGGGACGCCAGCTGAAACGGCGGTCGCCGACGGCCCCGTGTTCGCGGCCGAGTTTCCAGCCGAGCCGGCGTTTCCAGCCGGCATAGTGTTTCCAGCCGACACGGGGTTCGCGCCAGGCCCGGGCATCGGATCCGAGTGCGCGACACCGGACGGGGCCGACGCGCCGGGCGGAAGCGGACCGCCGCCCGGGCGCCCGGCCGGCGGCGGCGGCGCGTCGTTACCGGAGATGGCGCGGATGACGAAGTTCATCCCGAACATCCCGTTGAGCACCTGCTTGAGCACGTCCTCGTACCTGGTGCCCTGGAACCCCTTGACGTCGCCCTGTCGCGGGAAGCGAAGGGTCAGCACGGCCTCGTTAAGCGACACCACGCTCGCGTTGCCGATGAGTATCGCGGCCACCCGTCCCTTGGCCCTGACGGCATCGAGCACGCCGGGCCACGCCTGGCTCACCATCTCCGTGGTGACCGAGCCACGCGGGGCAGCAGGCGCTGCCGCGCTCCCCGGTGGCGCAAATGCCGGCGGGGCCGCTTGCGCCGCAGGCTGGGCCGCTTGCGGCATAGACGGGGCTGCCTGTGCCGCAGGCGAGGCCGCCTGTGGTGCTGGCGGGACCGCTTGTGCGACAGGTGTCAGCGTTGCCGACGGAGGCGACTGTGCCGCGGGAGGTTCCTGGTTCGCCGGGTGGGTTCGCGGGGCGGCGGGTGCGGACTGCGGGGGCTGAATGGACGGGGGCTGAATGGACGGGGGCTGAATGGACACAGCGGCCCCCGGGCGTGTGCCGGGGTCCTGAGGCTGGTGCTGGGAGACAGCAGGCCCGGTCCGTTCCTGATGATCGGAATTTTCTCTTTGCCTGGGGGCGGGCGGCGCGCCCGCCTCAAGCCGCTCAAGCCTGGCGAGGACCGAGCGCTCGTCGGTCGCGGCACCGGGGAGCAGCACTTGGGCGCACATCAGCTCGAGGAGCAGCCGCGGCGAGGTCGCGCCCCGCATCTGGTCAAGGCCGGCCGAGACGATCTCGGCGGCCCGCGTGAGCGACGCGAGCCCGTACCGCTCCGCCTGCCCCTGTAGCGCCGCCGCCCGGTCGGGCGGCACGTCGAGCAGGCCGGTGGTGATCGCGTCGGGCACCGAGGCGAGCACGATCAGGTCGCGGAACCTGTCGAGCATGTCGGTGCCGAACCGGCGTGGCTCGTGGCCACCCTCGATGACCCGGTTCACCGCGCGGAACACCCCGGCGCCGTCGCTCGCCGCGAACGCGTCCACGATCTCGTCGAGCAGGCTCGCGTCGGTGTAGCCGAGCAGCGCGACCGCGCGGTCGTACCTGATGCCGCCCTCGTCAGAGCCCGCAAGCAACTGGTCGAGTATGGACAGCGTGTCTCGCGCGGACCCGGCGCCGGCCCGCACCACGAGCGGCAGCACGGCGGGGTCGAACGTGACGCCCTCGGAATTCAGAATCTCCTCGGTGAGCTCGCGCATCACCGACGGCGGCATCAGCCGGAACGGATAGTGGTGCGTCCGCGACCTGATCGTCGCGATGACCTTGTCCGGCTCGGTCGTCGCGAAGATGAACTTCAGGTGCGCAGGCGGCTCCTCGACCAGCTTGAGCAGGGCGTTGAAGCCCTGCTGCGTCACCATGTGCGCCTCGTCGATGATGTAGATCTTGTAGCGCCCGGCGACTGGCGCGTAGAACGCGCGCTCCCGCAGATCGCGGGCGTCGTCCACACCGCCGTGGCTGGCCGCGTCGATCTCGATCACGTCGATGCTGCCAGGCCCCGACGGGGCGAGCGCGATGCATGAGTCGCAGACGCCACAGGGATCGGGAGTCGGCCCGTTCACGCAGTTAAGCGAGCGGGCCAGGATGCGGGCGCTCGATGTCTTGCCGCAGCCACGAGGACCGCTGAACAGATAGGCGTGGTTGATGCGACCGCTGCGCAGCGCCTGCCTGAGCGGTTCTGTGACGTGGTCTTGACCGCGGACTTCCGCGAACGTGGCGGGGCGGTACTTCCGGTATAGGGCCAGGCTCTGCTGCATGACCTCATCCTCACAGGCCAACCCCGCCGGGATCCCGATATCCCGGGAACGGGAAGGGACCCCCCGCGCACCCGTCAGAGCCCGCGTACCCTTGCTGCCTTCCGGCCCTGGGGGGGTTGGCGAGGTAAACGCCGCACGGGGGGTCGGTTGGTAAGTCTAGTCACCGCGACGACCGCTCGCGCCCGTTGCCCCCGACGACGGATGCATCTTCTTGTGTCCGCGTCCGGTAAGCTACTGGGCGGAGGACTCGCCTAGTGGCCTAGGGCGCACGCTTGGAAAGCGTGTTGGGGGAAACCCCTCAGGGGTTCGAATCCCCTGTCCTCTGCTCTGATCTACCAGCGCAAACGTCAACGGCCAGCCCTGTGCAGGGCTGGCCGTTCGTGGTTCAAGGTCCACAGGCCGGAATGGGCCAGATGGACGAGGTTACAGACGGTGCTGGACTGCCCCGAACGCCCGTCAGCAGACTTGGAAAGCGTATTGGGGGAAACCCCTCGCGGGTTCGAATCCCGCGTCCTCTGCCGAGCATCGTCGGTGCACCATGGGTACAGGTGGCCGACATTTCCGGATCATGGCGGGCAAACGTAGCTACGCGTGTATGCGGTCACAGGGCAGCGTCTGGAAGCTCGCGCCTGCCTTTACGGTGATCTTGCCCGACTTGGAGTGCTCGCAGGCGTGCTCCCAACTGGCCGCGATCTGCCCCCAGTTCCAGTTCGCGTCGCTGCGGAAGCCCGGGTTCCTGAAGTCGGCCACCCAACTGGTCGCCAGGACCGTGACCAGTACCGCTACCGTGGGCCGCAGCCCCAGCCCGCGCCCACGATGAACGCCTTCCCGCCACCGCATGACGTAGTAGTCGACCCCCGCAATGACGGCGGCCCAGAGCAGAAAGATGGGCAGCACCGAATACCGGGACCCCGACTCAAGGTCGAACGTCACCACGGAATAGGTCACCACATGCGGGGTGAGCGTCGTTTCGAACATGGAGAAAACGAAGCCGGTCACCACGCAGGTCACCGCGAATGGCCTGTTCCTTGACTGGGTAACCAGGATTGCGCCAAGGACCACGACCAGGATGACGGCCACGATCGCCGTGGCGCCGTCTTTCCCTGCCAGCGACTGCAGCCACCACGCGACATGCCAGCCGAGCGACGGCAGCACCGTGTCGTGGGCGTAGAAGGCGAGCGAGTGGTAGACCGTCCCTGTCTGCCGGTTCAGGCGGGACTGACCGGAGAAGTAGCCGGAAAGCACACCGGGCACCTGCACCAGGCAGCCCGCGAGCCAGCCCACGGACACGACGTGATCCCGCGGCCGGCGCAACGCGATTAGGCGCGCCGCCACCAGCGGAATGAACAGGAAGCTGACGACCTCGCTCGAGCTCGCGGCGACGGCCACGAGCGCGGCGACGGCCATCCCGGTACGCGTCCGCGGGCGCCAGAGCAGCGCCCAGAACGTCGCGAGCATCAGATACCAGGGAGCGCCGACCGCGCTATCGGCTATCTCCATGGTCGCGATCGGCATCAGCACAATGGAGGCACCGAGCAGGGCCCGCAGCGGCGCGGACCTGATATGTCCCGCGCTCGCGTGGAAGACGAACAGGCCGCAGCCGGCGGCGATGATGGCTCCGCACACCGCATCCCAGCGGGATTCCTGCGCCAGCGGAAGATAGGTCGCGAACTGCGCGATCAGCCGCGGCAGCAGCTCCTCGTAGCCGCCAAACGCGCTGACCACGGCGTGCCAGGGCTGCTGCAGCGCCTGCGTACCGAACTCCCAGTAATCCTCACCGTAAATGGTGTCCCAGGACGGAAGCCCAGGGATGCGCTCAAGCAGCAGCACCGCGCCGAGACCGACCGCAACGACCTGCGCCAGCACGCTCAGCAGGCGTCGACCAGCCACCCGCGGCGCCACCGCGGGTTCCGGGAACAGGTCGCCAAGCATGCCGCGAACATCAGGCCGCCGCCGGCTCGTTCCGCCCCGAGCCGTATCGTCGAACTGCGTGACCCCGGACGCGGCGAAGTGTTTCATCGCGTCCAAACCTAGTGGATTAGCCGCCGCCTCCCTGGATAGCCGTGCCCGATGAGCAGCAGAACCGTCCGACCCGCCGCAGGAGCCCCGTCCAGGTCAGCCGCAGCAGCCTGCCGAGGTCACTTGCGCATTACCAAGACCATCTTCCCCGCCTGGACATTTGGTCTACTTCATCACGATGACATCGGTGGGTGAACATGAGGCTGGCGGGGTATCCCACCCCGGGCCGCTCTTCTTACATAGATAAGCGTGGTAAGAAGTAGCCGCACGTTTCACGGAGGAAAGGCGCGAACAGTGGCCATGCCCAAGCCTACGGGCCTGCTCGAAGGGCGCGGCAGCCAGTCGGAGACCTTCTGGTACACGACCAAGAAGCGGCTGCTCGGGCCGCCTCTTGTCAACGAGCAACTGGGCGAGCAGCGGCTGTCCAAGCCGCTCGCGCTCGGCGTCCTGTCACCCGACGGGATCTCCTCCTCCGCGTACGGCACCGAGGAAATCCTGATCGCGCTGCTGCCCATCGCGGGCCTGGCGGCGTTCACGCTGATCCTCCCGATGACGCTGGTCATCTTGTTCGTGATGATTCTCGTGGTGCTCTCGTACCGCGAGATCGTCATGGTCTACATCAGGCCGGGCGGTTCCTACATCGTGGCCAGGGAGAACTTCGGGCCGCGCATCGCGCAGATCTGCGCCGTGGCACTGCTTATCGACTACGTGGTCACGGTTGCCGTGCAGGTCGCAGCGGGAACGGCGGCCGTGGCGTCGGCGATCCCCGCGGTCGGTCCTTACAAGCTTGAGATCTGCATCGGCGTCGTGGTGCTGATGGCCTTTGGCAACCTGCGCGGCCTCAAGGAGGCGGGCCGGGCGTTCGCCGTGCCAACCTACCTGTTCGCCGCGTCGGTCATCCTGATGATCGTGGTCGGCGTGGTCCGCGAGGTCGTCGGCAACCTTCACCCCATCCCCCTGGCCACGATGCACGGCACCTACGCGTTCGGCGCCGGCACCGACGGGATCCTCAGCGCGGTCATGATCTTCACGCTGCTGCGCGCGTTCGCCAACGGCGGCGCGTCACTGACCGGCATCGAGGCCGTCAGCGACGCGGTCGGCGCGTTCAACCCGCCCGAGGGACGCAACGCCCGCCAAGTGCTTGTCACCGAGGGCCTCATCCTCGGCATCCTGGTGGCAGGCATCTCCTGGCTGGCGCACGCCACGCACGCCACGCCGCGCATCGTCGGCTACCCGACGGTGCTGGCGCAGGAAGCCCAGGCTGTCTTCGGCTCCGGGTTCGTTGGCCACACGCTGTTCCTGCTTGTGCAGCTCGCGACCATGCTGATCCTCTATACCGGTGCCAACACGAGCTTCAACGGCTTCCCGTTCCTGACCAGCTACGTGGCGGGTGACTCGTTCCTGCCCCGGTGGCTGCTCAAGCGCGGGCACCGGCTGGTGTTCTCCAACGCGATCATCCTGCTGACGGTTACCGCGCTGGCGCTGCTGATCATCAAGGACGCGGACGTCAACAGCCTCGTGCCGCTATATGCGATCGGCGTGTTCACCGCGTTCTCGATGGCCGGCTTCGGCATGGCCAAGTACCACTACAGCAGGCGCGAACCGGGCTGGCGGCACAAGTTCATCATCAACTTCTCGGCCGGCGTGCTGACCCTGATCGTCGTGATCATCTTCGCGGTGGTGAAGTTCACCGAGGGCGCCTGGGTGGTGCTGCTGCTCTTCGTCATCTTCGTCCCGGCCCTGATCAGGCTCAACAAGGAGTACCGGGCCGAGGCCGAGGTACTCGAGACCGTTGTGGGGGCCCAGCCGCCGCCCGCACCGCACTACTCCCGACGGGTCGTCTTCGTCTTCGTGGACAGCTTCGACCTGGCCACGCTGGCCGCACTGCGCTACGCGCGGTCCTTGCGCCCGACCTCGATCCGCGCGGTGCACTTCGTCATCGACAGCATCCGTGCCGAGAAGCTGCGGGACAAGTGGACACGCGCCGACCGCGGCGTCGCGCTCGACTTCATTGACTGCCCGGACAGGCGGCTGGTAAGGGCCGCGACCGACCTAGCCGAGCGTGAGGTCGCCGACGAGAGCACGCACGTCACGGTGATCCTGCCGCGGCGCAGCTACTCGCCGCTGCTCGGTCGGCTGCTGCATGACCGCACGGCGGACAAGATCGCCGCAGCGGTCAGCCGCATCCCGAGGTCTGCGGCCACGATCGTCCCCTATGACGTGCCAACCCGGGTGGCGGTGCTGCAGGCCCGCCAGGCGGCGGCCAGGGCAGCCGCCGCCACAGCCAAGGCGGCCGCCACAGCCAAGCAGGGAAAGGCGGCCAAGAACGGCAAGCTGATCGGCCAGCCCTCAGCGAGGCTCACCGCCGATTCTGCGGGGCTCGCCCAGGCTGAGCTCGCCCAGGCTGAGCTCGCCCAGGCTGAGCTCGCCGAAACAGCGGACACGGCGGCCGAGCAGGCGGCGAGCACGCAGGAACTGAACCGCGAGGCCGATGTCGCGGCGGCCCATACCCCGCCGAGGAAGGCAGGCGCGGCTGCCGCGCCTGGCG